>JACCDZ010422729.1_pt1 | contig 25479 bp, 27 predicted proteins | sample 7449551 | NCBI WGS metagenome assembly JACCDZ01 (sample SAMN15323452, study PRJNA562643) | freshwater metagenome | isolation source: river surface water | place: USA:Blue River Watershed | collected 2017-08-18 | reverse complement strand
TATCGCACTGGCGGTCGCTTGCTTGCATCGCGGCATTCCATTTACCCTCTATGAGCGCGATAACAGCTTCGATGAAAGGGCCCAAGGCTACGGCCTTACCTTGCAACAAGCAAGTAACGCTATTAAAGGGTTGGGTCTTTTTTATTTAAAAGACGGGATTCATTCTACACGACATGTCGTGCATAATACAGAGGGAAAAGAACTTACTGAATGGGGCATGAGGACGCATTCAAACTTTAATAAGTCTCCGAAGCGTAAAAATATACATATCCCCAGGCAGGCTTTACGATTTGCGCTGCTTGAGCAGTTGGGCGGGCATGATGCTGTGCAGTGGGGGCACCGCTTAATCGGTTTTAAACAATGTGAAGATAAAAGTGTTGAGCTCAGTTTTCAAGTTAACAAAGAGATAAAGAATGTTAAGGCAGATTTAGTAGTGGGTGCCGATGGTATTCGTAGCGTTGTGCGCAGCTTGGCAGTGGGCGAGGATAAGACTCCTCTACGTTATCTCGGTTATATCGTGATTTTGGGTATTTGTTCTTTAAAAGCTCTTCAGGGCGTTGAGAGTTCTCTGCTTGATTCTGCTACCGTGTTTCAAACCGTTAATGGCCATGAGAGAATCTACATAATGCCTTACTCATCAGACTCAGTAATGTGGCAATTTAGTTTCCCCATGCCCGAAGAAGAAGCTAAGGCCTTGAGTGCCCGAGGAGCTCAGGCACTAAAAGATGAAGCGTGCCTAAGAGCACAGTGGCATACGCCGATTCCTCAAATTTTATCAGCAACACTGCCAGCACAAATTTCAGGTTATCCTATATACGACCGAGAATTACTCAAGCCTGAATTATTGGAAAAAGCTGGGGCTGTGACTTTGATTGGAGATGCGGCTCACCCTATGAGTCCCTTTAAAGGACAAGGAGCAAATCAGGCTCTACTCGATGCACTGGCACTGGCGCGTAGCATTTCAATAGCCTGTGCCGCCTTGCCTAATTGGAGAGAACTAGGGGTAAGAGAGACTGTACTAACTGAATTTGAAGAAGAAATGCTAGCTCGTAGCGCTTCTAAAGTGAAAGACTCAGCGGAGGCTGTAGAGTTTCTGCATTCCAAAGATGTGATGTGCGAAGGTCATAGAACTAAAGGACGGCCTTCACGAGATAATAGCCTGTAATTAGGCCTGAGCCAGATTAACAATAAAAAGAGTAGAGGTATTTTATGTCGAGACACACGAGAGAGCGTCATACTAGCCGTAGTCGATCTGTAAAAAAGGCATCTTCATATCGCCCTGCCAAGAAGAGAAGAAAAAGTATCCCTTGGCGTGAAGTGGCTAAAGAAAACATCAAAAAATACACAGAAACCGGACTTGCATTAAGAGGGGCCCGTCTTAGAGCCGAAATGACTCAGCAGGAACTAGCCGATGCTGTTGGAGCACAACCTTATCATATCTCTGAAATGGAACATGGAAAGAGGTCTATCGGAAAAGATATGGCTCAAAGGGTGGCTAAGATTCTCGATATGAATTACAGGATGTTCTTGTAAGAACTCAGGGAATAAAAAAAACTCCGGATGCTGGTTTCGAACCAGCGACACCCTGATTAACAGTCAGGTGCTCTACCACTGAGCTAATCCGGAATAAGGTTTAAGATCTTAAGAAATTAGGCGATTAAAATCAATCAGCACAGCTGGTTTAAGTTAATATTTTAATTGGGATGCGCTGCTATCCCCTTGGCGCAAAAAATACTAGAATTTTTTAGAATCCAAAAGCAACTTTGCCGCCGAACTCGGCAGTGATAGAAATGAGAAGAACCGTGATGCCGCTTAAAATAACGAGAAGAATTTTAGGGCCTGGGGTTTGCTTACGGAGCAAGTAGAGGCGGTAGAGGGCATAGAAGAATGCGAATGTAAAGGTGACAAGCGCCCAGTTTCTGTGGATCAAGACGTAAGGGTTATCTGCTTTAAACTGGAAAGCTAATAGGCCTGTAATGACGGTAGGAACAGCTGCTATAGCAGCAATAATAACAAACCAGTGAGCCGCTGGGTACGATTTGATTTTGAAAAAAGCTCCTAAGATATCATAAACAAACGCTGTCCAAAAAAGGACGATGGGGAAATGGAGGATAACGACATGGAACTGTCCGAGATCTAAGTTTGCCATAATTCTTTCTATCTCGAATGTTTCTTTAAAAAACAAATGGTTTTTCTGTATAGTGGCTCTGTGGAAGAGATTTTCGGTTATGTTGAAAATGTGGTTTTTGCAGGAGATAGCTTTACTGTTGCGCGCTTAAAAGAGCCACGCAAGCAGGAGCTGACATGCATCGTCGGTCCCCTGCCCACACTCCAGCCGGGAGAAACCATCCGCTGCGTCGGAGATTGGAAACACCACCCTCAGTACGGAAGGCAGTTCGAGGTTCAGACGTTTGAATCTAAAGAGCCCTCTGATTTAGTGGGGATTCAAAAATATCTCGAATCAGGAATGATCAAAGGGATCGGCCCTACCTATGCAGAGAGGATCGTCCAGACGTTTGGGATCGATACGTTAAGAGTTATCGATGAAAACCCCGCGCGCCTTTCTGAAGTTCCAGGCATCGGCAGCAAAAGAATCGATATGATTCAGTCATGCTGGCATGAACAAAAAGCCATCCGGCAGGTGATGATCTTTTTACAGTCTCATGGCATCTCTCCGGGGTTTGCTCAGAAAATCTATAAAACCTATGGCGATGCAAGCGTTGAAAAAGTTAAACAAGATCCCTACATCCTGGCTAAAGACATCCGGGGCATCGGTTTTAAGTTTGCAGATCAGATCGCGATCAAAATGGGCATTCCTCCTCACTCACTCACAAGGATTAGAGCCGGCATTGAATTTGTACTGTGGGAGCTTTCCAATGAGGGGCACACATGTTTTCCACAAGAAGAGCTTGAAACCCATGCGGCAGCCATGCTCCAGGTCGATGAACTAGAAGTGCGCGAAGGGATGAAAAGAAGTCTAGATGAAGGCGATATTGTTCTTGAAGAGGGATTTATTTCTCTAAAGCCTTTTTTCTTAGCAGAGCGCGGTATTACCCATCAGCTCAAAAGACTCTCTGGGGCCCCTACGAGCCTTAGATCAGTTCATGTAGAAAAAGCGGTTCTCTGGGCAGAGGAAAAACTACAAATCACGTTTGCCGAAGAGCAAAAAACAGCGATTGCACAGGCTGTCCAAGAAAAAGTCCATATTATCACCGGAGGCCCTGGTACGGGAAAGAGTACGATTACCCGCGCGATCTTGCGCATCTCAGAAAAGCTGACCGATCAGATCTTGCTAGCAGCACCTACTGGGCGCGCAGCAAAAAGAATGACCGAAATCACTGGTAAAAAGGCGTCGACGATCCATAGCCTTCTTGAAATGGACTTTCAATCCGGCGGCTTTAAGAAAAATCAAGATAATCCCCTTAAATGCGATCTTTTGATCATTGATGAGGCGAGCATGATCGATACGTTTTTGCTCTTTCATCTTTTAAAAGCGATCCCGACCTCTACACGGGTTATTTTAATTGGAGATGTTGACCAGCTTCCCAGTGTCGGCGCTGGAAACGTTCTTAAAGACCTGATTGATTCAGAGCAGGTTGGCGTAACACGGCTGACGCAAATTTTTAGGCAAGCGGCTCACTCTAAAATCGTGACCAATGCTCACCTGATCAATCATGGGGAGTTTCCGGAGCTTTCTGGAAACTCAGATTTTAGGTTTATTGAAGAAGAAATCCCTGAAAAAATTGTCGAGACAATCATTGAGCTGATTAACAATAAGCTCACCCGCTTTCACAAGTTCGATGACATCCAGGTTTTAGCGCCGATGAAACGAGGTGTCATCGGCACGGAAAATCTCAATGTGGTTTTGCAAAAAGTTCTCAACCCCAGCATCACTCCCCTTTGCCGGATGGGAAGAACGTTTCATGTGGGTGACAAGGTGATGCAAATCCGTAATGACTATGACAAGCTTGTCTTCAACGGAGATGTCGGCCGCATCTTGACAATTGACCTTTCTGGTCAGACGCTGGCGGTTTCTTTTGATGACCGCAAGGTTGAGTATCAATTTTCTGAAATCGACGATCTCGTGCTGGCTTATGCTGTTTCGATTCATAAATACCAAGGGAGCGAATGCCCTTGTGTGATCATTCCGGTGCATATGAGCCACTTTAAGATGCTCCACCGCAACCTTCTCTATACCGGCATCACCCGGGGTAAGAGGCTTGTCATTTTAGTGGGGACGAAACAAGCAATCGGACTTGCTGTGCGCAATGATGAAGTGAAAAAGCGTTATACAAGGCTTAAAGAGCAGCTTCAGAGCCTATCTTCTTGAGCTTTTTTCTCTAGGATTTTTTTCGCCCGGTCAATCAGACCGACATCAGAGCGTTGTTTTTTTGCTTCTGCTACAACATCTTTAAGCAATTCTTTGTCAGCTTGAAGACGTTTATTTATTTCTCTGAATGTTTCGCTTTGAGAGTATTGCTCTAACACTCTGACGGCCTCTTCATCTGAGACATCTTTGAGATAAAGCGTATTAAAACGTCGGACAAACGCCTCATCCTCTTGAACCCATTGATTAAATTCACGCTCTGTTGTGGCTCCGATGACCATGATGCCAGATTCTTCGAGGTAAGGTTTTAGATGTTGTGCAACCGTTCCCATTTGATTTCCTCGGCTGGCTCCGGATCCCATGAGTAAATGAATCTCATCAACAAATAGAACTGCATTTTTATCTTGCAATAGGAAGTTAAAAACCTTTTCAATCCTTTCTTCAAAGGTCCCTATGAACTGGGCACCGGCCATAAGAGAGGTAGGGCTTAAGGAATAGATCGTTTTTCCAAAAAGAGGATGCCCTTCTTCAAATTGCCCATGAGCTGCCATCCATGCAGCCTGTTTGACTAGTGTTGTTTTACCAACCCCAGCAGGACCTATAATAAGAGCATTTGTATAGCGACCACGAAGCGCTTTTGTTAAAAGCTCAACTCTTCCACCGACATCTGTTGCAAATGCCTCTGCACCTTCTAGCTCTACATTTAAATCTCTTAAAAGCTCAGGAGGCTGCAAAGACTTTACAGGATCGCAGACAAGCTCTACCTTAAATCTCTTCTTGAGTGCAAGGGATATGCGCAATAGCGATTTAGTTTTGGAAATGGTAGACTCAAGACCTGGTGGGAGAGGCTCACTTGCGAAACTCTTAGCTTCCTGATCGATGATTCCATAATGAAGCTCTCTAAATGTCTCCCAAATCTCGTCGACGGTAATTGTTTGTTCTTTCTTAGACGACCGTTCAATGAGATCTTGGATGAACCCGAACTCTTCTCCAGATGGTTTATCTCTCAATAAAAAAGCGGCTCCAACTGCAACTTCTAAAGCCTTCTCTTCAAACCGATACCCGTTTGTCCACTGACGAATATCTTCTAAACACTCATCTTCGCTCAAAGGGATCAAGCTAACCCTCTTAAACTGAGAAAATAGCTCAGAACTTTCTGGTCTAGGAACCAATGAAGTTACAATAATTGCGTCCCCAATTAAACCTTTCTTTTCGCTCACTTTGAGTAACACGTGAGGGTTGTCTATATAGAGAATCGCATGAGGGTAATATGATAAATAATCCCGAATTAACTCTTCTGGATCATCATCTTTTTTTCTAGACCTTGCTAGATCACCATAAATCGAGTTGTAAGGATCGACATTTTTTTTTCTAAACTCAAAATGAAAAACAGGACGCTCTGGGATGTACGATAGAACATACTTTAACTCTATAGGATCCATGCCGGTAATGAAAGCATGCGGAGCATTTGGCGCTCCTAAAGCTTTTAAGATTTGTGAAACATGGCGCTGACGCGGGCCTGCTTGATTTTTCTCAATGGGTCGTAAGCTCTTTGGAGTTTCTAAAAGTGGTTTTTCAGAATAAAAGAGAGGGTGAGCGATCTTCTTATTATAGGCAAAAACAATACCCTCTTCGGCACCTTGTGCGCAGAGCTTTTCTTCATTATGCGTTGTAATGGTAGCACTTTTGCCCTTGAAATGTGTCTTTAGGTCCCACATCAAGCGGTAAAGGATTCGATCTTTTTTTTCTGCAAACTGACTCAATATCTCTAGAGCTGACTCATCGATCTGGAATCCTTGTCTTGCCCATTCTTGAGCCACTGCGCGATGTAAGGTGATCATCAAGTGATGGTCAAAGCAGGCAAGAGAGTCTCCTTTTGCAGTGAGCTCTATATGATAAAGAGTGGAAGGAAGTTTATGAGAAACCTCTCCAAAGGTAATGACAACAGAGCCTTTTGGCAATTGAGAAAGCTCTCTTATATGCTGCTCTTCTGTACAGCCCTCTTTTAGATAGACTATTTTAACAGGGGTTTCAAAGGTTGAATGGATGACCCAATTCAATGAATCTAATGACCATGGTTTGCTCAAATTTAATTCCCAAGTCTGACCGATTTTCAATTTTTTTGAGACTGCTCTTTTAACATCTTGATCAATTTCATAACGGCATTGTGGTAATTCTTGATATGGAAGATCTTGGCTTTTGGGCTGGCTCTTATTAAATACTGATAACAAAAAAAGCGTTGTAACATTGAGCGCACCAAAAATCATCAAAAGCTCTTTTCCAACAAACTGAGCATTTTTTATTTTATAAGCGACGGCAGTCACGCCATTGGCCCAAACAAGTGAAGAAAAGATTCGGGACATGGAAGAACGATCGGGATTATTTTTTTGTGTAAAATAATTAACAGCTGCAGCTGTTAATGAAAAAAATCCTGCTAAATATGTACCGCTCATATACCCACTATTTGTTGCAAAGATTATAACATAAATTGAAATTAACTTATAGGTTAGAACAATCTATAATAAATTATTTACTTAACTAAACCTTTCAGCTTCTCTTCTTGAGCGGCAATTTGGCTGTCTTCGACTCTTTTGAAGAGAACTTCGGGTTTAGGAAGTGTTTTTTGTAAAAGATTATTTTGGATTACTTCATCCCAGTTTTGCTGGGAAAGCTGGGATGTCTCCCCAATCATCTGCCAGAGCTTTTGAGCAGCCTCAGGAATGATGGGAAGAGAGACAAGGGCAAGGCATTTAAGACACTCTAGACACGTCGAGAGGACCTTTTCCATTTGAGGGCGGGTCTCAGGAGTTTTTGCTAAGCTCCAAGGTTTATGGGTGTCGAAGTAAACGTTGCCCATCTGGGCGATTTCCATGAGGAGGGACGCTGCTTTACGCAGGTGGAAGTGTTCGTAGGCGGCCCTTGCTTCTTCGACTTTGGAGTGAAGCTGTTTGATAAAGGCGCTATCAGGGGCCTCAGAGGGGCTCTTTCCTGCGCATTGATTTTGGATGAAGACGAGGAGACGGTTGGCGAGGTTGCCGTATTTGCCCAGAAGCTCGGAGTTACAGCGGTTTTGGAAATCTCTCCAGGTAAACTCGGAATCTTGGTTTTCAGGGGCGTTTGCAGCAAGGGTATAGCGGATTTGGTCGGCAGTAAATTGGGAGAAAAAGTCTGTCAGGTCAATGGTCCACCCTTCGGATTTACTAAATTGCCGTCCTTCGAGGTTTAAAAACTCGTTGGCAGGAAGATGGTGGACGAGATTGTAGGGTTGATTTTGTCCCATGACCATGGCGGGGAAAAAGACGGCATGGAATGGGATGTTGTCTTTTCCAATGAATTGAACATAGGTTGTCTCTGCATCGAGCCAGAAAGGCTTCCATGCATCGGGAGTTTTTTGAAGCTCTGCCCACTCTTTGGTCGCTGAAATATAACCGATAGGAGCATCAAACCAGACGTAGAGAACTTTTCCTTCTGTGTTGGGAAGCGGGATGGGCACGCCCCATTCTCCATCGCGTGTAATAGCACGAGGTTTTAAATCGGCGACATATGATTTTGCAAAGTTAAGAACGTTGGGCTTCCACGGTTTTTCTCCAAGCCATAGGGAGAGCTGATCTTTAAAATGATCAAAAAGCAGAAACCAGTGTTTGGTGTCTTTGAGAACTAAGGGAGCATTCGTAAGTTTGGATCTAGGATTTTTTAGGTCGGTAGCTTCGTAATTGGATCCGCAGCGGGTGCATTCATCGCCTCTTGCGTTTTCAAAGCCGCACTTGGGGCAGGTGCCAACAACGTAGCGGTCAGCTAAAAATCGATTGTCTTGCGGGGAGTAAAGCTGCTGGGTCACTTTTTCTTCGATGTGTCCTTTTGCCAGAAGATCGAGGAAAAATTGTTGGACGGTTGGGACATGACCAGGCCATGTTGTGCGGGAAAAATGATCGAATGAAAAGTGGAGTTTTTGGAAGAGGTCTTTGTTGACGGCGTGGAAATGATCAACTTGGGCCTCAGGGGTTCTTCCTGCAATTTCTGCGCTGAGTGTGATTGCAACGCCATATTCATCCGAGCCGCAGATATAGAGAACGTCACTGCCTTGCAATCTTTGAAAGCGGGCGTAGCAGTCGGCTGGAAGGTACGCTCCTGCGATATGCCCAAAATGAAGCTGTCCATTGGCATAAGGGAGCGCTGAGGTGATGAGGACTCTTTTAGCCATTTTGAATTGCAGCGTCTTCTTCTTGGTCGGCTTTATCTAGAAGAGCTAAATTCTCAGGTGTATAAAGAGTGGGGTTCCTTTGGATCTCTTTTAAAAGATAAGGGATATCGACTTCGTGGCCTGATTTGATCAGGTAGCGTGCGACGTTAATTGCAAATTGAGCAAGCTCAAAATTGTCGTGAAAATGTTTTTTGAGGGCTTCATTTGTCAGTTGATCTTTTTGTGCCATAAATCTCCTAGTCGGCAATGATAATATTTTTTAAAGCTTCAAAAGCAGCCGTTAAATCATCGTTGATAATATGATAGTCGTAATGCGAGATCATCTCAAGCTCCTCGCGTGCTGTTTTTAATCTTTTTTCTATTTTCTCAGGTGTTTCGGTCCTTCTTTGAATTAATCTTTTTTTGAGTTCTTCAAAAGAAGGAGGTGAAATAAAAATAAAAGTTGCATCAATCTTGCCTTTAAGCTGCAAAGCACCTTGTGTATCGATGACTAAAATGACGTCTTTTCCGGATTGGAGCTCTTTTTCAATCAGCGACTTGGAGGTGCCATAATGGTTGCCAAAGACATTGGCGTGTTCTAAAAAATCACCTGCTTTGAGTTTTTTTTGAAACTCTTCTTCGGTTAAAAAATAATAGTCTTTGCCATCAACTTCCCCGGGGCGCGGATCTCTTGTCGTGCAAGTGACATTCCGAATGACTTGAGGGTATTTTTCTGTCAGCATGTTGACAAGTGTTGTTTTTCCTGTTCCTGCTGGCGCGCTGATGATAAAAAGATGACCTAACTGTTTACTCAATGTTTTGTACCTGTTCCCGGATTTTTTCGATTTCACTTTTGATCTTAACAGCTCTTTGCGCGATTTTAGAAGAGCCTGCTTTTGCCATGAGCGTTCCTACTTCGCGTCCCATTTCTTGGGCAAGAAAATCAAGTGTTCTTCCGACACTTTTTTCTGCCGACTTTAGGTACTCATTCATCTGCTGCATATGAGATTTCATTCGTATCATCTCTTCTGTGACATCATCTCGATCAGCTTGCAAGGCAGCTTCTTTTTTAAGCTGCTCTATGTCGATGGTAAAATTGAGTTCTTCCATCCGTTTAGTGAGCTTCGTAAGATGTTCTTTTGCAAGCTGGGGTAATTCCTTTTCAATCTTTTTAAGTTCTTGGTCGATGATTTTTAAGCGGGAGAAAATATCTTGCGTCAGTGCGCGCCCTTCTTGTTCTTTCATGATAAGCCACGCTTTGGAGGCTTTATTCCAAACATTTTGGATTTCTTTTTCAGAAATTTCAGGGTCTAATTCCGCTTCTTGCGGAGAAATTTGAGCCATCAGAAAGGCAAGTGTGATTTGCTCTGCGGAAATCTTTAACGATTTAGCCACCTCTTCCCACCGCTTTTTCTCACTTTTGAGCTGATCAATTAAGCCTGCAACTCCCTTAATCTCACAAGAGACGCGGATGGTGAGATTTCCTCTTTCGGTTATTTTAGAGACCCACTTGCGAATGACTGGATCGAGAAATAGAAGCACGTGAGGTAAGTGAAGATGGATATCGAGCCCTTTGCGATTGACAGAAGCTATTTCTAGCGTCCAACGTGCTTTTTTAGTTTGAAGGACGGCCCTTCCGTAAGCGGTCATACTTCTTCGCATAGGGCAGTCCTCCTTACAGGTGCATACGATTGTCGATGAATAGGACAGGGGCCCCATTTTTCTAAAGCAGCTAAATGCTCTGGTGTTGGGTATCCTTTGTGAGAGGAAAAGCCATATTCGGGAAACTGTTTATCATACTCTTGCATTTGTCTATCACGGGTGACTTTTGCGATGATGGCAGCGGCCATGATGGCTTGAGAGAGGGTATCTCCTTGCACAACGGCTTGGCAGGGAATCGGCAGGTGCGGTGTTTTGTTTCCGTCAACGAGAACAAAATCGGGTTTTTGCAGCATTAAAGCAATGGCAGAAGCCATGGCTTGAAGTGTTGCCTGAAGGATATTGATTTGATCGATGATAAAAGCTTCTACGATTCCTATGCCGTAATGAACATCAGGGTGATGCATGAGCTGATCAAATATCGCTTCTCGCTCTTGGGAGTTTAGTTTTTTGCTATCGTCGATGGTATCAATGAAAAAATCTTCAGGAAGAGTGCAGGCGGCGGCCACGACAGGGCCGGCCAGCGGCCCGCGTCCTGCTTCATCAACGCCTGCAATTTTTGAAAATCCTTGAGCTCTCGCGGCTCTTTCGAGCTTTGTAATCTCTAAGAATCTGCGGTTTTTAGCTCGAGGGAGTTTCGGCAGCTTCACCAATTTGCTCTTTAACTTTTGCTGCTTTTCCAGAAGCGCCTCGGATGTAGTAAAGTTTTGCTTTACGCACTTTTCCGCTTTTTACAACTTCGACTTTTGCAACGCGTGGGCTGTGGAGAAGGAAAACTCTTTCCATTCCAGCGCCGTAAGATACGCGATAGAGAGCAATCGTCTCAGAAAGTCCGCTTCCGCGTCTTGCGATCACGGTGCCTGTAAACATCTGAATACGTTCTTTTTCACCTTCTACGATTTTCGTATGAACGGTGAGTGTATCTCCCACACGAAATGTCGGAAGATCTTTTTTGAGGAACTCTCCCTCAATCTCCTGTATCACTTTATTCTGCTTCATTTTCTAGCTCCTTGTTCTATTAAACTTGTCTTGGCCCTGCTCTTTTCTCCACTGAGCAATTTTAGCATGGTTTCCGCTTTTTAAAACGGGTGGAATTTCCATGCCTTCAAACACTTCAGGTCTTGTGTAGTGCGGCGTATCAAAAACCCCGTCCTGAAATGAATCTTGGGCCGCGGCATCTTCATGCCCTAAAACTCCGGGGATAAAACGAGCGGTGGCATCTAAAACAACGATTGCCGCTACACACCCATTTGTCAGCACATAATCCCCTATGCTGATCTCTTCATCGACTTCCTTTTCAAGGGCTCTTTCATCCACCCCCTCATAGTGGCCGCAAAGCATGATAAGATGCTTTTTCTTCGCAAGCTCTTCGCATTTTTTAGCATCCAGCTTGTTTCCTTGCGGTGACAGGTAAACAACATAACTCTCTTCCTGTTTTACGCTGCGGATGGCAGCACATACAGGCTCTGGCATGAGCACCATGCCGGGTCCTCCTCCATAGGGGCGATCATCGACCTTTGCATGCTTATTGCTAGCAAAGGCTCTGATGTCGATGAGATTAATCTCTAAAATCCCCTTCTCCCTGGCCTTCTTTAGGATGCTAACATCAAAAGGGCCCTTGAAATAGTCCGGGAAGAGGGAGAGGATATCAACTTTCATCCTTCGTCTTTGCTTTTTTCGCTGCAGGCGCCCGTTTTTTCTTTGGGGCTTCTACTGCTGCAGGCGCTGCCGCTTTTTTAGGCGCAGCTTTCTTTTTGCGTCTAACTGCTGCAAGCTTTACACGCTTTGCATTGCGCTTAGTTTGTAACTCTTTAATTACATCAGGAGCGACACCTTTTACGAGTCTTTCTGCACTTTCAGAAAGAGTGGCGCCTTTGCTCAGCCAGTAGTTCAGTCTTTCTGTGTTCACAGTGATGTTATTGCTCTTTTGATGAGGATCGTACGATCCTAAAGTTTCAACATATTTTCCATCGCGTGGATTTCTGACATCTGTCACCACGAGACGAAAAGTCTGCCGATTTTTACGGCCTTGCTGCCGCATACGAATTTTAACTGCCATATTTTTTCTCCATTTTTATCTTAAAAAGTCGCCAAATTTTTTCAGAGATGCGGGATTTTGTAAAGCCTTCTTTGGCATACTTTTAAAAAGATCCTTCATCCGCTTAAAACCTTTGATCAGACGATTCACTTCGTCCACTGTCGTTCCACTTCCCTTAGCAATCCGCCAACGTCTGGAAGGAACGAGCTCAACTTTTTCAATTCTTTCATTTTTAGTCATCGATTGAATCATCGCTTCAATTTTCTTAAACTCCCCTTCAGATTGGTCGAGATTGGGAAGCTGCGACATGCCCGGCATCATCTGCAAGAGATTTTTAAGAGGCCCCATCCGCTTGATAGCGGTCATTTGCTTGAGATAATCTTCGTAGGTAAAGGCCGCTTTTAATAACTTCTTTTCTAAATCTTCTTTCTGGCTTTCATCGAACTCTTCTTGGGCTTTGCGAACTAGGTTGACGATATCTCCCATGCCCAAAATACGATCGGCCATCGACTGGGGATTGAACGGTTGGAAGTCCCCTACTTTTTCTCCGACACCTTCGAACTTCAGTGGTTTTTGCGTGATCTCTCGAATGGAAATTGCAGCCCCAGCACGCGATGTGCCATCAAGCATCGTCAGCACAGTTCCTGTGATTGTCATTTGCTGATCAAACGCTTGTGCTGTCTGCACTGCATCTTGACCTGCATTTGAGCTTGCAACAAATAATACTTCATGGGGCCTGAGCACTTCTTTCATTTGATGAAGCTGATCCATGAGCTCCGTATCAATGTGAAGCCGGCCCGCTGTATCGACAATGAGAACATCAAACTTTTCGTTTTTAGCTTTTTCTAGCGCTTTTTTCGCAACAAGAACCGGATCTTTTTCCCCTGCAATTGTAAAGAGAGGCGTTTCAATCGATGCGCAAAGTGTCTGCAGCTGCTCTACAGCTGCAGGTCTTTGAAGATCGCACGCTGCCACAAGCACTTTTTTCTGATGAGGTTTTTTCTGAAGGAAATAAGCCAGTTTTGCAGTGGTTGTTGTTTTTCCCGATCCTTGCAAACCGCAGAGCATGATCACAGATGGAGACTCTTGCAGCTGAAGCGGCACAACATCTCCGCCCATGAGAGCAATCAACTCTTCATGCACCACTTGAATGAACTGCTGCCCCGGAGAGACTGCTTTGAGAACTTTTTCTCCAACGGCTTTTTCTTTCACACGTTTGACTAGCTGGCTGACGATGGAGAAATTCACATCGGCATCCAGGAGCGCCAGGCGCACATCTTTGACAGCGTCTGAAATATTTTCTTCCGTCAGCGTCTTTTGACCTGCCAATCGGGAGGCTAAATTCTTAAATTTTTCGGTTAATGTACCAAACATAAGTATAAGGGCTCTATCTTATATCAAAAGATCTTGGAATTCAAGACGGATAAATCGGTCATGAGAAGACCAGTCTTGGGAAACCTCTATCGAGGCCCAGGAACCATTCGAAAATAAATTTTTTATTTGACTTCCCATCCCCGTGCCGATTTCAAGATAAACTTTGGCGCCAGGGTTCAAAAGCGGAGGAAGTTCTAGCCTAAGCCTTTCATAGAACTCACTCCCCTGCTTTCCGCCAACAAGCGCGCTTTTGGGCTCCCAATTGCGCACTTCGGGCTCTAAAGCAAGATACCCCTCTTCAGAGATGTAGGGAGGGTTGCAAACTACAACATCGGCTTTTTGCCCCTGGAAGGGTCTGCACAGATCCCCCTGACGGATTTCTACTGCGGCGTCATTTTTCTCTGCGTTCTGTTTAGCGATTTTGATCGCATCAGACGAAATATCTGATAAAATGACAGTGCAATCAGGTCTTTTCTTTTTAAGAGCTATGCCTAAACAGCCCGATCCACAGCAGATATCCCAGATCACGACGGGAGCTGTAGGAAGTTCTTTAACAATTTTATCGGCTAAAATTTCAGTTTCAAGCCTAGGAATTAAAACGTCTTTTGTAACATTAATAACACACCCTAAAAACTGCACCTCACCGACAATGTATTGCCAAGGCATTTTTTGAATTCTCAGCTTTAAGTATGAACGGAGCTTTTCAAGTTCAGTTTCAACAAGAGGGCGATCAAACTGCATGTAGAGTTCAATCCTTGGAATTTTAAGGATGTGAGATAAAAGCTCTTCAACCTCGCGTCTGGGGCTTGCTATCCCCTTCTGTGCTAAAAACTCGGTAGAGATTTTTAAGATGTCACTGACTGTTTTCATCGCCGGCAAGCTTTAGTTCATAAAAGTGAGCAACAAGGGCTTGAGTAAACGGATCGAGTTTTCCCTCAAGCACGTCGCTTAAATTATAAAGAGTGAGGTCAATGCGGTGATCGGTCACTCTGTTTTGAGAGAAATTATAGGTACGAATACGCTCGGATCTATCACCTGATCCCACTTGTGAAGAACGTAAAGAAGCTAGAGCTTCTTCTTCTTTGCGCCGTTTTTCCTCTAGAATCTTAGCTGAAAGAAGACGCATCGCTTTAGCGCGGTTTTTAATCTGGCTTCGTTCATCTTGACAGGTCACAACAGCGCCAGTTGGAATGTGCGTGATGCGAACAGCGGAATCGGTTGTATTGACATGCTGGCCTCCCGCACCTGATGAGCGGTACGTATCGATCCTAAGTTCAGAGGGGTCGATTTGAAGCTGCTCTTCTTCTGTCGGCTCTGGCAAAACGGCAATCGTGATCGCAGAAGTATGGACACGTCCTTGCGCTTCGGTTTCTGGAACGCGCTGAACCCGGTGCGTGCCGGCTTCATTGCGCAGCAGCCTAAACACCTGCTGGCCTGAAATAACCATGATGTATTCTTTGTAGCCGCCCCTTTCAGAGGGAGCCGCAGAAAGCGCCTCGTGCTTCCACCCTTTAGTTTCTGCATAGCATTTGTACATGCGGACGCAGTCGCCAACAAAAATAGCCGCCTCGTCTCCACCCGTACCTGCGCGGATCTCCATAATAACATTACGATTATCGAGAGGATCGGGAGGAACTAGGAGGGTTTCGAGTTGGGACTTGAGACTTTGAAGTTTAGAGCTGAGTGCAATATTATCATCGCGGATCATCTGAACCAGCTCTGAATCGGTCTCTTTTTTTAAAAGAGCTTCGTTTTCCTCAAGCTGCTTGCCCGCTTCCTGAATTTTGCCCACGACCTCTTTGACATCACCTAAATAGGCATGTTCTTGTGTGAGCTCGCGGTATTTAGCTTGATCTTGAAAAGCGTCAGGCTGGCCAAGAAGATCTTCGACCGTTTGAAAACGGTCAAGCATCTCCTTGATTCTTTTATTCAGCCTGTCGTCAAACATTCTACTGCTCCTCGTCCAAAAATATGAATTTGGTCTGCATCAAAACCCCGGGGTTTAGCGATCGTAAAGCTAGCTGTATTTCATCAATACAGCGCGCTTTATGATCGCTAAACCGCGGGAGTTTTCATGTCAGTCCAAACTCATATTTTTGAACGAGGAGCAGTAGTTAGACGGATTTCTTACGTGTGACTTTCTTCTTACCTTTTTCAGGAGCAGCTTCGACCACTTTTGCTTCTTCAGTCTGCTTCTTTTTGAGGTATTTTTTCTGGAATTTATCCACACGGCCTTCAGAGTCGATAAACTGGTTAGCGCCTGTGAAGAAGGGATGTGAGAAAGAAGAAATCGAAAGACGGTAGACGGGATATTCTTTCCCTTCATACATTTCACGTTCTTTCGGTTGCAGAGTCGATCCGCAAACAAATTTTTTACCTGTGGATGAGTCTACAAAGAGCACATCTTGATAGGGAGGATGGATTTTTTCTTTCATAACGATTCCTTTGAAAGAGAGCAATTTATCATGCTCTCTAGATTAAAAACAAGTGTAAATGAATTGTTTTAAAAGTAGGATCTTGAACCCTAAGCGACGCTATAGTACCATATGCAAAATTTGGAGAAATTGCATGTCAGCTGACTTTAAAATATTTGGGTACATAAATAAAGATAATACTACTGATTTAGTGCTTGAGAAGCTAACCCCTCAGCAAGTACAATTTTTAGCTACTAAAAGAAAAGTACTAACTCTTTTTAACATCCATTTCGTCTCAACATTAGCTTCTCTTTTTTATTCCATCTACGTAGCGCTTCCGCGCTTCTCACCTAGTTTAACACAGACTGCACAGATCACCTCTAACTTTGGCAAGCTCAATCGACGCAACACTTTTGTTTTTACGGCAGCAATGGCTGTCACTTTGGCTATACATACTCTCTACATGAAGCGTCAAAATCAAATTGAAAAATCGATTCAAAACCTATGTGCTGAAAAGCTGCAAAACAAACAATTCATGGCCTATTTAGTTGAACAAAAAAGTCCGCAACTTTCCATTTATTACTGCATTTCTAAAAACGAAAAAGGACGAGTTGTCACATCAGCGTTTCCAAATGAAAATGAACTTGATGCCCATGCAAAAAACACTCAATATGCAGAAATGTTTCTCTCTGCCCTTCTGCCGAACACTGAGGCTAGATAAGCTATCTTTTAAGAGTAGTAAAAAATAGATGCAAAACAACAGGAGAAAAAAAGTATGTCAACTAATTGGTCAAATATACAGCGCTCTATTCCAAGCTTGAATCAGCTGCAAACACAACCAAAAGAGAACCCAATCATAGGCCCTGATGAGCCGATTCGATATCTTGCAGCACATTTTTTTGCTTGCTGTGTAACATTAAGTATTGGTGTTTATGTAAACGCCCCAAAAAACGGTTTTAGCCGTTCGGCTCAAAAATTAGACAATTATGGGAACATCGCTTCGTTAATTACCCTTATTGCGCATTTTATGTACCGTCACACTAAAAACATGAATCAGCGTATTGAAGCCATTAAAAATTATACGAATAGATTGCAAACCAAGGAATTTACAATTGTGGAGCTTCTTGGTATAACCTCTGGTCGATATTTTTTCTTCAAGGACAAGTTCGAGGTACCTTCGAGAGATAGAGATTTTTATCAAACATGCACTGGCCCAAACTACAACTATAAATTCGTTTCATTTCATGTCCTTACCCAAAGGCCAATCCAACCATCCTAAGCCTGCTACTGAACCTTACACTGAGCTAGGTAAGCCATCCGAGCTGTCATGAGCCCTTCTAAAACACCTTCGTTGTAACGGAAGTAGGGGTTATTCTCTAATGCTGGAAAATCATTTGGCTGCATGAGGTCATCGTCTGTCAGGTTAGGGATGATCGATTCAGCACAAGTTTTTATTTTAATTTGTTGCAGTCTGATTAACTCGTCAAAGATTTCTTCCATTCTCGCCTTTGTTGAAAAAATGTTTTCATGAGGTGAGCTGACTCATCGGCAAGGATGCCGCTGGTTACCTGCACTGTGTGGATGGGATGAGGGACGCCTAGAAGGTTAATAAGGCTGCCGCCGGCGCCTTGGCGAAGATCGGGAGCCCCCCAGACAATGCGGTCGATCCTGGATGAAATAATAGCTCCTGCGCACATGGGACAGGGCTCTAAGGTGACATATAAGGTGCAGCCTGAGAGACGCCAATTACCCAGCACCTCAAACCCTTTTCGGAGGCATAAGACTTCTGCGTGGGCTGTCGCATCAATTAAAGTTTCAACTTGGTTGGCAAAACGGGCTATAATTTCATTTTGATAGACTAAGATGGAACCCACGGGGACTTCCCCTTGATCAAACGCCTTTTGAGCTTCTTTTAGAGCCTCTTTCATGTAGAATAAATCAGTCGTTTCCATACTGAAAGAGGATCATACAAGAAAGTTAGGATTGATTCAATAAACCGTTTGCCGTATAATCATGGGATATATTTATAACGCTCTCGAGGAGATTTTCCGAATGTCATTAGATAAAGGCACAAAAGAAGAAATCACAAAGAAGTTCCAGCTGCATGAAAAAGACACGGGGTCTGCAGACGTTCAAATCGCGATTCTCACAGAGAGAATTACGGAGCTTACAGATCATTTGAAATCAGCTCCTAAAGACCATGGTTCACGCCTGGCTCTTCTGAAGCTCGTGGGTCAAAGACGCAAACTCTTGGATTATTTAAACTCCACAGACACTAAGCGTTACCAAAGTTTGATCACTCGCTTAAATCTTAGAAAGTAATTTTGTAAAGTTCCAACACCGTCTTGGGTTGTACCTAAGGAGCAGTTTATGCTACAAAGACTCACACTCGGTTCAATTTACAAAGAGATTCCAACTTTTTCTAACAATGTTGGAGCATTTACATTAGCTACTCTCATATTTGAGAGAGTCCTTTGGAGTGTTAAGCGAGATAATCCTTGTGGCTGGAAAAGTTTCCTAATTGCACTTTGTAAGGTTGATCATATTACGAGTTTTCATAAAGCTTTTTCAGCGCTCGTTACCTGGCATACTTACACTTCTCTAACACTAGCAACGTCTCTCCCCGTCGCTTATACTCATACGGTGCGTCCAAGCGAACAAAATGCTCGTTATCAAGCCATTAATTATGTGGTGGGACAAGCCTCTAATATTGTAGCAAAAACAATTAACAGCTTTATAATAGGCAAAACGGTTCATGAATACTTTTGTAAGGGTCAAAAACCGGGTGCATTGATGGCGGCTACAACAGTTTTTGCATTGGGACTCTCTGCGAGCAATGTCTATTCCGATTGGAAAAATGATGCAAAGCTCTCTCGTCATCAGAGAAGCATCTTCTAAAAAACATTTTGATTGACTCTATCCTCTTGCTTCCAAGAGGGTATGCCTATATAATTCTTACCATATAAATGCATTTTTTAGTCTAAATCAAGGGTAACTTTTGAATATAAGGACTATGTGATGTTAAAAGAACTTACAAGCCAAATCAGCCCCGGCTCATTTTATAAGGCGATAGAAACTCAAGATTCTAAAGTGGGCATTGGGATATTTGCATTGCTACTGAGTGAAAGGCTTATTTGGAATTATTTAGACGACAGCGTGTCGACTCTTCTGTTTGGAGCGGCTAAAGTGATGGAATTTAGCCATTGCATATCATCTATCCCCTCACTTTATTCTAATAAGTCTTTATATCCACTCTATGCAGGCGCTGCTCTTGTCATCCTTTATAACCATACGGTAAAAAACCCAAAAAACTCCTATAAAAGAAAACTTGGTTTTCCTATCGGTCGATTTATCAATGTTGCTGCAAAAATAGTCAACATCGTAGCAATCAGCAAAATGGGGGGTTACAAAGGTCCTAGGTCAAGCATTTCATTGCTGGCAACCATCTTTGCTATTGGACTGTCAGGGACCAATCTCTATTCTGATTGGAATAGAAACGCCAAGCTTAAGCGTTTTTTTAATAATTAATTTGGAAATTTTTATCCCCTTGCATGCAAGGGGATATCCAGGTATATTTTTAGCATAAAAGTCAGCGGATCGAAATTCTTTTTGACGAAACGCCATTCAAATGAGTGGCCTTCCGTCAGAAAGATCTCATCCTCTGACTTACAACAATTAACGAGGAATCATGAATAAAAATTCTTATACTATTTCAGTTGCCGGACGCGATATCGTCTTTGAAACAGGCAAACTTGCAAAACTAGCTCATGGAGCAGTTACCGTCCGCTCTGGAGAAACTATTCTCTTAGCAACCGCTTGTCGAGGTGCGATCCCCTCGGATGAAACTGACTTTCTTCCACTACGTGTAGACTATGTCGAAAAATCATCATCTGCAGGTAGAACTCTTGGTGGATTTATCAAACGAGAAGGAAAACCTTCTGAGAGAGAAACTCTGGTTTGCCGATTGATCGACCGTCCGATCAGACCTATGTTTGAAGACGGCTATGTCAACGACATGCAGCTTTTGGTCTATGTTCTGTCATATGACGGCGTGCATGTCCCAGATCCGCTGGCGATTTGCGCAGCGTCCGCAGCACTTGTAATCTCAGACATTCCCCTAATTAAGCCGATTGCAGGTGTTCGTGTCGGTCTTGTCGATGGACAATTTGTCGTTAATCCTACTTTGCAAGAGATGCAAAAGTCGATTCTAGACTTAGTGATTGCAGGAACAGAAGATGCCATCTTGATGATCGAGGGATATTGCGACTTCTTGACAGAAGAGCAGGTCTTAGAAGCAATCAATGAAGGACATGCAGCGATTAAAACGATCTGCCAAGGGCTTGCCGAGTGGCAAAAAGTTGTTGGAAAACCTAAAGTGCGTGGAGAGCTTCGCGTTCCATCTGAAGAACTTCTCAAAGAAATCCGAGATCTCGTGGGCCAAGATCTGGGATCTGCCTTCCGCATCAAAGAAAAAACACTTAGAAGCAAAGCTGTTGATCAAGCGAAAGAAAAAGTCATGACAACCTTCTTTAAAGAAGGTGAAAAACCTGTCCATTCTAAAGTCCTTGTCAAAATGGGCTTTAAGAAGGTCCAGGGCGACATCATGCGCGAAATGATCTTGAAAGAAAACGTCCGTGCAGATGGACGCCGTCCTGATCAAATCCGCCATATCGAAGCTGAAACCGGCCTTCTTCCAAGAACACATGGAAGCGCCCTTTTTACACGCGGGGAAACTCAGTCACTGGCTGTCTGTACGCTCGGCAGTGAACAAATGGGTCAGCGTTATGAAACACTCGAAGGTGAGGGTACTCATCGGTTTTATCTCCAATACTTCTTCCCTCCATTTTCTGTCGGTGAAGTCGGCCGTATGGGACCTCCAGGAAGACGAGAAGTCGGCCATGGAAAGCTTGCTGAAAGATCTCTTGGTGCGGTTCTCCCCTCACAAGAACAATTCCCTTACGTCATCCGCTTAGAGTCTAACATTTTAGAATCCAATGGCTCGTCTTCAATGGCCTCTGTCTGTGGCGGCTGTTTAGCGCTCATGGATGCCGGCGTTCCTATTAAACGTCCCGTGTCAGGGATTGCGATGGGGCTCATTTTAGAAGGTGATCATTTTGCAATTCTATCCGATATTTTAGGAGATGAAGACGCACTCGGCGATATGGACTTTAAAGTCGCTGGAGACAAAGACGGAATCTCTGCGTTCCAAATGGACATCAAGATCGAAGGAATCACTCCTCAGATCATGAAAGCAGCTCTTGCCCAAGCCAAGCAAGGACGGCTCCATATCTTGAACAAGATGTTAGAGGCGCTTCCTAAACCTAAAGCTCATCTTTCTAAATACGCTCCTCGCATTGAAACAGTCCAAGTTAAACCGAGCAAGATCGGCATTGTCATCGGTCCTGGCGGAAAACAAATACGAGCGATCATTGAAGAATCTGGCGCGAATATCGATATCGATGACAGCGGCATTATCAGCATCACTGCTAATAATCCTGAATCGATCGAAAAAGCGAAAGAAATGATCCTTAACCTCGTCTCCGATGTTGAAATCGGCAAAACCTACCGAGGACAGATTGTTTCGATTGTGGCATTCGGCGCCTTTGTGAAGATCTTTGACAAAGAAGGTCTTCTCCATATTTCAGAGTATGACCACCGCCGCATCAATAACCTCAATGAGGTTTGCAAAGTCGGCGACTACGTCGATGTCAAAGTGCTCGATGTCAATGATCGGGGGCAGATCAAGCTGAGCCGCAAAGCGCTCATTCCTCCTCCACAACACGCCAACGCCGGAGGATAAGGATGACAGAAATCACAGCTAAGGTTCTTGGTAGCGTTCTGAGATGGAGTTCTGAGGACCCCACGATTTTTATTACTTTGTCCTGCGCGGAAACAGCCCTTAAAATTTATACATTATACAGCAATAATTCGGTCTCCTTGAATATTACAAAAGCTCAAGTTTGCGAAAACTTTATGGCTCGTTTCAATCAAATTTTCACTCGCCGACAAGCTGATATAATCCAAGCTGGAGTTATACCAAGAGCTTTCTACTTATTACCGTTAAATAGCGATCCTGTGATAAAAATTAATCCTATCACCCGGTTTCAGCTCACTTCTTTTATAAACCACCTTTATCTTGCTTTAAGTTATCCAGCTAGGATCACAAGCAGCATTTTAATTGGAAAAGCAGCTCAGCTCCACTGGAATGGTCAAGATAAAGGTCCGATTCGTGCTATTGTCACAGCTGCCTTCTTAGCACTCTCTGCCTGGAACATTCGTCACACTGTTATTCATGAATTGAGGGCCTCTCAAGAATCGACCCCTCCTACACTCTCTGAAATTTTCAATTTTCCACTCAAGGTTGCTGCAAGCCATGCGGCAGCCGTTGGCTTTCAATATCTTTGGAATAGGAAGCTATCGGGGCCTGTACGTACTGCCGCTCTAGCCTCTTCAATCGTCTATTTTTCTTTCTTTAATATTTTTCGTCAGAAGGGACTCCAAGGAGATGTAGCGAATAAAGTACCGGTAGTTTCGCTTGGAGGTAAAAAGTTTACTAGGTTAAGACAAAGTAAATCTTAAGGAGGAAGGATGTCTGCAAGTGTAAACTTAGAAACAGCTCTCAGGCCTTTTGCAGCAGCTACCAACATCGGTTTTAATTCTTTAACAAGGCTTTTCTATTCTTGTCTTAATCCGCTCATTGATAGAAAAGCCTTAGCTGCGGCATTTCATTATGACAGCAAAGTCACTGTGTATAATGGAGCTACCCTCTTTATAAGCTATAAGATTGCCCATATAGCCTTGGATAAGGGATCTTTGGGTAGCAATTTGCTAGGGGCAGTCGTTGCGCTTTTTATTCGGTCTGTCATGGAACAAACCTTGTCTATGAAAGGCGGGGCTAAAGTTCTTGTAAAAGGTGTTTTTAGCAATATTACAGGCCAAGAAGACATTGAAAGCATCTCGATCTTTGACAACACATTTTCGATGATTTGCGTTGCAGCCTCAAAAGCTTTAAGCTTAACGAAAAACAAATCCTGGCAAGAAGATATGCTGGCCATTCAAGGCTACTCCATTTTAAGGAATTGGAGTAGAACTGTGCCGGATCTTATTCTCCGTCTCCAAAAGTAAATGCGTAGGCTCTTACGCCAGATGGGATTTTAAGGGAGAGTAGATGCCTCTGATAAGAGGTGTGAACAATGTCATATTTTCTGTCGCTTTCAACCCCAATCTTTTTATAGAACTGGCCATCAAGATAGATTTCAAGCGGGGTCGTGCTCGATCCAGATAGAACTAAATAGACGTCTGTAGCTATGAAATTTAAGTCGAGATAACTATTGTCCCCTCGTGCTTCGATGTACTCTGGCTGAACATACCAAGCACCTTTTAAGCCGACTTCATCAGGGCCCAGTGTTTTGGAGTATTCATAAACAGTTGTTTGGCCTGGTTGAAGAGAAATTCCGTGGCTGTAACTATCCCCTCTTGCTGAGCCTAAGTAGGTTTCTTTAGAAATCGGTCTTGAAGCTTTTTGCTCTTCTAACCGGTCTAAGGGTTCCAATCCCAAAAGCTCCCGTATCCCATTTTCTGTTTCTACGTAAGCTCCCTCGCCATAATGCACCATTCGAATGTTGCCTTCTTGGTCAATGAGATAATGTGCAGGCCAATAATTGTTATGATAGGCTTGCCAGGTACGGTAATTATTATCGAGCGCAATTGGATAATCGACCCCAAGCCTTTTTGCAGCAGACGCGACGTTGGAAGGGTCTTTTTCGAACTCAAATTCCGGAGTATGAACTCCGATGATAACAAACCCTTTATCTTGATAATCAGCATACCATCTTTCCAAATAAGGCAATGTCCGTAGGCAATTGATACAGCTATAGGTCCAAAAGTCGATTAAAACGACTTTTCCTTTGAGATCACTGAGTGTCAGCGGAGAAGTGTTGATCCATCCTGTAATGCCTTTTAATTCTGGTGCAGGTCCCAGCTGTTCCAGCTCTTCTTGCCCTCTTATTTCCTTTAACTGCTGCTGAACCTTTTCATTGTTTTCTACAAAAGCTTGCGGAAGATATTGGCTTAGTTTTTGCTGCAGCAGCATATCCCAATGAAACAGCAAAATGATCGAGACAAGAACCATTAAAAATCCAAACATCTGCCGAATTCTTTCCGCATGCAAGGAGAGAAAACGGGAAGACTGTATGATTTTACTTCCTCCATATGCAATCAGCAGCATGGGCAGGCCAGCGCCGATGCTGTAGGAGAGAGTCATAAAGATAGTGAAAGCATTGATCGAATGTGTTGCAACAAGCGTTGTAATTGCTGCTAAAATAGGGCCAGCACAAGGAGTCCAAAGCAGTCCGAGTGCAATCCCGAAGAAGAGCCCTCCTTTAAAACCTGAGCTGGGGCCTTTTTGAAGCCGTTGTCCCACATTTGCAACGGGTGTAAACAGTTGGGCAAACCAATTCGACAAGCGTGGAAAAATCATGACAAGACCGAATATAAAAATCAGCCCGATTGCAGCATAACGTAAAACATTTGGGGAAAGTCCAGTTGTTTGGACGATGGATGTTAATGTTAACGTGAAAAAAGTAAAACTGCAGATAAGCCCTAAGATAATTCCAAAAGGCCGTAATTTACCCTGAGCTGTTCCAGCTGACAATATCGCAGGCAGGATAGGCAAAATGCACGGAGATAAAACCGTGAAGATTCCTGCTAAAAAAGCAAAAGCAAGCAATAAAAACATTCTTTTCTAAGCTTGCTGAGGCTCTGGCATATCAGGTGTAGCCTTAGGCTTGATAGGCTCAGGCGACTTTTTCTGCAGGTTCTCTGACACTTTTAAGCGCGCACGTTTTTTCTCGATATCCCAGGTGCCTTCAATCATCTCTTTGACATCTTCTTTATCAAGGGTTTCAAACTCCATGAGCATTTGGGTCATGAGTTCGACTTTATCTCGATTTTGATTAATCACTTCAATCGCTTGTTCATGGGCCTGGTCTAGCATTTTGCGCACTTCGACATCGATCTGCTTAGCAGTTTCGTCTGAGTAGCTTTTCTCTGACATGTTATTCATGCCAAGATATTGGCCGCCTTCTTGACGTTCATCGTAGGCAACAGTTCCTAAGGGACTCATACCCCATTCGCAAACCATGCTGCGAGCAAGACGTGTTGCTTGTGTGATATCCATTTGGGCGCCGGATGACATGTCGCCGACAAAGATCTCTTCAGCAGCTCGTCCGCCCATGAGGACAGCGAGTTGATTGATCAGCTCTTTTTTCCAGTAGCTAAGTCTATTTTTCTTGGGCATGAAATGCGTTGCACCAAGAGACATTCCCCGCGGGATGATCGTGACTTTGTCAACGGGATCTGTCGATTTAACAACGAGGGCCACAATCGCATGGCCTGATTCGTGGTAGGCAGTTGTCCGTTTTTCGTTTTCGTCGATCTCTAAGCTGCGGCGCTCTTTGCCGTACTTGACTTTGTCAACAGCTTCTCT
>JACCDZ010401354.1_pt1 | contig 25490 bp, 33 predicted proteins | sample 7449551 | NCBI WGS metagenome assembly JACCDZ01 (sample SAMN15323452, study PRJNA562643) | freshwater metagenome | isolation source: river surface water | place: USA:Blue River Watershed | collected 2017-08-18 | reverse complement strand
TTATAGATATTGGTGGCAACGTTGGAATGTGGTCGTCAGCTGTGTATGACGACTATCAAAAAATTATTTTTATAGAACCTTCGTCCGAAGCGTTAGAGCAAGCAAAAAATAAAATTAATGACCAAAAAGGAAAAGTAAAATTCCTAAGAAATATCTGTTCTAACCAATCAGGCCAATTAAAATCTATTGCAACACCATCTGCCGACTCTGGACAATTTTCTGTATTTGGACAAGAACTGTATACTGAAATAAACAGGTCTGAAGAAGGAATTGAAACCATAACTTTAGACAGTCTTATTCCAGAAGCAACTGAAGGTAATCGAATTTTAATAAAAATTGATACCGAAGGTAGCGATCTAGATGTAATTTTAGGTGGTAAAGAATTTATCAAAAAATTTAAACCAACACTTGCAATTGAATTTCATTTTCATATGTATTTTGATGATGAAAAATACGAAGAAGTTGTTAATTTCCTAAACGATCTTGGATATGTCGCAACAGAATACAAATTTCCTGGATATCGAGGAGAACCAGACAGATTGTTCGACGGTAAACACAACGGATTGGAAATGTACGACATGCATTATCATATGTTGGCAGAACCTGCCCAATAATTTCCACCAAATAGGTTGTAGGTATAAATAAAACTGTGTATAGTTAACGCTATGCACAGTTTTTCTTTTTAGTCAGTGGGCTAGAAAGAAGAGGCATAATATAACATTTTAAAGGAAAAATCATTATGGCAACTTTGGCAGAAATTCGAGCAAAACTTCAGGCAGCATCTCAACAAAACACCGGTGGCTCGGCAGGTGGAGACAACGCAATTTATCCCCATTGGAACATCGCAGAAGGACAGACTGCAACAGTCCGTTTCCTACCAGATGGTGATACAAACAATACTTTTTTCTGGATTGAACGTGCAATGATCAAATTGCCATTCGCTGGAATCAAAGGTGAAACTAATAGTAAACCAACTCAAGTTCAAGTTCCTTGTATGGAAATGTGGGGAGAAACTTGTCCTATTCTAACTGAGGTTCGTCCTTGGTTCAAAGACAAGAGCCTAGAAGACATGGGTCGTAAGTACTGGAAGAAAAAGAGCTATCTTTTCCAAGGTTTTGTAGTCGACAGTCAATATAAGGAAGATGGAAAACTGCCTGAGAATCCAATTCGTCGATTCATTATTGGCAGTCAAATTTTTAACATTATCAAGGCAGCTCTGCTAGATCCCGATATGGAAGAATTGCCAACTGACTACTTGCGAGGTGTCGACTTCCGCATTGTTAAAACCAGCAAGGGCGGTTATGCTGACTATTCTACCTCTAACTGGGCTCGTCGTGAACGTGCTCTAAGCGAAGCAGAGCAGGCTGCTGTTAATCAGTATGGATTGTTTAATCTCAAGGACTTTCTGCCTAAGAAGCCAGGAGAAGTCGAACTCAAGGTTATGAAGGAAATGTTTGAAGCATCAGTCGATGGCGAAGCATTTGACATGGAACGTTGGGGTCAATACTTCAAACCCGCCGGTATGGGCGGTGGCTCGAGTGCAAGTGCTCCGGCAGCGGCTCCTCGTGCAAGTGCTCCGGCTGCAGAAGCTGAAGAAGCACCTTGGGAAGAATCAAAAGCATCAACTCCTGCTCCGGCACCTGCATCTAGCGGAAACGAAGCATCTAGTCGTGCTCAGGACATCCTAGCAAAAATCAAAGCACGTTCTGGTCAATAATTTAGGAGGTCAAGATGGCTAAAGCATTTGACATTTCTAAGTTTCGTAAGTCTATCACCAAGTCTATTGATGGCTTAGGTATTGGATTTAATGACCCAACTGACTGGATCAGCACAGGTAACTATGCTCTTAACTATCTTATCTCTGGGGACTTCTTTAAAGGGGTTCCCCTTGGTAAGGTAACGGTATTTGCAGGGGAAAGTGGTGCAGGTAAAAGTTATATTTGCTCCGGCAACATCATTCGTCATGCACAGGAACAAGGTATCTATGTTATCCTAGTTGATTCAGAAAACGCTCTTGATGAAACATGGCTACATGCCCTTGGAGTAGACACTAGCGAAAACAAACTTCTTAAACTCAATATGGCAATGATTGACGATGTAGCAAAAACTATATCTGAATTCATGAAAGAGTATAAGGCAATGCCTCAAGATGAGCGTCCCAAAGTTTTATTTGTCATAGACAGTCTTGGTATGTTGCTGACCCCTACTGATCTAAATCAGTTTGAAGCGGGTGACCTAAAAGGCGACATGGGTCGTAAGCCTAAGGCACTGACTGCACTTGTTCGTAACTGTGTTAATATGTTTGGAAGTTATAACGTTGGTATGGTTTGTACAAATCATACGTATGCGAGCCAGGACATGTTTGATCCAGACGACAAAATCTCAGGTGGCCAAGGCTTTATCTACGCAAGTTCTATCGTTGTTGCTATGAAAAAGCTCAAACTCAAAGAAGATGAGGATGGCAACAAGGTATCGGATGTACTAGGTATCCGTAGTGCTTGCAAAGTGATGAAAACTCGTTATGCAAAACCTTTCGAAAGTGTGCAAGTGAAGATTCCATACTCAACAGGTATGGCTCCAACATCCGGACTGGTTGACTTATTTGAGAAAATGGGTGTATTATCTAAAGTAGGTAATAAATTAGCATATACAGACAAAGATACTGGAGAAATTGTTGCCGAGTTCCGTAAAAACTGGACTGAGGACAAGCTCATGGTAATCATGAAGCAATGGGATGAAAGTTCAGTATCAACATCTGTCTCAACTAACGAGGAAACTGAGGAAGCATAATGGAAGAAAGTCTAATTGTAGAAATTTGGGATACTTTTCGAGAGTATATTCCAGAGAAAAACAAGGAAGTTGCCGCACATCAGTATGTTGACTACCTATTAGGCAAAGATATTGAGATAGCAGCACTTGAGGCCTTAATGGGCTACGACCCTCACCTTGACATCGCCATTAAAGCGGTGATGGATGAGGAGGCAGAATGGGGCGAAGAAGAAGATTCTGGTGACTATTACGACGAAGACGAGGATTATTAATGAATTGGTACAGCAAAGTAAGCAAGGATATTGCTCACTTGCCTGGCTGTATTGATTATTACTACTCCGAGTTAGAAGAAGCAAAGAAAGAGGTCAAGATCTACGGAAATGTAGAGAAGGCCTCTGCTTCTTTACCAGGTATTGTAGCACAAAGATTCAATCAACTCCAAGAAATTGAAGGTATCCTTGAATATCTAAACATTGAACTTCGTAGATTGAAGTCAAAAACTTTTAAAAAATATTTAGAAAACTATCAAAGGGCATTAAGCTCAAGAGATGTTGAAAAATATGTCGAAGGTGAAGCAGATGTTGTTGACATGGAAAAAATTATCAACGAATTTGCACTTCTACGCAACCAATGGTTAGGTATTATCAAGGGTCTAGACATCAAGCAGTGGCAAGTAAGTAATATTATTAAACTCCGTACAGCAGGTATGGAAGATGTGACGATATAATCATGAAACTATACATCGAAGATCTAATTTGTCGACTAGGAAATTCAGGCAACTATATGTTTACTACTCCTCTATCCGTATGGACGATGGATCAAAAGGTAGTAGACAGTCTTGCACAGAATCCAACGTTAGGAAAAGGCTTTACTGAGAAGCAAAGAGCACTAGTTCTTCGTCTCTGCAAGAAGTATAAGAATCAACTAGTCATCGCATTAGGGCCAGCTGCTGAACTAGCATTAGATAATCCTGAATTTAAATTCAACTTAGTTGAACCTACTCCACTCGAAAAGTCTATAACAGTAGTAGGGAAGGAAATTTTGGTAAAATTTCCATTTAACGAAGATTTAGTTGCAAAAATCCGACAAAATAAAAACAGTAAAGGCATGAATCTAGTTGAGTGGAGCAGCGAATCTAAGGCATGGAAATTTGTTCTCGAAGAAAATAATATTTTATGGTTGTTGAATAACATTGTATCTCTAGATTTTACCGTAGATGAAGAATTTCTGAGGCTAGCCGGAGAAATTACCGGAATTTTGGACAAAATTGAGGACCATGTACCTATGGTGGTTCTTGAAGATGGAAAATTTTCTTTTAAAAATGTTCATCACTCAGTTACGCAACCATCTAGTAATGACATTATTGAAACCTTGTTATTGGCCAAACAGTACGGAATAACTACATGGGATGAAAATGTTGAAAAATTGAAAGAAAATGCAAATTTTTCGCCAATTTTGATATCATTTTTGCAAGAAACAACACCAAATAGTCTAGAATTTGACACCAATGAAAATTCAGTTGATCAGCTTAAAGAGTTGTTCAAGTATAATTTGCCAGCAATGATCATAATTCCTGGTCATGATGAATTTTTCACCTTAAAATTTTGGACACTATGGCTAAAAGGTCAAGGAATTGATGAAAAAGACATTAGTGTACTATTTAGGCTTTCGAACGACACAGGTAGTATGCTCAATGATTTTGTAAAAAAATATAATCTTAATAACCCTGTTGAAGAAAATACAAAAGTTGTATTTGTTAGTCAAAAGATACCAAAGCCATTGATTAAGTCTGGAATAGATTTTAAACTTGTACTAAATTTAGGCAGTCTATCCGGCGTTCATTACAGCATATCAACATATCTTGAAAATCGTCCTGATGTTATTCGATACACAGATAAGAAAAAAATAGGATATCAGTTTGGCTTATTGTAAAATTATTATTAGAGATGAGGTCAATGTTAAGATAGAAAATCTAGATCTCGAAACTCGAAAATCTTTGGTCAAAAAATTCAAGTTTTTTGACCAAAAGGCACGATACTTGCCCGCTTATAAGTTAGGTAGGTGGGACGGATGCACTTCATTTTTTGGTCTCGGCGGAACCACGTACATGAGCATCCTGCCCGAAGTCATTGAAGAACTACTGAAGCAAGGATACGACCCTGAACTAGAGGATCATAGGTCAAACACTCCCTTAGAATTTGACAAAATTACTGAAGATTTTTGGGGTGAAAAATGCTGGCCAAAAGGTCACAGATTTGAAGGTGAACCTATTAGATTAAGGGACGACCAAGTTGAAGTCATTAATAAATTTTTAGAAAATCCTCAGTGTATTCAAGAAATTGCTACAGGTTTTGGTAAGACTATAACTACCGCAACTTTGGCGAAAATTTGTGAAAAATATGGTCGAACTATTACCATTGTCCCAAATAAAAGTCTTGTTGAACAAACTGAGGAAGACTTTATCAACGTTGGGTTAGATGTTGGTGTCTATTACGGAGATAGAAAAGATCTCGGAAAAACTCATACAATATGCACCTGGCAAAGTTTGAATATTTTAGACAAAAAATCTCATGAAAATGAGGAGGCCCTAGACCTTGCTACATTTCTTGACGGTGTAGAAACTGTCATGGTAGATGAGGTACATATGGCCAAAGCTGATGTACTTAAAAGATTGTTAACGCAGAATATATCCAATGCACCAATTCGTTGGGGACTGACAGGAACCGTTCCAAAAGAAGATATTGAGTTTATGAACATCAAGTCTGCACTCGGCGAAGTTGTTCATAAAGTTGCTGCACACGAACTTCAAGAAAAAGGAGTACTTAGTCAGTGTCATGTAAACATTATTCAAACAGCCGAATGGAAGGAATTCAAAAGTTATCCAGAAGAATTAAAATATCTAGTAACAGATTCAGATAGAGTCAAATGGATAAGCAATTTAGTTTCAGGTATAGCTGAAAGCGGAAATACCTTGGTATTGGTTGACAGATTAGAAACAGGACGTATAATTGTTGAGAATGTAGAAAATTCTGTTTTTATTTCAGGCGAAGTAAAAACTAAAGACCGTAAAGAAGAATACGATGAAGTTAAGACTGCTGATAACAAGATTATTGTGGCGACTTATGGTGTGGCCGCTGTGGGTATTAATATTCCTCGTATTTTTAATTTGGTTATGGTGGAGCCCGGAAAGAGCTTTACAAGAGTTATACAATCTATTGGGCGAGGCATTAGAAAAGCAGAAGACAAAGACTTCGTCCAAATCTGGGATATAACGGCTGCTACAAAATACGCTAAAAGACACCTTACTGAGAGGAAGAAATTTTACAAAGAAGCCAAGTATCCTTTTACGATTGAGAAAGTAAAATATTAAATGCAAATTTTAACATTAGAAAATAAAATATATCATCTAAATGACCTGCCTAACGAGGTTGACGATGACTTGAGATTTGCTGTATTGGATAATAGCGATAATCAAAATCCCGATTATTTTTACATACCTCTTATATTCCTAGAGAGTTTTACAGCACCGGCAGCAGTTTTAAAAATTGGTCCCTACACTGTCAACATGCCCCTCGATTGGTCTACTATTGTTGGTGATCCTGAAGGTCCAGATATGGAAATCATCCCACTAACTAGTCTGAATGATCGGGGGTTTAAAACATTCTGCTTTAATCCTTTAAGTAGTTTTAGACCAGAATTTTATGATATCGATATCATTGATGTCTATCCCGATGTTCGTTGGTATTTTCCTAAAATGAAACCGGGACAACTGCTTTGTACTCCGCTAAACAATGAGCACAAACCTCCTTGTGCATATTTTGTTAAAGAAGTATCAAGACAAAGTGAAATAGTAGTCTATTCTAAATGTTGGTGATGTTATGAACATTAAATTTAAAACATATGACGTTGGCGGAGAAGTCGTTAAAGATAATGAAACTTATCTTCTTAAAGATAATAAGACATTAAAAAATCTTGTTTTAAGTTCTACTCTGTTATATAGGGGACAACAGACAAGAGGTCATCGCCATGCCGGTCAAGAAGAAGTTTATATCTTTGTTCAGGGCTGGGGAAAGATGATTGTTGGCGGGGAAACTGATGAACCTTTTGTAGTAGGTCCAGGCGACATAGTACTCATTCCAGATGGTGCTTTTCATCGTGTAATCAATGACGGCGACAGTAATATGCTGTTCAATTGTGTGTTTGACGGTAAGAGGAATCACTGATGGGGAGCCTTCGGCCTGGGGCCAAAATTATATATGAAAGCCCTGACGGTGGCAAATCAATATATGGCAGATACGAAGGCGAAACTGAAAGATTTTTAGTGGGACGTAATATGCCGACACGTAGAGATCCGTTAGATGATCATGAAAGAGAACTTTGGTTAGACATACGAGAAGCAGCACTGAACGACAAAGATTTGCAAGATGCTTTGGATCGTGTTAAAGTATTGTATTACCTAAAACAGAAAGAGAAGCCACTTATGTGGCATCCAGTATAATGGCAGCAAAACTTGATATTGGCAGAGAATTAATGAGCGTGAATACTCGAAATCACGACTTTTATAAAAATCTCACAGACGAAGAAAAGAAAGCATTCAGTCCTTACATTTTGATGAGGTATGTAAGTAATCCTCAAGTTGATACAGAAACCTACGAGTTTATTTTAGAGCGTGTCAATACGTTAGTTAATATAAATCACTGGACATTAAGTAAAGGTCACAAACCTTTGCTATGGCAATTATTTGCTAGTTGTGGTGTTGGAATGCCCGTTAAGTATACTTACTTAAAAGCTAGTGCAAAAGAAAAAACAAATAAGATTGAAAAATTGCTAGAAGAATTATATCCTGCCATGAAGCTAGAAGAAATTAAAATGCTAGCGGCTATGATGGATGATAAGGACAAACAAGAATTATTTGACAAAATGGGTTTTGATAAAAAACAACGGAAAGAATACGAGTGATAGCATTAGTTGATCAGCCTTTCAAATGTGTACATTGCGGCAAGACCTTTATGAAGGAAAAAACACTTGTCGCACATATGTGCGAACAAAAACGTAGGTTTCTACAGAAAGATGAAAAGCGAGTTCAAACTGGATTTTTTGCCTACAATAGATTTTATCAACTGACACAGGGTGCTAAAAAACAAAAATCTTATTCAGAGTTTTGTAAGAGTTCTTATTACAATGCATTTGTAAAGTTTGGTAGTTTTATAAACAATGTCGATCCGTTATATCCAGAACGATTTATTGAATATGTAATTAAGAGCGGTGTTAAGTTAGACCACTGGTGTCGAGACGAATTATACGAAAAATATCTGGCTGAACTGATTAAAATTGAACCTGTCGAAAGTGCGATCGAAAGAAGTTTAAAATATATGATGGAGTGGGGCGAAGAACAAAATGCAAATTTTGCACACTACTTTGATTATGTCAACATAAATCGTGCAGTTCATCATATCCGCGACGGCAAAGTTAGTCCCTGGCTTTTGTTAAATTCAAACAGTGGAGTTACATTGCTTAGAAAATTTAACGACGAACAATTAGATTTAGTTAATCAAACTCTTGATCTAGGATTTTGGTCAAAGAAGTTTAAAGATCAACCGGCAGATGTTGCATTTGTTAAAGAAGTTTGCAAGGAGACCGGAATTGCCTGACATTGATATTGATTTTCAAGATAGAAGTAAAGTTCTAAGTACAATTAAACATATTACTGCTCGATTAGAAGACGGTAAAAAACACAACACGGGAGTTTACTGTCATAACGTTCCTGTAAATCCTCTAACTGGATTAGCTGCTATTGATTATAAAGAAGCAGATTCTCGAGGTTATTTTAAAATTGATTTCTTGAACGTTAATGCCTATAATGGTGTTCGAGACGAAGAACACTTGGTAAATTTACTGTCTACTGAACCATTGTGGGATTTATTAGAAGACCCGGCAGTTTGTGATCAAATGTTCCACATTAATGGATACCATAACTTAGTTGCCAAGCTAAAACCGTCTAGTATTATTGAGTTAGCCATGTTCCTTGCCTTGTTGAGGCCGGGTAAAAAACATCTCATCCCAGTATGCGAAAAAGAAGGCTTCAAGGGCATCGAACAAGAGATATGGACGAAGAGTGATGATGCTTATTTCTTTAAGAAGGCTCATGCTGTTGCTTATGCTCATGTAATTGTTGTTCAACTTAATTTACTATGCGAAAGTGTTAGCTACCCTTTCTCCTGACACTTCTAACCAGTTGAATACTTTTTCTTTTAACACGTTTTTCTGCAATATCACCTAAATTTACAACGGGTCCAAAAATAATTTCAACGTCTTTACTGTTGAATGTTTTAATACAAAATCTAAAATCAACCATTTCTTGTTTAAGAAAAATATTAATAGGAATTTTCCTATTACTTTCCCACCACCAAATTTCCCCCATTTCTAGAAAAATCTGCTTGGCTTCTTCCGTTCTTATATCTGCATAGTTGTAGATGCTTGTAACGTTATCATCGTGGTTTACGATGATCCCGAGGTATTCGTTTCCAGACGTTTTAATACAGGTTATAAACGGAAACTTTTTTTGAAAATCGTCCTTACTGGTCATTACTATAAATATAGGTATGCAAAAATTACCAATCTATTTATACTCCAATTTGTTGACTGTACAACTAGATTTGGACTTTAATCAAAGGACACATAATGTTATGTACCAACGCGAGCTAAAACTTCAGAGAAACATAAAAAACAAAGTTCAACTTCAGTTTAAGAACTCTGATCAAAAAAATATTAGAATTTTAGCTGCAACAAGTACTGTTGGAACTGCTTCTACTACATCTAATTTGTTAACAGTAGCAGACGCATCCAATATTCAAGTTGGTATGCTAGTAAACAGTAACAATGTAACTACAGGAACTTATGTATCTGAAATTAACTCAAATACCATAACTTTAGCTAATTTAGATCCTTTATATGACGCAGATTTAGACCAATTTTTATCTCCTATTATAACTCCTATAACCTCGGGCACTAATATCACATTCAATCATAATTTTGTATTTTCAATGTTTGACGCAGAACAGAACAGGACGGTTGTGCAGAAAACACTTGAGATCGTAGATGACGGTGTCTCAACGGCAACCAGAGGACTGGCTGTTCTATCTATTTTTGACAATGATACAAGAGATTTACATAACGGATTTTATAATTTTTCGATTACACTAGCAGACAGCGACGGTGAAAGACTTCCTACATATTCAAACACCTACTATGATATTCGGGGAACAGCAAGGCTAGCAGGCGATTTTGTTCCTACTCTTAGTCCTGGAGTCGAAACCAGCTCTTTCAAATATTTCTCTAACAGAGACCCGGGTGCAGACAGATATGACTTTTATTCAGGAAACCTACGTGCTAACCCAGAATCTAGTCAGCTAACATCTATTGCTATGTATTTTACAAATTATACCGGTACTGTAGAAGTACAAGCAACACTAGATAATACACCTTCAAATTTTGGTAATTACGCAACATTAGAAACTAAAACTTACACTAATTTTACTGGAGTTGACTATGCTAATGCTGAAGGAATATGGAGCGATGTTAGAGTAAAATGGTATCCGGATAATTCTACATTACCAAACAATTTAAATTTTTATAGTCCAGAGATGCCGGGCAATCCTACTCCCGGAACGGCTCATTATCCAAACGGAAAAATTGACAAGTTGATCGTAAGAAGCTAAAATATATGTATGAATCTCATACAGGCTTCTGTGCAAACTTTCTTGCCTCCTAAAAGGAAATCAACTCCCAGCGGCTGGATAAGTTTCAATGCGGTCTGTTGCCACCATAATGGAGATTCCCAAGACACAAGAAAGCGTGGTGGCGTGCTGTTCAGCAATGAAGGATTCCAATATCATTGTTTCAATTGTGGATTCAAAGCAGGCTGGACACCCGGAAGGTTGTTAAGCAAGAATACTAAGAGCTTGTTCAACTGGATGGGAATGCCAAGTGATGAAATCAATAAACTTAATCTCGAGGCATTGAGATCCAAAGAGGATCAACCAGTAGTAAAACCTACTATCAACTTTCATCAAGAGCCCAGAACTCTGCCGGGGGATTGTAGATCAATATTAGAATGGCTGGAGGCCGAGCCAAACGATGAAGTATTAGCAGTGGTTGATTACCTCACTGGTAGAGGGATGGAACTAGACTGGTACAACTGGATGTGGAGCTCGGAAAACGGCTACCGCGATCGAGTAATGATCCCCTTCTATCAGGATGGTGTGGTAGTGGGCTATACCGGGCGTAAAATCAAACCCGGTAAGCCCAAATACCTCACTGATAGTCAAAGCGGTTATGTGTTTAACATTGATCGCCAAACTGAATCTAGAGAATATGTTATAGTTGTTGAAGGTCAATTTGACGCTATCGCAATAGATGGTGTAGCAATTATGACTAACGAGCCTAACGCTACACAAATTGCCAGACTCAATCGCCTTGGCAAGAAAGTTATTGTACTACCCGACAGGGACAAGCCCGGTGCTAAATTAGTGCAACATGCACTTGAACAAGGTTGGGCTGTGTCAATACCTCAGTGGGAAGAAGACGTAAAAGATTCTGCAGATGCTGTGAAAAGATACGGCAGGCTTTATACTTTATTCAGTATCCTACACTATGTAGAGACAAACGAGATAAAAATAAAATTATATCAAAAGAAATTAGAAGCACTAGAAGATGATGAAACCTAACTATAACGCAGAAATGCAAAAGCTGTATCTTGAGATGTTTTTATCAGATGCAGAAACCTTTGTCAGATGTCAAAACATTTTTGATTCTGAAAATTTTGACAAGAAGTATCAAGAAGCATCGTCATTTATTTCTAAGTATGTTGATGACTATAAAGTCATGCCAGAAGTTAGTATTGTAAATGCAGCCTGCGAAACTGATTTCCAATCTGTAACACTTCCAAAAGAAAACTATGATTGGTTAATGGATGAATTTGAAAACTTTTCTAGGCATAAGGCACTTGAAAGAGCAATCCTTAAAAGTGCGGACATGTTAGAAAAGGGAGAATATAGCCCAGTTGAAAAACTAATTAAAGATGCTATTCAAATTAGTTTGAATAAAGACATGGGCACAGATTATTGGGCCGATCCTCGTGCTCGATTAATGAAACTGAAAGACAATAATGGTCAAATATCTACTGGATATCCTAGTATCGACAAGAAACTATATGGGGGCTTCAAACGAGGAGAACTCAATATTTGGTGTGCTGGCTCGGGCGGTGGTAAGAGCTTGTTCCTGGCTAATCTTGGTGTTAATTTTGCTCTCGCAGGCCTGAATGTTATCTACTTTACTTTTGAACTTTCGGAAGAGTTAGTGGGTATGCGTGTCGACAGTATGTTGACAGGTATTGCATCCAAAGATATCTTTAAGAACCTAGATGACGTTGAAATGAAGGTTAAACTTACAGGCAAACGTGCGGGCGGAATGCAGATCAAATACTTGCCTTCCGGCAAAAATTGTAACGATCTGAGATCATATATTAAAGAATATCAGGTAAAAACAGGCAAAAAACCCGACGTTCTTTTAGTAGACTACCTAGACCTTATGATGCCATTAAGTGTCAAGGTTAGTCCCAGCGATCTGTTTGTTAAGGACAAATATGTTTCTGAAGAACTCAGAAATCTAGCAATGGAAAGTCAGTGCGTTGTTGTAACTGCGGCACAGTTAAATCGTAGTGCTGTTGAAGAAATTGAGTTTGATCATAGTCATATTTCGGGCGGTTTAAGTAAAATTCAGACCGCAGATAATGTAATTGGTATCTTTACATCTAGGGCTATGCGTGAACGTGGTCGCTATCAAATTCAATTTATGAAGACTCGTTCTAGTAGTGGCGTTGGTCAAAAAGTTGACCTAGAGTTTGATATTGATAGTTTAAGGATTAAAGATCTTGGTGACGAAGAAGAGGGAAGTTTTAATCAACAACGTAGTGCGGCCAGTAGTGCTCTAATTGACGGATTGAAAAAAACTAGTGTAGTAACAGCTACTAACATTGATCCAGAAACTGGAGAAATTGATCCAACTAAAGGATTACCTGTTTCTAAAATTAAGCCTTCTCCACAACCGACTATGAGAAGCGTTAGAGATATTTTAAGTAGTTTTAGTCCAGAAAAAGACTAAAGCCAAGAAGAAACTGTGTGTTGTGCAACATGCTCAATACCTTTTTGCCATTGTTCTTCATTGCTAAGACTGAATATTGATTCTATACTAGCAGGAGCATCTAACCACCTGTTTTGTTGTTTCCAAGGATGTTCTCCTTGATATTCTCCATCTAGCTGTCCAGGTCCCCACCCGCATTGCCCAATGCACGTTCTAAATAGCGAGGGTCCTTCATTTCGATCTATTGCGGCTAAGATTTGTAATTCGTTTGTTATACCAATATCTGGAGTAATTTTAATAGTGTTACTGCTTTGCCAATCTAAAGAATGAACAATAAAAACTCTATGAGTATCTACAGGACCACCTACATAAACTTTATCTTGTTTTAAAGAATTAATACCTACAGCCTGCATTATTGAACCCAGGCTAAGATTACTAGTATGTTTGTTAACCATAAGTCCCCAGGCACCTTGCGGGCCGTGTTTTGCTAATAGAATAACACTCTTAGAAAAATATGGGTCTTCGCTCTTAGGGTGCGATACTAGAATTTTGCCCGAAAGGTTTTTAACTTCACTCATTCAAATATTTACTCAAATAAATAAAAGTTATGAGCGTTGTTGAATTTACCGATCCTATAGAAATACATAATGAGTTAAACCCAAAACTTTGGGAAGACGGTCATTTGAAAAAAGAGGTTCGGGTTGCACTTCTTAAAATTGCCAAAGAGTATTATCAGTTCTTAGACATTAATGTTCCTTTAATGGATTTAATTGTTACCGGTAGTCAAGCTAATTTTAATTACACAAAATATTCTGACCTTGATTTACACCTCATTGTTCCATATAGCAAAGTTAAATGTGATATGGCTGTAGATGAACTTTTTAAAACCAAAAGAGACCTATGGCGTGAAAAACATAATATTTCTATATATGGTGTTCCTGTAGAACTATATGCCGAAGATATTAATGAACCAGTTAAAGGATCAACATATTCTGTAGTTAAAGGACAATGGATTAAAGAACCTAAAAAGATTGATGCAGATTATGATCAATCCGAAGTTCAAAGATTGGTAGAATTATGGGAAAGAATAATAGATAAGGCAATCGCTACAGAAAGCTACGATGTTTGCAAATCCGTAAAAGACTTGTTAAAAATTTTCCGCCAGGCCGGTTTAGATAAAGGAGGCGAGATGCATCCTGCAAATCTTGCTTTTAAAAGTTTAAGAAATGACGGCTATGTTGGTAAATTGTTGAACGCAGTAAGTAAACTTAAAGACGAACAATTAAGTATTTGACTTTAGATAAGTGTTGTCATATAATTAAAGTATGAAAACAATTTATCTTGATATGGACGGAGTAGTAGCTGACTGGGAAGCTGGTGCTGCCGAAATCGTTGGATATTATTCTGAGTACCCAGAAAAACCTTATCCCCAAACCGACTGGGAAAAGATTAGAAGTCATCAACGAATCTTTCGTGATCTTCCAAAAATGAAACGTGCCGACGAAATGGTTGAACTAGCGAGAAAGTTCCGTGATGAACTAGATTGGAAGTTGCTGTTTTTAACCGCAGTTCCTCATTACAATGATATCCACTGGGCTTATTATGACAAAGTAATGTGGGCACATGAAAGATATCCAGATATTCCTGTACATTTTGGCCCTTTCAGTCAAGACAAGAAAAATCATGCCAACCCCGGAGATATCTTAGTCGATGATAGATTTGATAACTGCAACTCTTGGAGAGAAGTAGGGGGAATTGCAGTTCGAGTTACCAAATACTATAGTGAAGCACTTAAAGAACTAAATGAGTTATTCAACACTGAATCTAACTCACTTGTTCTCTAAGTCACTTACTCGCTGTGTTAAATCATCTACTCGTTGTTTAAGTTCTTTTATAGAATTAACCAACATTGGAATTAATTTTGGATAGTCTAGGCTTAGTGTACCGTCTGAGTTAGTTCCAATAACTTCTGGAAGTACTTGTTGTACTTGTTGTGCAATGAATCCAACTTCTCTCTGAGCACCCCATTTTTCTTCATCAATCCAGTTATAGTATACCGGACTTAGTGCAATAGTAGCAGTTAGTCCCATATCAAATGAATGGATATTTTTCTTGAGTCTTTCATCTGACGAAGTATTGGTAAGTTCTCCCGGCTGTGTGGAATAGACTGCTCTAGTGCCTGCACCTTGTAGACTTCCGATAAATGTCTTCTTGCCAATACCAACACCACCTAATACTACCAATGTTGCTGTGGCGGTACTTAGAGCTTCTTGCGTTGAGTTCAACAACAATTGAGTCGAAGTTGTTGTTGGTCTACTACCTGCAATAGCAATAGTCCAAGTGTTAAATGTGCTAATTGTTTCTGCCGGTGCTGAGAAAGATTCATCAACTACTACTGTGTAGTTTGTACCTGTTCGAACTAGCTGCCCCTCAATATAGCTCAAATAAGGTCTGTAAGCTGCGATAGCACGAACTCTATTACCTGTACTAAATGCACTATCGGGCTCGTTAACAACGAAAAGAAGGCTACCAGAAGCAGGAATAGAATGTGAGCTGTCCGAAGTTACAAAGAATCCTAATCCAGTAGCACCTATTTCACCTGTTGGGCTGATAAACCAATTAGAGGTAGTTCCTGTTCCTCTAATAGTGTCAACGCTGACCTGCATCAGTGCGTCGTTATCATTAATGTTAGTAACTAGACCTTCCATAAAAATATATGGATCAGAATTATTACCACCTATACGAACACGCATACCTTGAATGTATCCACCGCGTTCAGGATTGCCATTGATATCTACAAATCCAAATGTTTTTGTTCCTGTAGAAATAGACAGTGTGGATGTACTAAACAAGATAAACGCACGGGCTTCTGGTCCTGTAGCACCTTGCACCCCAGGAACACCCTGCATACCAGTAGCACCTGTAGCACCAATTGCACCGGTAGCACCGGTAGCACCTGTTCCACCTACTGGGCCCGGCTCTCCTATACCAGTAGCACCAGTTGCACCTAAACCACCAGTTGCACCTGTAGGACCAGTAGCACCAGTTGCACCAGCACCAGTTGCACCAGTTGCACCCGAGATGCTACCTACGTTTATTTGAGTAGCATCACTAAAATCAAAAATTAGATTTGTGTTGGTAACTGTTGCTGTAGTAATATATCTGCCTGCTATACCAGTAGCACCGGTTTCTCCAGTAGCACCCGTCGATCCGCTACCTGTAGCACCCTGCGGTCCTGTAGCACCCTGAATACCTGTGGCACCTTGAGCACCAGTTGCTCCATCGGGTCCTGTCGCACCAGTTGAACCTGTAGGTCCGGTAGCACCTGTTGCACCTTGATCACCTGCACCTGTTGCACCTACAGCACCTGTTGCACCAGTAGCACCAGAAATTGGGGAAACTGTGATTACACTAGCATCATTTAAATAGAACGATAAAGTTGTTCCAGTTATGCTAGCAGAAGTTACATATAAACCAGTAGCACCCGTACTACCTTGTGCAGCAGCAGAGCCCGGAATACCCTGTGGTCCTTGAGGACCTGTTGCTCCTGTTGCACCAATACCTGTAGCACCCGTAGCACCTGTGTTTCCAATTGGTCCTACTGGTCCAGTTGCACCAGTAATACCTGTTTCTCCTGTAGCACCTGTCGAACCTACTCCTGTAGCACCTTGCGGTCCGGTTGCACCAGTTGATCCAATGTCGCCCTGCAATCCCTCTGGACCTGTAGCACCTTGAGCACCGGTAGCACCTGCACCAGTTGCACCTGTCGGTCCTGTTGCACCAGTAGAGCCAAACTCACCTGTGGCACCTGTTCCGCCCATTGCAGCAGCAGTACCTGCAGGACCCTGTGGACCAGTCGCACCTGTTAGGCCGGTAGCACCTGTTGCACCATCTAGACCAATTTGACCAGTAGCACCTGTTGCACCAACTCCAGTTGCACCCTGTGGACCAGTAGGGCCAGTAGCACCAGTAGAACCAGAAATTGTAGACCAACCTAATGTTGCTGTACTTCCAGACGCAGTTGTTACTACCAGTGTCTGCCCCATAGTTCCGTTTGTGTTTGGCATTCTAAAATCACCAATCCAAACGTAACCGTCATTATTACCAGTACCACCAGAAATTAAAACATCTCCACCGTCACCAAAACCGCCAAATCCGTTTCCGCCAGCACCTGCTGTAATTGAAATTGATCCGCCTTTTTCTCCGGGAAGTGATTCTGGGTCAATTGAACTTTCTCCGCCAGCACCTGCAAGTAACTGAATGTTACTGCCGGGTCCAGCAAGATTAGCCCCACCTCGAATACTAATTTCATTTAACGCTTCAACATCAACATTATATGCACTATAGATGTTAAGAGTAGATAAATTTGAATTAGTTAGAGAGTCTGCATGAATAAATCCGTCTACATATAAATTACCTTTTATATTACCAGTACCACCAATATACAGATCTTTAGCAATTCCTACACCGCCATCAACAACTAACGCACCCGAAGTAGTAGAAGTTGATTGTGTACTGTCGTCAACATGCAGATCCCAAGTTTGAACAGATCCAGACAGATAAATTCCTTCGGAGTACACACTAAATGTATACGCCGAACCGAAATTCCCCCCATATCCGAATTGGTAATTTGGGCTATCGTGGTCTTCAATGTAATCTGATTGGAATGTTAGTCCATCAACATATAGATATTCTTCATTTGGTCCGTTAATACCAGTATGTGCCCGAATTCTGTTAGTACTACTAAGTACATCCGAAGTAGTTGAAAGATAGGACGATGTATTGTTAACAAACATTAACCCGGGATTAGCAACCGCAATTCCGTAAGAAGCTCTAAGATCTGTAACCAAAACTTTACTACTAGTACTTAAAGAACCTCCAGTGCCGGCAGGTCCTTGAGGTCCTGTTGCACCAGTCGGACCCGTAGCACCAGTGGCACCTTCCCCAGTAGCACCAGTAGCACCATTAGTTCCCGCAGGACCAGTAGCACCAGTAGCACCAGTAGCACCGTCTACACCGGCAGTTCCTGTAGCACCTGTTGACCCTTGAGGTCCTGTTGCACCATCAACACCTATGGTTCCATTTGCACCTGCAGGGCCTGTAGCACCAGTTTCACCTGTAGCACCTGTAGCACCAGCAGCCGCTGCGGTTCCAGGAATACCCTGTGGTCCTGTGGCACCCTGAACACCGGTGGCACCAATATCTCCTTGTGGACCTGTAGCACCGGTAGCACCTTCTCCAGTAGCACCAGTTAGTCCAGTAGCACCTGTAGATCCCTGGTCTCCTGTTGCACCTTGACTACCTGTAGCACCAGTTTCGCCGGTAGCACCAGTTAAGCCGGTAGCACCTACTGCACCAGTAGCACCTTGTGGTCCTGTAGAACCTGTAGCACCGCTTGCACCAGTCGGGCCTGTGCTACCTGTAGATCCCTGAGGGCCTGTAGATCCTGTAGATCCATCATAGCCAGTAGCACCAGTTGGACCGCCACTAGGACCAGTTGCACCTGTAAGACCGGTTGCACCGGTTGCACCGGCACCTGCCGGGCCCACAGGGCCAGTTGCACCAGTTTGTCCCAGAGGTCCTTGTGGTCCTGTAGCACCAGTAGCACCTCGGCCAGTTGCACCAGTTGATCCCTGATAACCTTGTGGTCCAATTGGGCCTAAGGGTCCTGTTGAGCCTGTGGCACCGCTACCTGTAGCACCTGCAGGACCTTGCAGTCCAGTAGCACCTGTAGATCCCAGATCTCCCACTGTAGTAATAAACCATGTAGTGACACCTGTACTAATACCCTGTAGACGATCTACATTTATTGCTATGATATTTGTACTGGTGTCGATCTGTGTAATTTGTCCTTCAACCCAGTCATTTACTGGAATTAAACTGCTGACATTTTTAGCACGAACACGTTGACCTACTACAAAGCTAGTCAACGAATCTAATTTAAACTGTTTTAGTCCTGCACTGATGCTGTTGCTGGTTGTACTGGCTGCACCTGTGCCTATACCTGTTGCACCAGTGCCACCTTGTTGTCCCGTTGAGCCTGTTGCACCTGTTAGTCCTGTTGCACCAAATCCGCTGATCACGCTAACAGTGCCGGTGCCGTCTATGGTCAATCCGTTGCCTATTATAATTCCGCCTAATGTGCTAGATGTAGCAACTGGCAGAACATAGGTACTGGTTGCCACAGCATTTAGTGTACCATCTGGTAGTATTTCTAAGCCTTCTCCAATTTTAACAATACCCGCAGTTTCTGTAGTAGCAATATCTACATAGGCTGCAATAGCTTCAATCTGTGCTGTGTTGATGCTAACTACACCATCGGTGGCTTGTAGACCGTAGCCTACCTGTACAACACCTTTAGTACTGCTGGTAGCGTTGGGAACATTTACTAAATCAGCAAAATTACCGCTAATACCCACTGCGGCTACGGTTTGAACACTGGCGTCGATCTTACGACGATCTAGATCTGTAAATTCGTATTCTAGACCGTTCAAACTGGTAATTTCAATGCCAAATGTACCTTGATTTTCAAAGCTCATTAGACCGCCACTGAAGTTTACCAAACGAGTGGCATTGGTAATTGAGCTGACATCGTTAAACTGTACGCGAGTTGCGGTACTGTCAACGTTGATATAGATCCTTAATTTGCTGAACTGTAGTGGCGGAAACTGACGTAGATTGATGCCTACGATGGTACTGGTAGTAGCGGGACGCACTTCCATATAGTGTACACTACCTTCGGGATAGTTGACTGTGACGTTTCCGCTTGAGACCTGCCCCCAACCTTTGACTCGCCAAGTAACATCGTTTAACTGTAGGTCTGTAAGCTCTGCACCTCTAAGATCACTGCTAAAATCTACGGAGTTTTCAAAACGTGTGCCTGTTGACAGACCCTTGACAACTTGATTGTCCTGTAGCTGTGTGATTTCGTTTCGTGCAGCAGTAAGACCGTCTACAGTGCCTTGAAAGTTATCTCTAAAGCCCTGTGAGGGGTTATCTTGTCCTTTTACGGGAAAATTTGGATTAATTCTGGTTGGATCAATATTACTCATAGGTGGTAGCTGTCCTAGTACTTGGGCTAATTTTTGTATTTAGCCCAAAGGCCAAGAAGTAAATATCCGTATGATCACACACTTGCCGTTTAGAGAAATACAAAACCCCCACGGAATATTTCGTTTGACTTGGTGTGTTAACAACATCTGTACCAATCACTGCCGTTACTGTCCGGACTTACTACATCGAGGTCAAAACCGTCACTATGAATGGCATCATGCTGAAAGTTTCAGCAGGCAGATACTGGCACTGAATAGACCTGTAGAACTCAGTATAACTGGAGGAGAACCCACAGTCAGTCCTTGGTTACCGCAGCTGATCAAGATGTTTACCAGCAGATCACACAGAGTAACAGTGACCACAAACGGCGTGAGATCCGGAGATTACTGGGCACAGAGCCCGCCTTCTGCACTGTCAGTCAGCTATCATGCAGCCTGGGACGACGGTCATTGGTTTGATCGCTTGGTAGCCACAGGTGCAAAGGTGCCAAATACCGTGGCCAGAATCATGATGGACCCCTTACATTGGGACCAGTGTCTTGAGCAGTTTGACCAAATTCTCAGAGAAACTGACCTGGGTCTAGAGCCAGTTCGCCTACAGGATTGGGGTGCAGATCGGGTGGTCTACCGACCCACACAGCTGGCACAGCTACAGAGATTAATGAGATTGAGTAGGCCCGCACCCCGGCAAGAACACTGGCATCTAAGTGAAGTTGAAGGTCAACCCGTGGGCGGAACTTGGGCTAATCAGTTGATCAGCCGGGGCCAAAACCGCTTTTCAGGCTGGTCTTGCACTATTGGTCAGGACAGTCTTTTTGTGCAGTTCGACGGCAGCTATCGCAAGGGCAACTGTGAACAGGGCGGTTATCTTGGTTGGATTTGGGATAAGATTTTATGGCCCCGGGAACCCGTAGAATGCCAACAGCGAGAATGTCAGTGTACCACGGACATTCTGACGGCCAAATCCTGTCAACAAGAGCGAAGCGACCCAGCGGTAGCGGCCAAATAAATAGGTGTTATGAGCCAACGTTTATGGTTAGAATTATCGGGAGACTGGGAACAAGTACATGAAGAACATGACACAGCCTAAATGGATACCGCTCAAAGGAGAATGGAGTCTAGCGAGAAAAGAATTACTGGATTTTGCACAAGAACAAGGACTGTTGACTCGTGAAACTCCGGGTCTCTTTCAACGTGATACTACAGAGAACTTATGGCAACACCTGCCCCAAACTGAACAATGGCTGGCTGATCGAGGCTGGCGGGCACTGGAACTCTATTGGATACTGCTGAAAAAGAACAATCCCATACATATAGACAGCCGTAGACTGGGTGCTAGAATAAACTTTCCAGTGTGGAACTGCGAGGGGAGCCGCACTACATTTCACAGCTGGGGGAAAATGCAGGATGTAGTAACCCAAAATCAACAGTTGAGCTATGAAATTTTAGCTGAAGAAACTGATGTTATAGACAGTCTAGAATTGACACAACCTACAGTACTGGATGTCAGCTGGCCGCATAGAGTAGAAGTTCCCAAGGGCATAGAACGTAGAATCAGTGCTTCAATACTGGTCAGCCCGGATGCCTACTGGCTGTTACGTGGGGCAAACCCAGGCCGGTCTATATAGCCCAAAAAAATCTGCTGTGCAATTTTCAAAGGGTCTGGAGATCTTGGCCCCTGGTGATCTAATCTAACACACCCATGGATTTTTTGGCAAGCGGGCAAGCGGGCGGCAAGCCAAAAGCGAGCAGGGCACCTGAGTGCCCCACCAGCTGCCTCCACCTCCTCAGAGTTCGATCACCTCCGGTGACCACCGATCTTCTGAGAAATCGTAGCCTTCTTCTATGAGCTCTTCTACCGCTTCGTTCATAGCCGATTCGATGTCCCAAACGGCTGCGGCCCGGCGAGCATCCTTCTTGCGGCGTACGGCTGTGCCTACTTGGTAGACCCTAGGGTAGTGCTCTTGACAGTAGCTCTTGCCTGCCAGTGCTGTGTGTGTGCATCGCTCGTTGTGCTCACCAATCCAAGTGCAGTGTTCAGGGCTTGTGTTCTTGTTCATTGTTCAGTTGTCCTTGCAGTCGCTTCTTGAGTGCAGCCAGTTCGTCGTTGAGTTGTTGAATCAGTTCCATGCGGGTCAGAGTCTCTGAGGCCCAGAACAGGCCCACCACGCACCAGAAGCCTGCACTGGTCACTGACTGCTCGAGTGCGTTCAGTGTCAGGCCCAGGGCGGAGTACAGGGCCAGCCGGGTCAACAGCATGTCAGACTCGCTTCATACAAGTGGTCTTGGCCATTGCAGTCCAAGACTTGGGGAAGCTCTTACGCAGGTCTGCCAGCTTGAGCACCATACGCAGGCTCAGCTCACGCAGCCGGTCCTTGTTGGCATCCACAAAGTTGATCAGCTCGTCCTTGACTGCGGGCTCAAACTCGTAGCGATCCAGCATGCCAGCTTCGTTGACAACCTGCTTGATGCGGAGGATCTTCTCACGCTGAGTGTCCATCTGCAGGTCAATGTAGTGGCAACGGCTTTCCAGTGCATCCAAGTGATCGCGGAGCTTCTTGCTTCGAACGTGCTCGAACTTGATGTTGGTGATGAAGATGGCAGCACCTTTGAACTCAAAGCGGTCCGGAATGCCTTCTGAGCGAAGCAGTCGGCTGTCCGTGTTCCACGAGATCCAACGACGCTCAGAACTGTCCAAAGCACCTTTGAGGATGTTCAGGCTCAGATCTTCCATAAGGATTGAGTCGCAGTCGTCGAACACAACTACATTGCCTTTTTCGCTGAACTCGTAGAGCTTGGCGTAGAGGCCAATGGCACTCATAGCACCCTTGACAACTTCATACTTGGGCTTGCGTTCAGCCAACTTGTCAAACAGACCGTCCTTAGACAGTACTGCTTCAACACCGTAGCTTTTGCCCACGCCCGGAGGGCCCGAAACAATCATAGCACGGACGTCGCCTTGGCGAACTGCCTTGGTCATCTCGTCCAGAATCTCAAAACGCTCTGCAAGACGTGCATAGATCTCTTCGTCAGTCTCACGTGCAACTTCGTTCTCGCGACGCTTGATAGCATCGGTGTCAAACTCCAGCACGGTAACGCCTTGACTGGGTTTTGCTTTGGCTCGGGCCATTCAGTTCTCCTTAAAGTGTATCAGTGAAGTGTGTATTATACAGGGGTTGCCCCCTGTTGTCAATCTAAACGTGAGCCGGCGTAGGCTTCGAAGCCATGCTTGCGGAACACGTCAGCCGCGGCCTGTGCACCTGCTTCCAGAATGCCCACAGATTGGACGCCCAGTTTGGCAGGATTCCACAGCTGGAAAGCCTTGGTGTAGTCCTGACGCACGCCAGCGGCTTTGAGCATCTTGCCCAACTTGGTGTTACCTTTGACACCGTAGATGTTGGTCCAAGCAAAGCCGCAGGCATCACGGTCACCGTAACGGGCCAGGGCGGCAACAGCGGCCTTGTGGGCTTCGGTCATTGCTTCAGCAACGATTTCGTTGACTTGCTCTTGGGTCAGGTTTGCTTGGGTCATTTAGTGCTCCTTAGTGCAGTGTTGATGTGTGTATTATACGGTGGTTTTACCGAGTTGTCAACCTTTTTTGTTGTTGTATTTAGACAACAGATTCCGTGCTTCGTCCATCGAACCCAGACCGTCGTAGGCCTGCTCCACAGTGGCCATGATCATGAGGTCAACGATGTTAGCGGCTTCTTGCTGTAGGGCACGAGTGGGCAGACTGCGGATAAAAGCATCAACCTTGTCGCGACTGTCGCAGGCCCAGATGATGTCTGCAATGGCCTGTTGACGCTTGTTCAGACCTTGGATGGTGATTTCAATCATTGCTTACTCCTCGTTGATCAGGCTAAGACCGAACACTGCCAGCATGATGCTGGTCACTGCGGCACCAAACAGGGCGGCCCACTCTTGGAAACCTGCTTCGGGCGGCAGGTTCTCAACACCACCTGCAACACCGAACAAGCCCAGCATGCCGAGGAAAACTGCTAGGGCACCAATTCGTTTGATTCGTTCTTGAAAAGTCATTGTCTGCTCCTTAGTGTCTATGTGTGTATTATACGACCTTTGGATCGAACTCGCAACCGATATCCTGCCACTCTGTAGGGTCATTCTCCAGGGTGCGAATCTCTGCGATCAGCTGTTGACGACGAGCATCAATTCGAGCGTTGGATTCAGGATCCAGCTGACCAGCGATTTCGTCCAAGTGGATCAGTTCTTCGTAGAGGCTGTGGATATCTTGCATGATCAATACCACTGCTTCTTGTCGCCGAACTGCTCGTTGTGATTGTAGCCTGCAGTGTAGGCAGTGATTTCTTCTGCAGTCATCTCCTCCAGGGTAACCATCTCCGAACTGTAGGTGTCACCTTTGAAGTAGTGCGGGTGATAGCCGCGATTGTAATAACTGTCGGCAGCACCGCGATCGTATGGACCACCGTGACGCTCGTCGTATTGGGGTTTATTTGCTTCTGCGATCATTTGAATCTCCTTAGATAGAGGCCACAGCAGTCAGTGCCACAGCAGTCCAAATTGCGATAAGTTGAGCGATGCCAAAGTAGAACAGGGCCCAAACAACAGTACAAAATCCGATCAGTTTCAGCATGGTCAGCTCCTTAGTGTTCTTGCAGTATAGCACCAAACAAAGACCCTGTCAACCGGCGGGTTACCACTGGATCTCGTTTGCAGGGTAGGTGATCTTGCCCTCGTACTCCAGCTGGCTCTGCTCGAACTCAGTGAGGTAGTCGTCGGCAACCACTTCCCAGTGAATGATGTGCTCGCGGAACATATCGTTGTCCTGCTCAATCTGACCACGGACTGCCATCACAGTCTCGGTGACCTTGTTGAACTTCTTGAAGTTCTTGATCACATAGTCACCACCGCCCTTGGCCTTCCAGTAGGGCTTGTCAGCATCGCCGTAGTTCTCGTAGACTTGGGTTTGGATCAGCAGTTTAGCCATTTCGTTCGCTCCTGTGTGTTTCAATATGTGTGTAGTATACGATCTTTGGATAACCCTGTCAACCGATGGGACTCTGGCCGGAGTGCCGGCAGTGTGGCAAATTTACAACACTAGTCAATCTGCACGTCAACCAACCGACCGTCACGGAAGATGTAGTACTCGTTGATGCGGCCGTAGTAGGCCCAGATACATTCGTTGCCCTGTGTTAGGGTGTAGCTCGTGATGCCTTTCTGCTTGAGCTCCTCGCAGACAATCATAACTTCTAGAGGGTTGAGTTTAGGGTGGATGCTGATCATGTTAACCTTTCACCAAATCAAAAATGCTGTTCTGCAGGCGGGCGACTTCATCGTTGGGAACATAGAAGTCAGTGCGGGGATCCCAGTACTCGCCTGCTTTCGGATCGTAGTAGAGGACCTGACCATTGGGATAGTGGAAGGGCCCTTCGAGTCCTTTGCGGGCTCCGTATTCCTGATTGTGCTTGAACACCGTGTAGGCCATATCCTGCTCCTTGTTGCGATGTATGTATTATATCAGATCCCGCCCTGTCTGTCAACTCCTATCCA
>JACCDZ010260911.1_pt1 | contig 25491 bp, 24 predicted proteins | sample 7449551 | NCBI WGS metagenome assembly JACCDZ01 (sample SAMN15323452, study PRJNA562643) | freshwater metagenome | isolation source: river surface water | place: USA:Blue River Watershed | collected 2017-08-18 | reverse complement strand
CATTCAACCATTGGATGTTTACCAATTTCATTGCAAGTTCATTCTATATTCTTCTGATATATGCGGGAATTGAATTGGCACTTGGAGGAATACAACTCTTGATTTTCGAAGATCTAAGTTGGAAGGTTCATGTCTCATTTTTGATTTTACTCATTGGCATTTTTCATCCAATTTTCTTTTTGTCATCGGCACCAACATCTGAACAACCTGAAATTGAATCCGGAAATTTATTGACCCTACAAAGAATCCAACAATGGATTCTTTCTCCGCTTGTAGTCATTTATTTGACGATACTCTACGTCTATTTCGCTAAGATTATTTTCCAGCAGTCATTACCGAAGGGATGGGTGAGTATTTGGATCCTGCTGTTTAGCATCATCGGACTTCTCAATTGGCTATTGGCTCGTCCTTTTGTTTCTTCTGAATCTAATCCTTGGGGAGTAACATCAAGAAGATTCTTTCTGTATTTGCTGCCCTTAGCAGGCTTACTTTGGTGGGCAATTTTATATCGACTCTTGGAATATGGGATGACGGAAACACGTGCGATTGTCGTATTCCTTGCGGCATTCTTGACAATCGTCGCACTCATATTTTATTGGAAACCCAAAACCCACATTGCGGTTATTCCGAGTGTTTTGTTGTTAATCACATTGCTCTACATCAACGGTGGTCCGCTATCCGCCAATCAATTATCTCTTCAATCACAATTGAATGAATGGAATAAAATCAAAAGTGAACCAAGCAACTATACTTTGGAACAAGCAGAAGACGTTTTGAGATATTTGTCTGACCATCATCCTGAAAAAGTAAATGAGTACTGTGTTAAGTGTGACTCAATGTCGCTAGCTCAAGTGGATCAATATAATTGGGCAAGCGAGCAAATTCAAAGCTGCACCTGGACATTTGCCCAAGACACAGCAACATTTGTAGAAAATGAATTCACGCAATTGTATATACAAGATGACGGACCCATTTCCACGGAAGGATTTTCCGAGATAATCCCAATCAACAGAAACAATGGCATGGAAGACAACGTATTTTCCAATGGCTATTCTGCCGTTCTCATTGCCGATGTGGTTTCAGATCCCGATCATCAAAATGAAAAACTACAAATCGCAATTCGTGATAATTCAGGAAAGCAAGAGTCTTTTTTCTTCGGACAATTGCTCGAGAATATCATAGCCAAATGGGAGAAAAAACAACAGCCCTCAATGAGAAACATCTCTGACAAGATTGTTTTTGATTTTGATTTTCAAGGAAAAAAATTCCGATTTGTGAGTGATTACCTCAACTATGAAACTACGACATTGCGGGTTGATGCCATCAGCGGTTATCTGTTGATGCGGAAATAAGTTTGAATGAAAAATAAAAAAGGAGAACGTTTGTTCTCCTTTTTTTGTGGGCCATACCGGAATCGAACCGATGACCTCTACCATGTCAAGGTAGCGCTCTAACCAGCTGAGCTAATGTCCCGAGTGGTTGCAAATATAATACTTGCCACCGTTTAATTACATATTATTGAACAGGCTCATCACCAATCGTTCATTCGAATCCAAACCTTCTTCGATAATCCTGTCCATCCAAACGGAATAGTTTGAACGCTCCATCAAAACTTGTGAAGTGCGAATAAACTTTTTCTTCGGACCGTAACCATTGTCTGTTTCAAAAGTCAAATTAAATCCCAAGGTCATCACACGTTTTCCAAAAGTGTTGATTTTATTGACCATGTGCTGAAATTCTCCATCGCCTCCAACGATAACCATGACATCAAAACGATCTTGTGCCGCCAAGGTGACGCCCTCTGCCGTAAAAGAAACATTGACCGGTTTATCTAATGGTTCTTGGGTTTCATTGTCCAAATGAATAGGGGTATAATGCAACTTTACTCCCTGGTAAACCAATGAATCTTCGGTCTTTCTTTCTGATGTCATGATTTCCGTTCGTTTTTGAGGGTCAGGATATCTCACCTCAAACGCATTTGCAGAATATCTTCCCTTGAACCAATGCGCCTCCACGATGGGACACAAATGATATTTAGAATGTTCTAACTGTGCAACCTTGTGGCGGATATATTCCATAAATCCCGAAAAGAAAAAGGACTTGCCTACATGGTGATTGTGCTTGTAAAAAGAATTGACTTGTAAGAAAAATGCGCCGTCGAAAAATACAGCGACACGGGTGATTTTGTGATCGTTTGAGTTTTGCATGAGAGTAAAAAATTAAATGTTTGACAAAGAAACAATAGAAAAAGAAAAATGTTTATTGATTGACTCTGGATTGCTCAGATTTATAGAATTTTTTAAAATCGAGCGCAATCAATGCAAGGAGCAATGGCATCACGATAAAAGAAAGCTTATTAAAATGCCAAGCACGTTCAAAATCAAATTGCATCATCGACATCGTCGCCCGTGTCATTCCGCACCCCAAACATTCTGTACCTGTCATCTTGGTGAACAAACAAGGTATTGCGATATCGATGCGGGTGAACATAGCGAGCACAACAGCCATCAATTCGTAACCAATGAATAGGGACCAAATCCATTCCTTTTTGATATAGGCCAAGGCCACTTGAGTAATTTTCATCATGTTTAATTCTTAAAATGAAAAGGAAATCAATTCATCCAATGTTAGCAATTGCTGCTCACCTGTGGTCATATTCTTGAGATTAATCTTTCCAGCCTTCATCTCTTCATCGCCCATCACAGCAACAAAAGGAATTTTTCGATCATCCGCATATTTGAATTGCTTCTTCATCTTGGCCAAGGACGGATACATCTCACACGCAATTCCCTTCTCGCGTAGTGCGTACATCCATTTCACTGTTGGCGCAATTGTTTCTTCACTGAAGTAGGCAAACATTAACGGCACAGCATTTTCTAAATATGTTGGAAACAACTGAAGCTCTTCTAAAACATCATAAATACGATCTGCCCCAAAAGAAATCCCTACACCTGACATATCAGGCAAACCAAAAATTCCAGTTAGATCATCATACCTACCACCACCACCGATGCTACCCATTTGAGCATCCTTGGCTTTAACTTCAAAAATAAATCCTGTGTAATAATTCAATCCTCTGGCCAAGGTGATGTCCCAAACCAATTCAGCATTTTTGAGTGGTGAGGTCTCCAAAGCTTTATGTAAAAAATCCCATTCTTCTTTGGCTTTCTCCAATCCTGAATTAGATAGCAGCTCATTCCAAACGGTAACATTACTTTGAATGCGTTCTACCCAAGACTTCAGTGCCGAAATGGAATCCGTTCCAATTCCTTTTTCTACCATTTCTTTGGAAACACCATCCCATCCAATTTTATCAAGTTTGTCCAATGCTACTGTCATATCAACAAAACGCTCACCCATGCCACAAACATCGGCCAAACCTTGAAGCATTTTTCTGTTGTTCACATGAACTGCTACTGACAATCCTAGGTCACTGAATACATGATCGTAAACCTTAAGCAATTCCAATTCACACCACAAACTATCTGTACCAATAATGTCAACATCGCATTGAAAAAACTCACGGTATCTGCCGCGTTGCGGACGATCAGCGCGCCAAACGGGCTGTATTTGGTAGCGTTTGAATGGAAATGCGATGTCGTTTTGGTGCATCGCAACAAAACGTGCGAAAGGCACCGTTAAATCATAACGAAGCGCGCGATCACAAATTTGAGGAATCAACTTCTTGTGTTGCTTGTTGGTCCAATCCTCTTCATTCACCTTTTCAGCAAATGCTCCATTGTTCAATATTTTAAAAAGCAATTGATCACCCTCATCTCCATACTTCCCTGTCAACGTATCCAGGTTTTCCATACTTGGTGTTTCCAAGGGCAAGAAACCATATCGTTCAAATACATTTCTAATTGCTGAAAAAATATATTGACGTTTCACCATCACCGATGGGGAAAAATCTCTGGTCCCTTTGGGGATTGAAACTGAAACTTTTGCCATTTGTGGGCAAAGATAAATCTTAATTTAGCGCCATGCCTTTGGAATTGCATAGTATTGATCAATTTGATTTTCACAAATCACCTGTTTATGGAATTTGCTCTATTGGCAATGACATCTACTCTGTCGGTGGTGATCGTCAACTGTTGCATTATTGGAAAGATGGTGAGGATTGGTTGGCTGAGCCAATAGCTCTGCTGAATCATGCTGGTTACGCTTGTTTGGCTCATGATAATTGGCTATTCGTTGGGGATGCACAAGGCCAACTCTATCAAATCAATAGACAGGAAAAATCATTGATTAAAATAGTCCAAGCTCATGAGGGCGGAATTTTCAAATTACTTATACACGATGACCAGATCATTTCAGTTGGCCAAGATGGAAAGTTAAACATTTGGAAACTGGATAATTTGGAGATGGTCAGAACGATGTGGATCAGCGACCAAAAATTGCGGGATGCCAGTTGGGATGATACTTCTATGAAATTAGCTTTGGTAGGGCAAGACGGAGTTTTACGAATTCTTCATTTGCCGCAGCTAAATGAACTTTATACTTCTCATGCCGCAGTTGATGGCCTCACCTCAGTGACATATTGGTGTGAAAAGCAAACTTGGATTACAAGCTCCAAATCAGGAAAAATAATTTTTTGGAAAGAGCATACGACCTCTCCCCTATTTGAATTTCAGGCACACAAAGGCAATATTTACAGACTAATCGCTGATGAGCAGCATGGTATATTGTGGACTGCATCCATTGACAAATCCATAAAAGCATGGCAACTAAAAGACCTTACACAAGCAGGGAAATGGGAAAACTTAGGAGGGATTCCCATGCGGTCGGTGAATGATATCGCAATTTTCCATGGCGACATTCTAATTAGTACTGGAGACAACAAAAAAATTGATTTGTCAAAGATTTGTTTTTCTAAATAAAAAATTTATATTTGGCATAGATCAAAAACCAAAATTGTTATGACAGAGGGAAATAACTACCGTGATGATGTGTATTCAAAACCGGTAAGAGCTGGAAAGAGAACTTATTTTTTTGATGTGAAATCCACCCGTGGAAATGACTTGTTCATGACGATCACAGAAAGTAAAAGAACCGGCAGCGCGGAATCTGGTAATGTCAATTATGAAAAACACAAAATCTTTTTGTACAAAGAAGATTTTGAGAAGTTCATTCAAGGATTAGAAGAAACCATTGCTTACATCAAAGAAAAGCAAGGTGATGCTCCATCCGCCCCTGTTGAAAGCGGAAATTCTATCGACGACGAGTTCAATAGTTTGTAATTCGTTTTTCTACTTGTAAAATAATGGAAGATTCTTCTTCTACTTTATACTTATTGCCCTCACCTATTGCAGATGAGGGCTTTTCTTTTTTTCCCGAAATACACTGGGAATTGATGCAAGGAATTCATTTTTTCATTGTGGAAAACCTAAAAGCTGCCAGACGTAATTTGCGAAAAGTTGGTTTTAAGGGTGTATTTGACGAAATGGAATTTCATGAATGGAATGAAAACACCACTGATTCGGAAAAGAACAATATTCTTCAAAAACTTAAACAAGTCAAAAGAGGAATACTCATGAGTGATGCCGGACTTCCCTGCGTGGCAGATCCCGGAAACCAGGTTGTAGCATTTGCTCATCAAAACAATATTAAGATTCATCCTTGGGTTGGTCCATCATCGATTCTATTGACCTTAATGGGGTCTGGTTTCAATGGGCAACAATTCAGATTTCATGGATACTTGCCGCGAGAACGCAACGAGCGAATCAAAGTGATCAAACAGCTCGAACAAAAATCACAACAAGGTGAAACCCAGCTTTTCATGGATACACCCTACAGGAATCAAGCTGTTTGGGATGATTTACTTCAAAATTTATCCAACAACACGCTACTATGTGTAGGTGCAAACTTGCAATCCTCTGAGCAGAAGATTCTCACACATTCTATTGAAAAATGGAAAAAGCATAATTTACAATTTCATAAAATTCCCGTTATGTTTGCAATCGGAAAATGGATATGAAAGTTTTGTTTGTTTGTCTCGGTAATATTTGTCGCTCACCAATGGCTGAGGTCATGTTGCGTGACAAAATAAAAAATCTATCCGTACAATGGACCATCGATTCAGCAGGATTAATGGGGTTTTTAGAAGGGATGGCGCCTGACCCCAGGGGCCAAGAGGTGATGACTAAAAGGGGACTTGACATCTCACATCTTAGGTCAAGAAAAGTTACACCTGAAGACCTGAATCATTTTGATTGCATTATTGCTATGGATGGTGGAAACTACAAGGATTTAATTGAGATTTCGACACCAGAAAACCGAAATAAAATCATTCAATTCACCCATCATCAAACCGGTGAAACCATTCACATTCCGGACCCCGTTTTAGAAGAGGCCATCGCTTTTGAAAGAACATTCCAACTCTTAGATGAATGCCTACATCATTGGCTGAGAAAACAAGGTTTATCCTTGTAAATTTCGTTTTTCAATTGTTTTCATTTTTTAACCCCTTGGGCTGATTTTAGGTCTTTTGACGAGGTTCATTTTCGTTACATTTGTAATCCCTAAAAAAAGGTAAGAAAAATGAAAAAGATTATTTCAATTGTAGCTTTTGCTTTGATGTTCATGCACAGCCCAATCTGGGCTCAAAAAGACAAAGTGGTTCTGACCATTGACGGACAAAATACCACACTTGAAGAATTTGAAGCGACATTCAAAAAGAACAATCGCGATTCAGCCATTACACCTCAAGCTTTGGACAACTACATGGAATTGTTTATCAATTTCAGATTGAAAGTTGCTGAAGCCAAAAAATTAGGAATGGATACGGTTGCCAAGTTCAAAAATGAATTGGCGGGATACCGCGCTCAATTGGCTCGTCCTTATTTGGTCGATGCATCATTGCTAGATGGATTAATCAATGAGGCCTATGCTCGTCTTTCTGAAGAGGTACATGGCTACCATATTTTGGTAAAATGTGATTTGAATGCATCTCCGACAGATACGCTTCGCGCATACCAAAAGGTTATGCAGTTGCGAAATAAAATTTTAAGTGGCGCCAGTTTTCAGCAAGTTGCAAAAGAATCCAGCGAGGACCCAAGTGCAAAAGAAAATGCAGGCGACCTCGGTTATTTCACAGCATTTCAAATGGTTTATCCATTTGAAACTGCCGGGTACACCACAAAAGTTGGAGATATCTCCATGCCCGTTAGAACCAAGTATGGATACCACTTGGTAAAAGTGATTGATCGTCGACCCGCTCGTGGTGAAATTCGAGTTGCGCACATCATGATTCGTGATAAAGCAGATGACAAAGAATACAGCAAGAACAAAATCAACGAAGTATACGCAAAGTTGAATAGCAATGAAAAGACCTTTGAAGAATTAGCTGCAGCTTACAGTGAGGACGGCTCATCTGCAAAAAAAGGTGGTGAATTGCCCTGGTTCGGAACAAACAAAATGGTCACTGAATTTGAGGATGCTTCATTTGGCTTAAAAAACAATGGTGACGTTTCTGCCCCATTCGCCACTTCTTATGGTTGGCATATTGTGAAAAGATTAGAATACAAACCTTTGGCTCCATTGGCTCAAATGGAAAAAGAAATCAAATCAAAAGTTCAAAAGGATTCTCGTGCTGATAAAACCAAAAATTCATTCTTGACCAAACTAAAGAAAGAATACAATTACACAGAGAACACTACCGCTTTTGAAAATCTGATCGCTGTTGCTGACACCAATGTTTTCAAAAACACTTGGAAAGTGAAAAAGAAATTAATGAAAGCTACTATTTGTACTGTTTCTGGTGAATCGGTAAAAGGAGCAGATTTTGTTGATTACATCAACCACAAGCGCCCTACAAAAAGTAAAGTTTCTCCCCATGATTTCATTGCCAACGAGCTAAAAAATTATTGCAATGACAAAGTCATTCAATATGAAGATGAACAATTGGAAAGCAAGTACCCAGCATTTAAAATGTTGATGAATGAATACCGAGATGGAATTTTGTTGTTCGAATTAACAGATCAAAAAGTTTGGACTAAAGCAGTAAAGGACACTTCGGGCTTGCGTATTTATCATGACGCCAACAAAGAAAAATACATGTGGGCAGATCGCGCTCAAATCGCGGTATTTACTTGTGAGAATGCCAAATATGCAAAACAAGTAAGAGAAATGATTACTTCAGGTGACTACCCAATCGAGGCTATCGAATCTGAAATCAACGCTGATGGTGGAATTCATGTGAAGTATGACACCGGAACTTATTCTGAACAAGATCGTCCGTTATTGCAGCAATTTGATTGGAAAGGAACCGGTAAAATGAATGCGAAAGATTTGGATATCAACGGCCAATTTGGCGTTGCTTACGTTATCAATTATTTGCCTGCTGGACCTAAAAAATTATCCGAAGCACGTGGTGTAATTACGAGTGATTACCAGAATTATTTGGAAGAGCAGTGGATCAAACAATTGCGTGCAGAAAAAGCGGGTAAAATACAAATCAATAAAGACGTTCTATACACCATTCATTAATGAGAACCTCTGTCTTTATCGCTTTTACTAGTTCATTGATATGGTTTTCCTGTGCGCAGAAAAGCCAATCCGATGTAATAGCAAAAATTGGAGACGCTACACTAAGTAAAGCCACCTTGATGCAATCTATGCCCCAAGGAATAAAAGGAAAAGACAGTGCCGATTGGTGTAATCAATGGATTGAAAATTGGGCTTTGGAGCAATTACTCTTGGAGAATATCCAAGAACTTGAAGAGCCCGCAGATATTGAAGAAAAGACCAATATCTATCGTAATCAACTCCTCATTCAAGCACTTAAAGAAAAAATAATAGCTGAGCAATTTGATCCGCAGAGTGTTCAAATTAAACCAGCTGAAAATGACTCAACCGATGCCCTTGGGGCAAAAGAAGTGGCCATTGAAACAAAAAAAATGGAGATCTGGCAGAATTATCAAAGTCAATTGATCAAACAAGCCGTAGAAACAGGGAAATGGAAAAAGTAAAAACATCATATCAAAAACTTTGCTTGAGTGCAATTGCCTTCTTGCTTTCATTATGCACTTGGGCACAGCCCCTTCAAGCTGTAGAAAAAATAATCTCCGTGGTGGGTGATGAAATCATACTTCTTTCCGATTTAGAAAATTCGCTCAATGAAACATACAAAGGCAAAACAGTTACACAGGAGCAAAGATGTGCCGCCTTTGAAACCCTTCTTTATCAAAAACTACTCCTTCACCACGCTCGAGTAGACAGTGTCGAGGTTACTGAATCTGATGTTAATGCACAAGTAGAGCGTCGAATCGAATATTTTGTTCAAATGCTTGGTTCCGAAGAAGCTTTTGAGCAGTATTACGGAAAAAGTATTTCCCTATTAAAAGAAGATTTCTTTGATATGGTGATGGAGCAAATGTTGGTTGAAAGAGAGCAACAAGAAGTAACCAAAGGTGTTGTGACAACTCCAGCCGATGTTTTAAAGTATTACAAAAATCAACCTTCAGATTCTATTCCTCTAATTCCTGAACAAATTGCATTTTCCAAAATTGAGTTTTCTCCTAAGATCAAAGAAAGAGAAATCAACCGTGTCATTCATTTCCTAGATTCACTTCGTGCAGATATTGCAGCTGGAAGATCGTCTATGACATTGCAAGCTGCCAAATGGAGTGAGGATCCAGGATCTCGATACAAAGGAGGTTGTTATCCCTTGCAACGAAGAGGAACCTTTGTTCCTGAATACGAAGCTGCCGTTTATAGCACTGACGAAGGGAAATTCACCCCTGTATTCAAAAGTGACTTCGGGTATCACTTTGTCAAAGTAGTTGAGAAGAGAGGTGACTTTTACGAAAGCTGTCACATATTGATGACACCAAAGGTTTTGGACAAAGATTTAGATGTCGCACATACTTTGGCAGACTCTGTTTATGCCAATATTGAACAAAACAAAATCGATTTTAAATCCGCCGCTCGCCAATACTCCACTGACGAAGATTCTAAAAATCAAGAGGGACAAGTACTAAGTCCAAGTACAGGTGGATTACGTCATGAAATTGGAAGCATTCAACCTGAAATCAATTTGCTTTTAAGTCGATTGAAACCCGGTGAGATGACTGAACCTGTTTTGAACACAACAGAAGACGGAGCCAAAAGCTATGTGATTTATCGATTGGATGAAAGAATCAATGCTCACAGAGCCAACATGGATTTGGATTACGAGATATTTCAAAATGCAGCTTCCGCTGCGGCTAAAAGCACAGCAACAGATCAATGGGTCAAATCGAAATTAAATAGAACCTATGTTCAAATCGATGACTCATTCAAAGGAAACTGCGAATTTGAATTTGGTTGGATCGAAAAAAAATAAGACATGACTGAAGTAGAAAAATTAGAAAGACTGAAAACTCAGTATGCCGCGCTTCAACAAGAAGTTGGAAAAGCAATTGTAGGTCAAGATGAAGTTGTAAAATATGTATTGATCTCGATTTTCAGCAATGGACATTGTCTATTGGTTGGTGTTCCTGGTCTTGCAAAAACCCTTTTGGTTAATTCCATTGCTCAATCATTGGGACTCGATTTCAAACGAATTCAGTTCACACCCGACTTGATGCCCAGTGACATTATTGGCGCAGAAATTTTAGATGAACAACGACAATTCAAATTCATTCAAGGCCCTATCTTTTCAAATATAATTTTGGCAGATGAGATCAACAGAACCCCGCCAAAAACACAATCGGCGCTGTTAGAGGCGATGCAAGAAAGAAAGGTCACGGCTTCAGGAAAATCCATGACCCTTCCATCTCCGTTCTTTGTATTGGCTACCCAAAACCCCATTGAACAAGAAGGTACATATCCCCTTCCAGAAGCGCAGTTGGACAGATTCATGTTCAACATTTGGGTAAACTATCCAAGCATTCAAGAAGAAATCGATATTGTAAAAGCTACCACAGATAATAGAAAAGTATCGATTCAGCCCGTCATTACTCAAGAAGAAATTCTTTCTTACCAACAAGTAATCAGACAAATGCCCGTAGCCGATAATGTGGTTGAATACGCTGTGAAATTGGTGAACAAAACCCGTCCTGAAGGAGAACTTGCTCCAGATTGGGTGAAGAAAAACATTTCTTGGGGCGCTGGTCCTAGAGCTTCACAACATCTTATTGTTGGCGCAAAATGCCATGCCGCTTTGAATGGTAAATTCTCGCCAGATATTGATGATGTCCGTGCAGTTGCACTTCCCATTTTGCGTCATCGCGTAGTAAGAAATTACAAAGCAGAAGCTGAAGGATTGACAATCGAAAAAATTGTAGCTCAATTGTTGTAACATGAAAAAAAGTTGGATTCATGTCGCTGAGAATAGCGACTTCCCTATTCAAAATATTCCATTTGGAATTTTCTCTACACCCAATAAAACCGCAAGACCTGGTGTCGCAATTGGCACTCAAATATTGGACTTATTGGTTTTATGGCAGAATGGATTTCTATCGACATTTCCTTTTACAGAACGTGACATCAATAATTGTGTTTTGAATGGCATGATGATGCACGGCAAAAAGGTGATGTCTGAATTGAGACTTCGCATTATTGATTTATTGACAGAAGGGAACCTCGAACTTCAAAATCACGCTTGTGTTAACGAAGCCTTTGTTCAGCAAGCAGAAGCAACCCTGCATTTGCCAGTTCACATTGGAGATTACACAGATTTTTACAGCAGTGAAGATCATGCTCGCAACGTTGGAATGATGTTCAGAGATCCCGCCAAGGCTTTGCTTCCGAATTGGAAACATTTACCAGTAGGTTATCATGGAAGATCCTCTACCATCGTTACTTCAGGTACACCTATAAAACGTCCAAAAGGGCAAACCAATGCCTCAGATGAAACACAACCTGTTTTTCAATCTACTCAGCAATTGGACTTTGAATTAGAAATGGCCTTTGTCACTTTTCAAGGGAAGCCCATGGGAGATTCAATATCTACCTCAGAAGCCAAAGATTACATTTTTGGTTTTGTTGTTTTCAATGATTGGAGCGCAAGAGATATTCAGCGTTGGGAATATGTGCCCTTAGGTCCATTCTTAGCTAAAAACTTCGGATCAACCATATCTCCTTGGATCGTTACATTGGATGCTCTTGAAGAATTCCACATTGCTGGACCTACACAAGACCCAGAAGTCCTTTCATACCTTAAGTACGACGGCCATTACAACGTTGACATCCAACTTTCCGTTGGAATTCAACCTGAAAATGGTACTGAGACTGTTGTTTCAGAAAGCAATTACAAATACATGTATTGGAACTATGCCCAACAATTGGCGCATCACACCGTTGGCGGTTGTGCAATACGAGTAGGCGACATGATGGCTTCAGGTACTATATCAGGACCACAAAAAGGTTCATACGGCTCAATGCTCGAGATTGCATGGAAAGGAACACAACCTGTGACACTTGCAGATGGTACAGAACGTAAGTTTATTCAAAATGGAGACACCGTAAAAATGCGGGCCTTTTCACAAGGCAACGGATATCGCATTGGTTTCGGAAGCTGCGAAGGAAAAATCATTGAATAAAAAAAGGCGGTTATTACCGCCTTTTTTCTTGGTTAAAAACTTATTCCTTGTTCATCATTTGCCACAGGGTATCCTTGAGTTGATCGATATTCATTTGCGTTACCGCACTAATGAATACAGTATTCAAATCCTTGGGCAACAATTCTCGCATTTCATTCATCATCTGCTCATCCAACATATCAGCCTTTGTGATGGCCAATAATCTGCGCTTATCTAACAGCTCAGGGTTGAATTTTTCCAATTCAGACAAAAGCACATTGTATTCCGCAATAATGTCTTTGGTATCACATGGAATCATAAACAACAATAAGGCATTCCTTTCGATGTGGCGCAAGAAACGATGCCCCAAACCTTTGCCCTCTGCGGCACCCTCGATAATCCCCGGGATATCCGCCATTACAAAACTCTTGTAATCGCGGTACTTGACCATGCCCAAATTAGGAACAATAGTAGTAAAAGGGTAATCGGCAATCTCGGGCTTTGCAGCTGACAAAACGGAAAGAAGTGTTGACTTACCTGCATTAGGGAAACCAACCAATCCAACGTCTGCTAAAACTTTTAATTCCAATATCTTCCACTCATCTCTGCCAGGCTCACCGGGCTGAGCGTAATGTGGCGCTTGATTGGTACTGGTTTTAAAATGGTTGTTTCCTAAACCACCACGGCCACCAGGAACGATAATGAATTCTTGACCATCTTCAGTGATTTCAAATTCAACATTACCTGTCTCAGCATCTTTGGCAATCGTACCTAATGGGCCTTCTAAAATGATATCTTCTCCTTCTTTTCCAGATTTCAATGCACCCATTCCACCTTGACCCGGCTCGGCGATAACATGCTTTCTGTACTTCAAATGCAACAATGTCCATAGCTGGGCATTGCCTTTTACGATAATGTGACCACCGCGACCACCATCTCCTCCATCGGGTCCACCGCGAGGTTCAAACTTCTCTCTGCGAAAATGCGCAGAACCTGCTCCCCCCTTTCCGGAGCGACAACAAATTTTTACGTAATCAACAAAATTTTCTGATGCCATGTTTAAGCGTTTTCTCTAGAATTGTCTATAGCTACACAAAGTCTTTCTGCAATCTCCTCAATGCTACCAATTCCATCCACTCCATGGTATTTACCTTGGGCTTTGTAATGATCCGCTACGGGTGTAGTTTCACGTTGATATACGTTAATACGATTTTGAATAATCTCTGGATTAACATCATCTGGTCGACCAGATGTTTCCCCTCTTTTTAATAACCTCGAGCGCAACTCATTTTCTTCTACTTCCAAAGCAACGAGGCAAGTGATTGAAGTATTCTTTCCTGCTAAAAACTCGTCCAAGGCTGTTGCCTGTGCTGAAGTTCTTGGAAAGCCATCAAAGATAAAACCGTTGGCATCTGGGTGTTGATTCACTACAGATTCTAACATCTCAATGGTCAATGAATCCGGAACCAACTCTCCACGGTCCATAAATGCCTTTGCTTTTAATCCCAATTCAGTCTCGCCTTTGATATTGGCTCTGAAAATATCTCCAGTACTCAAATGTACCAATTGATATTTCTGAGTTAGAAATTCACTCTGAGTTCCCTTTCCTGCGCCAGGAGGTCCGAATAAGATAAGATTTAAAGCCATTTTTGGTTGAATATAAAGCCCAAAGGTAACATAAAGGCTGCAAAGAGTGTACGGACTTTTTTCTTAAGTTCGCAGGGTGATAAAAGTTTTCACATCATCTAAGGCTTGGCAGCAAAAAGAATATGTCATTCATTTTTTGAATGAACATTATTTATCGTCACCTATGAATCTTGAAAAGGACGAAAATGTAGATGGCTGGATTTTTATTGATTCCGAATTACCCAAATCAGAATGGTCCATTTCTGCGCAGTTCTTTCACGATTTGGATGATCATTGGTTAAGTCACAAGTTTGCACCTATCACACTCAGAAATGGTCTGGCTCATCCCAGCACGCCTGATTTGGTGGATGACCTGGGTACCATATTCTTCTTGCTTTCTCACTATTCAGAATGCCTACAGCCTGAAAAAGATGTGCACAATCGTGTTAGCGCAATGCATTCTCTGGTAGTTGAAAAAAATTGGCAAAACCGATGTGTGGTTAATGAGTGTGCCGAACGATTTTTAAAACAGTTGTCGTTGCACTTCTCAAATGTAAAATGGGAAATGCCGCAAGTTTCCTATCGCATTACACATGATGTAGACCGACCTTTAAAATATGCCTTTGAAAAACCAAGTATTCATTTAAAAAGAGGACTCGGCAGTTATCGTTTTGGAAATTCTTTAAAGAATATTATCAAAGAGATTGGGCGCATTTCGCTATATCCCATTTTAAAAGACAAAGTTGATCCATTCAATCACTTTAAATGGATTTTAAGAGAAAACAATAACTTCGGAAGCACTCCCCTATTTTATTGGATTCCGATACAGGCTCACGCAGAGTTTGATTCTCTTTATCAGTTGAATGACAAGAAAATTCAAATCATCTTTGACCAATTAATAAGTGCCCATGCATTGATAGGATGTCATCCCAATTACAATAGCAGCGAAACACTTGAAGGAATTAATAACAATTGGGAGGAATTTCAAAAGTCCTATTCAAATAATGAAATCAAGAGAAACAGACAACACTTTTTAAAATTTGACCCACTGAATTTCCCAGAACAACTGCAGCTAGCAGAAGTAAATGAAGACAGCAGCTATGGTTGGGCTGACCGCACTGGTTTCAGAGCATCGTGTTCCTTGCCCTATTTCCTTTTTGATGTTAAAAACAAAAGGTCTACAAAAATCAAGGAAATTCCATTGTGCGTTATGGATGTGACCGTAATAACATCTAGGTACATGAACATCACGGAACCCGAAAAGGTATTGAATCAGTTTTCTCAATATTTAGATCTCGTCAAAAGCCATGGAGGCATATACTGCGTACTCTGGCACAATGACACATTACAATTTTCACCATACAAAAATGTGTATTGGAAAGTGATTAAGCTCGCTTCCAATGCAGGTATTTGCGCTTAACTTTGTAAAAAAATAATCATATGCCGAAAGGAATTTATCGTATCCCAACGCCAATCAATGAGCCTGTAAAAGCATACGCACCTGGTCAAACAGAAACGAACAGACTGATCGATACTTATCGTGAAATGTACAATTCACATTTGGAGGTGCCGTTGTACATAGGTGGCGAAAAAATAAAGACAGACAAGAAAATTTCTCTTCGACTTCCGCATGAACACGCCAAAGAAATTGGAGTCGCATATGTTGGTGACGCTCAGCATGTCCACCAAGCCATTGATGCTGCATTAGCTGCAAAACAAAAATGGGCACAATTGCCATGGGAGCATCGCGCAGCGATCTTCTTGCGAGCTGCAGAATTATTGGCAGGGCCATATAGAGACCGAATGAATGCTGCCACTATGTTGGCACAAAGTAAGAATGTCATGCAAGCGGAAATCGATGCAGCATGTGAGTTGATTGATTTTTTCAGATTCAACGCAGCATACATGCAGCAGATTTATGCTGATCAACCAGGCTCACTTCCTGGAATGTGGAACCGACTTGAATATCGTCCATTGGAAGGATTTGTATTTGCGGTAACCCCTTTTAACTTCACCAGTATCGCAGCCAATTTACCTGCCGCTCCTGCAATGATGGGGAATGTAGTAATTTGGAAACCCGCTGAAAGTCAAATGTACAGTGCTCAAGTTATCATGGAACTTTTCCATGAAGCTGGTTTGCCTGATGGTGTTATTAACATGATATGCGTCGATGGCCCAACTGCAGGTGACATAATTTTTAAGCATAAAGATTTCTCAGGTCTTCATTTTACGGGCTCAACAGCTGTATTTAAACATTTATGGAAAGAGATTGGAAGCAATTTAGATAATTATCGAAGCTATCCAAGAATCGTTGGAGAAACTGGTGGAAAGGATTTCATCGTGGCACATCCATCCGCAAATCCTTTGGAAGTTGCTACTGGTATTTCGAGAGGAGCTTTTGAATTTCAGGGTCAAAAATGTAGTGCAGCTTCAAGAGCTTATGTGCCTGCATCGTTGTGGCCTTCTGTTAAAGAGAAGATTGTATCTGATGTCAATAACTTTAAAATGGGAAGCCCTGAAGACACATCCAACTTCATCAATGCTGTCATTGATAAGCGTGCTTTTGATAAAATTTCCGGCTATATTGATTACATCAAAACACAACCCGATGCGGAAATTATTGCAGGAGGTAATTATGATGGGTCGAAGGGGTATTTCATTGAGCCAACGGTTGTCGTTACTACCAATCCAAAATTCCGAACCATGTGTGAGGAAATATTTGGTCCAGTAATCACCATATACGTTTATGAAGACAAAGATTGGAAGTCGGTATTAAAGTTGGTTGATGAAACAGGGGAATATGCACTTACAGGAGCCATTTTTGCCCGTGAGCGTTATGCCATTGATGAAGCATGCCAAGCATTAGAAAATGCTGCGGGTAATTTTTATATCAATGACAAACCTACCGGAGCCGTTGTAGGTCAGCAGCCATTCGGCGGAGCTCGTGGAAGTGGAACCAACGACAAGGCAGGAAGTTACCTGAACTTGATTCGTTGGGTAAGTCCAAGAACCATCAAAGAAACTTTTGTTACTCCCAAAGATTATCGATACCCATTTATCGGATAAACCCTTAAAAAAGCCCTTGAGATTTCAAGGGCTTTTTTATTAGAAGTAATGATCCACTGCATATACATATTGCTCAATGAATATTCTCTTAAAAGCACTAATGTTATTTCTTTCATAAAATAGAAGCAATGCCTTTTTGTATTCCATGGGATCAATTGTTCTGAAAGACAATGGGCAATAATGGTTGTACATCATCAATGCATTACTAACAATCCGCGCAGTGCGTTTGTTACCATCATCAAATGGTTGAATATATGAGATGAGTAACAAAGCCAAGAGTCCTTTTTCCCAAACATTTTGTCTCTGATTAATTAAATCACACATCCGTTGTAAAGCCTCTCTTATTTGGTACTCATTGTCAAGCGGGCGATACAATGTTCCGGAAATCCCTACCCTTCTATTTCTAATGTTCCGTTTGACATTTAGCTCATGCACCAAAAGACCATGAACTTCTTCTATGGCCATTACCCGTAATGGATGTATATAATAGGGGTGCGCCAATAAGAAATCCAACGCATTCTTGTGATTCAATAACATCACAGCTTCATCTTTCGTTTTACCGGCTGCCGTCAGTTGCTGCTTAAGAAGCAACTCCGTTTCCAACAAAGAATAGGTGTTCCCCTCTATTTGAGAAGATTTCCAACTTAAATCAATGGCCAATCTCTCAAACTCCGTTTTGTACTCTTGCGTTTCTATGGACTGAATTCGGCTTAAAAAAAGTTCATGTTTTTCTTGAAGCAATTTGTTTTCATCAGCTGTGAACAAATGATCTTCCGCCAAAAGTGCGTCCAACAGATCAAAATTAAATTGCGGAATAATCTCACGCTTGTCATCTGGAACTTCATAATATGCCGCCAAATCAATTGTACTTAACAAGTCAAAAGAAGGATTCAATGCATATAGAGTAGCTCTGCCACGACCGTATTTGATAACTTGATCCTCTTTGACCATTGAAACCAATGTGCGTTTCAATGTTGCGTAGGCCACAGGTGTCTTTAACTGTAGATGAACATCTTTGGAGGATGCTCCATTTTGATGTTTCAGAATTTCAATAATCTCACTTTCAATGGGAATGTTCTTTCTTGCCATAACGACCTCCAACCTATTTAAAGCTCAAAATTACATCAGTTCTTTCGACATTCCTAACATAATTCCGACTTTAACAAGCTCAAAAAGTATTTAAGCTCAAAATAAACGATAAAAACAATTGAAAATCAAACTTAGAAAAAGCCTATATTTGCATCAATTCAATTATTACATAACAATTACTAAAAAGTATTAGCATGTACTTGACTACAGAAAAAAAACAAGAATTTTTTGCCAAGCATGGCAAATCTGCTACTGACACTGGTAGCTCAGAGGGTCAAATTGCCCTTTTCTCTTTCCGCATCAGTCACTTAACTGAGCATTTGAAAAGAAACAAAAAAGACTTTAACACACAACGTGCATTGATCAAAATGGTTGGTAAGCGCAGAAGTCTTTTGGACTATTTGCACAAGACTGACATTACACGTTACCGTGCGATTGTAAAGGAACTTGATTTACGTAGATAAATCGAGACCTTTCCATATCCTATTTGGCAAAGGGCAATTTCATATTGCCTTTTGTCGTTTTTTGAAGAATTATATTTAAGACGAAAAATAAGATGAAAGTAGAAGCAATTACCATGACAATCGACCATGGAGACAATCGTCCAATTACCATTGAAACGGGTAAATTGGCGAAGCAAGCACATGGATCTGTTGTTGTGAGACAAGGAGATACGATGCTCCTAGCCACCGTGGTTTCGAACTACGATGCAAAAGAAGGGATGGATTTCCTTCCATTGACGGTTGAATACCGCGAGAAATATGCCGCTGCAGGAAGATTCCCAGGTGGATATTTCAAACGTGAGGCTCGTCCATATGACGATGAAATTTTGGTTTCTCGTTTGATTGACCGCGCTTTGCGCCCCATGTTCCCAGAAGATTATCACAGTGACACCCAAGTGGTGGTTAGTTTGATTTCTGTAGACAAAGAAAACATGTCAGATAGTTTGGCTGGTTTGGCTGCATCTGCAGCGCTTGCTGTTTCTGACATACCATTTAACGGTCCTATTTCAGAGGTTCGTGTTGCTCGCATTCATGGTGAGTTGATTGTGAATCCTACCCGCAGTGCGCTAGCACATGCTGATATCGATTTGATTATTGCTGGAAGCGCTGACAGTATTGTCATGGTAGAAGGTGAGATGAAAGAAGTAAGCGAAGCTGAAATGGTTGCTGCCATTGAAGTTGCACATGCTGCTATCAAAATGCAATGTCAAGCGCAAATGGATTTGGCTGCCAAGGTTGGCAAAAATGGTCCTAAACGTGAATATTGCCACGAGCCAAAAGACGAAGAGTTGAAAGCTCGAGTGTGGAATGAGTGTTACCAGAAGTTTTATGATGCCGCTAAAAAGCCATCTGAGAAACACGAGCGTAGCGAAACTTTCCACCAAATTGAAGTTGACTTCATTGCTCAGTTCTCAGATGAAGAGAAAAAAGAAAAGGCTTTCCTTTTGAAAAAATATACGCATGATTGTTTGAAGGACGCCATGCGCAACATGATTTTAATTGATGCTGTCCGTTTGGATGGTCGCGATACACGCACCATTCGTCCAATTTGGAGCGAGGTTGATTATTTGCCAGGAACGCATGGTTCTGCAATTTTCACTCGTGGAGAAACACAATCATTGACAACGTTGACTTTGGGTACAAAATTAGACGAGCAATTGATTGATGGCGTATCTGAAGTTCGTTATGACAAATTCTTATTGCATTACAATTTTCCACCATTCTCTACTGGAGAGGCACGCCCTATCCGTAGTACAGGACGTCGTGAAATTGGACATGGTAATTTGGCATTGCGCGCATTGAAGCCTGTTCTCCCTAAATCAGAAGTTTGTCCCTACTCTATCCGTATTGTTTCTGATATTTTAGAATCCAACGGATCATCATCAATGGCTACCGTTTGCGCGGGTACATTGGCATTGATGGATGGTGGTGTTCCTATCACTGCACCTGTATCAGGAATTGCTATGGGATTGATCACAGATGAATCTACAGGTAAATATGCAGTTTTGAGTGATATCCTTGGAGACGAGGATCACTTGGGCGATATGGACTTCAAGGTAACTGGTACTTCAAAGGGAATTACAGCTTGCCAAATGGACATCAAGATCAAAGGTCTTTCTATGCAGGTATTGACTGAAGCTTTGGATCAAGCCAAAGAAGGTCGTTTGCACATTCTTGGAGAAATTACCAAAACATTGGCTGAACCACGTGAAGATTACAAGCCACATGCTCCACGCATTGTTAGCTTCGAAATTCCTTCAGACATGATCGGTCCAGTAATCGGTCCAGGTGGTAAAGTGATTCAAGAAATCCAAAAAACTACTGGCGCTACCATTTCTATCGATGAGAAGGATGGCAAAGGTGTAGTTGAAATTGCCTCTGCAGACAAAGCGAGTTTGGATGCTGCAGTGAACCGTGTGAAGAGTATCGTATGGCCTCCACAAGTTGAAATTGGCGAGATCTATGAAGGTCCTGTTAAAACGATTCAACCATTTGGAGCTTTTGTTGAAATTCTTCCTGGTGTTGACGGATTGATTCACGTTAGTGAGTTGGAATGGAATCGCGTTGACGATGTAAGTAAGGTTTTGAAAGTAGGAGATATCGTTAAATTTAAAGTTTTGGGACGTGATCCTAAAAACAACAAGTTGAAGTTATCTAGAAAAGTTTTGTTGCCTAAACCAGAAAAAGCAGCAGAAACGAAACCTGAAGCCCCTTCAGAAGCGTAAAAGGAGTTAAACACTTAATAAACTTTTCATCCTAGAATGAGACAGTTAAAGATAACCAAACAAGTAACCAACCGTGAGACTGCCTCTCTTGACAAGTATTTGCAAGAGATTGGTCGCGTGGATTTGATCACTGCGGAAGAAGAAGTAGAATTGGCGAGACGCATCAAACAAGGCGATCAAATGGCCTTGGAAAAGCTCACCAAAGCCAACCTTCGTTTCGTAGTATCTGTATCTAAGCAGTACCAAAATCAAGGGCTCTCTCTTCCGGATTTGATCAACGAAGGAAACTTAGGATTGATCAAAGCTGCACAACGTTTTGACGAAACCCGTGGTTTCAAATTCATCTCGTATGCGGTATGGTGGATTCGTCAATCTATTCTTCAGGCATTGGCTGAGCAGTCTCGTATTGTTCGTTTGCCTTTGAATAAAATTGGTTCAATCAACAAAATCAACAAGGCATTTGCCAAGTTGGAACAAGAGTTTGAACGTCCCCCCACACCTGCCGAATTGGCTGAGGTTTTAGAAATGACTTTGGATGAAGTAAAACAAAGTTTGCGCAATAGCGGTCGTCACGTATCTATGGATGCGCCTTTGAAAGACGGAGATGAGAGTAGCTCAACGATGTATGACGTATTGCAAACCAATGACACACCTTCTCCTGACAATGATTTGTTGCACGAATCATTGCGCAAGGAAATTGAGCGTTCATTGAAAACTTTGACTACACGTGAAGCCGATGTCGTTAGACTATACTTTGGATTGAATGGTGAGCATCCACTAACATTAGAGGAAATCGGTGAAAGATTTGACTTGACCCGTGAGCGTGTTCGCCAAATCAAAGAAAAAGCGATTCGCCGTTTGAAACATACTAGCCGAAGCAGAATGTTAAAATCATATTTGGGTTAATTAAACCTACTAATCAAAAAAGGTTGTCAGCAATGGCAACCTTTTTTTTTGATTGTAAAAAGAATCCACGATATTTGGTCAACAATACTTATTGACATGAAGAAAACAATTTCAATAATGATGCTCCTATGTAGCTTCGGTTTTGCAAAAGGACAAAAATTATTTTCCGTTGATTATGAGAGCCAAGCGGATATCAAAGTTTTTGTTGTCCAGTATGAAAGTCAAGCCGATTTAAAAGTGTACAAAGTAAAGTACGAGAGCCAGGCAACCGGCAATGATGGCAAATGGTTTTTTACCCAATATGAAAGCCAATCCAAGAAGAGTATTTACTTCGTGAAATATGAAAGTCAGGCGGACTTGAAAATTTTCTTCGTTGATTATGAAAGCCAAGCAGGTTGGAGGAACAAATCAAAAATTGGATTGCTTTATTGATTGAATTCAACTTTGAAAAGAAAGTGAGCGCTACATTTGCTTCATGAAAGCAACGTTAATTGGGGCTTCCGGCCTTGTCGGAAGTGAAATTCTAAAACTACTTTTGGAAGACAACAACTTCCCAGAGGTTAGAATATTGGTGCGTAGTTCTTTGGGTATCAAACATCCCAAACTCAATGAATGCATAATTGACTTTCAAGACGAAAATGCTTATCAATCGTCTTTACTTGAAGGCAGCGTTGTGTTCAGTTGTATTGGAACCACTGCAAAAAAGGTAAATGGCGATCATCATCAATATCGAAAAATAGATTTCGACATTACCGTGAATGCTGCGACATATGCACACCAAAAACACTGCACACATTTCATATTTATCTCTGCCATTGGAGCAGATAAACATTCATCCAACTCTTACCTTAAACTCAAAGGAGAAATTGAAAGCAACATAATCTCACAACATTTGCCCCGTGTATTTGCTATTCGCCCATCTCTGCTTATTGGTGCTAGAAACGAATTTAGGTTCGGCGAAAAAATAGGACAATTGATTATGCCATTATTTAATTTCCTCCTACCCTATCGATACAAAGCGATACGGGCAGAGGATGTCGCAAAAAAAATGGTATCTCTTTCACATAGCACATCGTTGGGATTCCAGGTCATTGAAGGCAAATCTTTATTTCAAATTGAGCATGTCTAATTTTCATCCCAACAACATTCACAAAAACGGATATTCATTTCCTGAATTGATTGCATGTGAGCCCTCATTGGAGCCATTTGTTTTTGTAAATGAATTTCAAACCACCACCATTAATTTCTTTGACCCCGCCGCTGTTAAAGCTCTGAATAAAGCGTTGCTCAAGAAATACTACAATATCAATCAATGGGATATTCCAGAAGGTTTTCTTTGCCCACCTATTCCGGGAAGAGCCGAATACATTCATCACATAAGTGATCTAGTAAAAACCAAGATTACCCCCAACAATCTTAAGATATTGGATGTTGGCGTTGGTGCCAATTGCGTTTATCCCATTATCGGGGCTTATACTTATGGTTGGAATTTTATTGGGTCAGACATCAACAAAGCCGCACTTAAAAATGCAGAGAAGATCAAGCGAGATAATGCATTTCTAAAAGACAAGCTTGAACTCAGATACCAAGAGAACGACACGCACATTTTTCATGGTATCATGGGCGCGAAAGAATTTTGGGATGTTACCATTTGCAATCCACCCTTTCACTCTTCTGAGAAAGAAGCAGACCAGCAAGCGTTACGAAAACTGCGAAATCTATATGGAGATAAGATTCCGCAAAAAGAATTGAACTTCAGTGGTCGCAGTCACGAGTTATGGTGTGATGGTGGCGAAATTAGATTCGTCTCAGACATGATCAAGGAGAGCGTAGATTATGGCAAGCAATGCTTTTGGTTTACTTCTTTGGTTTCTCAAAAAGACAACATTCCTGTCCTTCAAAAAATTCTAATTGAATGCGGAGCAAAACAAAGCGTCGTCATTCCATTGTTACATGGTAACAAACAAAGTAGAATTTTGGCGTGGTCATTTTTAACCACACAACAGCAAAAAGAGTGGAAACTCGCTCGATGGATGTAATATGAAACAACTCATTACCTTATTCATTCTCATTCCTCTTTATTCTTTAGGAAATAGCATTGATCCTCTTCCCTTGTATTCTATACAATTTTACGGTGAGGGATATTTTGGAATGTCTACTTATCAAAACCGAAAGTTTCAAGAAGACTTTTACTACAATCACCATCAATTGAAAAGTCCTAAAATCAATTACGCTCAGGTGCTTTTTGAAAAAAAATACAACACCTGGCAATTTCAATTGGGAATTCATGATGGTGTATATGTGCGAAGAAACTATGCGGATCAACCGACCATTTCGCAATTGCTATCCCATGCCAACATTCAATACTCCGCACAAAAATTACCCGGTTTAAAAATAATGGCCGGCATTTTCCCATCGCACATTGGATTTGAAAGCGTAAGAAGCGATGCCAATTTAACTGCGAGCAGAAGTATGCTCGCTGAAAATAGTCCGTATTATGAAAGTGGAATTCAATGCCAATATCAACCAATAAACAACAAGTGGAAATTAGGAATCTATCTTCTCACTGGTTGGCAGCAAGCACAAATTGTAACGCCTGCTGAAAATTGGTCAGTGGGTTGGTCTAGCCAATACAATCTTCAAGACACATGGTCAATTAATTACAATGGATTCTCAGGCTACACGACAACTGGCGTCAATGAAGTGAGAAGTTATCACAATTTCTACTCCCAAATTTCTCGTGAGAAGTGGTCATTCATTGCAGGCCTTGATTATGGAACAGCTCGAATCAGGAATGTTGATCATCAATGGTTTTCTCCAGTTGCTATTGGTCAGTTCATCAGCAATAAGCACTGGAAAACCGCTGTTCGTTATGAATACATGCAAGTTCCTTCATCAGCATTTCTTTTGATTGATCAATCCACCATTTATGACCGACGTTCAGCCATAAGCGCCAACATCGACTTTACAACTTCGAAGAACTGGTTATGGCGATTGGAATACAAGCAGGCTTGGGGATTGGGATATGAAAGTGGTAACAAAGACATGAATTGGAGAAACAACAACCTCTTGCTATTGAGTCTTTCCAAGTCGTTTCAGTTGTCCTTTTGAAGAACGCCACTCAACGCCTTCGATTTCTATTCTTCTCTCTTCACGAGCCTTTTTGGCATATATACTTTCCTTGACATTGTTTCGATCATCACTCACCACAGCTGAACGGGTTTCGCCAAATGGAAGCGATTTTATCTTCAATTGATTTCCGATAAAAGTCTTTAATGATCCGTTATTCCACAATTCCAAATCGTTTTGAATAGAAAAAATTCTTCGTTGAGTTAAACGTAGATTATAATCCCCTGCAGCCAATGGGCTCGCGAAACCACGAACAACCAAGATCAATGTATCACCCTTGGTAAGTCTTGACTCCAATATAGTCATGGCCTTTTGCCATTGATCAAATCGATAAATCAATTGAGCCTGCTCAAATTGTTCCCACTCATTTTCATCATTCAATTCTCGTATATAGTCTCCGCCCTTTTTCTGATAAGAATTGAAACAATCCTTGTATGTCCAAGT
>JACCDZ010285038.1_pt1 | contig 25520 bp, 21 predicted proteins | sample 7449551 | NCBI WGS metagenome assembly JACCDZ01 (sample SAMN15323452, study PRJNA562643) | freshwater metagenome | isolation source: river surface water | place: USA:Blue River Watershed | collected 2017-08-18 | reverse complement strand
TATTTCCCACTATTTGTCATAAATAGTCTATTTTCTAATCCGCTCAATCATTTTATTAGGTTGTTTAACACTGAATAAAGGCATGATTTTTTATGAATATTGAAAAAACTCAGACACCACGAATCAGCGTTGCACCCATGATGGATTGGATCAACAATATTAAGTAAATATTGAATATCAAATGGTTAGTATCATTAAGAAGAAGATGTGGCGTAAATTTGGTGTAAAATTTATTGAGAATGAGACCAATAAGGCTTTTAATACTAATTAGCCCTTAATCGAACTTAGGACCACCAAATACCAATCATAAATATAGTTCCCTGTTTCTAGGATTTTGGTAGTTATTCAGATTATTTATTATAACATGTAATGGGGATCTGTTCTTAATACGGCACATGTAAAGTCTAGATCAAAAAAATTAAGAACTTCATTAACTTTTCTTTTTTTCAATAAAGTTTTATCAAGATAAATAATCGCTTTATTTTTATTCGTATCAAAAATAACCCTTCCTCTTGGAAGCTGTTCATACTCTTTATCTTTCAATTCAGGTAGTTGACGTCTCAATATTTCCCAATAATCTACATGAGTGTACTTACTATCAATTAATCCTATTGAATCAGCTTCTTTCAAAGAAAAATCATGGGCAACGCCAATAACTTTATTATCATAAAACCAAAAGATACCTATTCTCAATTTTGACCTCATTTTCCCATAGCAGTAGTTTTTACTTTTATGTACAGTAAATAAAATGATTTTTAAAAAGAAGTTTCATTTAAACAGCTATCAACAACTACTCTTACTCTCCAATCGCTATCATCTTTCATCTGACTTGCTAAATTTTTATGGTGAGCACAAATAGCTCTTACCTCCCAAGAGACATCATCAATTAATTTCACTGCTAAATCTTCCCAGATTGCACAGCCTGCACGCACTTCCCAATCTGAACTATTGATCATCAGTTCGGCCAAATGATGAAAGCTCTCAGCACAACTTCTACGTACAGGAGGGCTAGAATCATGGATTAATTCAGCAACTAAAGTTTCCCATTTTGAACATGTTGCTCGAACATTTTCATCACGATCATTTATCAGCTTAGCAGCTAGATGCTCATAGTTTTCCGCACAAACCTTGCGAACAACTGGATCGCCATCATCAAAAAGTAATTCGGCACATGCTTGCCATTTTTCAGCACATTCCATTCGAACAAATGTATCAGAATCATGAACTAACTGTAATGCACACTCTTCCCAGGTGGCACACAAAGCGCGAATCAAAGGATCTGTATGCCTGATCTGATTTAAAGCAAATATCTTATCAGTAATTATTCTTTGAGATTCATCTTGCTGGTCAGACACTTCAACTGTTTTTTCATTCATTAACTCACGCCTTCCTAGAGCAACAATACTTTTTCACCGAATTAAATCTGATTTGGGCAGATAATATTGAAAAAATAATATTACTCATAACGTTGCTCATTGATCTTTTTCTTATCAGTTTGACTGCATACTAATCTCATATACTCATTAAAATCATCAATCATTTTTTGTTGATGTGCTTTTATTTCAGCTTCTTTCCACTGAGTATTGGCAAAAACATCTTCTAATTTTAAAGAGACCCCTTTGCCCTTATGACGTTGTTTAAACTTTTCTTTTTTAATACTAAACCCATCGTTACTTAGCTCTGAGTTAATACTTTTAGTCACTAATGCCAAGTTACCAAAGTTATGCAATATGTCTGTTGGGATCTCATCTTGCTTTTGTTCAGGGTTTTGTGGTGTAACATGCTCAACCGAGTTTTTAGCGGTTATCTTGAAATTATCAACAAGACGGCTGTTCGTTCTTTTAAGTTTGAGATACAACACATATTCCAGCTTATAAAACCAATAGTGCGGATACTGAGTACCATTCTCGTACTGTTGACCTAAGCTTTCTGTCGCATCAATCAGATCTTCTTCATGCCATAAGTTTTGTAAAAACCTATGTGTCCGTTTTATAAGTGATTCATCAATACGACTGCACAAAAGATGATTATCAAGGTGCTGTAAATAAAGCTCTGCACCATCTGAATTATTTTCCAATAAAAACTTAAGTAAAGGCGTTAACCAATATTGCGTTGTCATTTGCTGCGAGTGGTAGAGCATACTTTGCAGTAATGCAAAATCTGGTGAGGCATCCTTAGTTTCGCGCTGTAGATAGTAAGTATCTTGTTTTTTATTGTAATTAATACGCATACGACGGATCGCATGTTGTTTTTCTTCCTCAACCAATATCCATTTAATGACATGATTGTCAAATTGATATCTTATTTCCCAAAGCAATTCAAGAAACTGTTTGGCATCAGTTTCATTCGGCTTCTCATCAAGCCAGAATTTTTTGAAGATGAACAACAAATCCTTGTCAGAAATTTTTTCGATATCATGCTGTTTCACCGTCTTCTTTTGCTGCAAGTAAATTCTTAATACATGCTGTAACAGCATTGGAAATGTGATAATACTAGTGACCCTATCAGGTAATCCTGAATCTATCTCTTCACCTGGATCATTTTCTGAAGTCGTAACTATTTCTGTTTGATTCAAAATTTCTTCAAGCTTCATGCTTTGATCGTCTGAAGCCTTAGTGATTTTTCTCAATTCATCTAAAACGGCTTTTGCATTAGCCAACTGCTCTCTTTCACCATTCTTAAAATCTACTTTTTTTTCATAGAGAGAAACTGTGTCGAGTTTGGTTGTTGCTTTTAAATGACGCTCAACGTAACCATTCATATTGGCACAAGCATCCCACAACAAAGCATACGCCTCACGCTCATCATGATTTTCTATTTTTTCCAATAACTTGGCTTTTAATATTTCATGATGTTGTAACTGTACACCTCGGTTATTGATGACTTCAAAAAGCTTATTTAAGTCTGTGTGATCCGGTACTGTGGTTAGAATCAGTTGTACCTTAGTTAGAATAAACTCAGAAAGTGCCCGTTTATCTAATGCTTCTTTCTTATCAGAATAATTATCAAAATAAGCTCGGATTTCTTGCAAGGCATCTTCTAATTGCATCGCTTCTGGCAAACTAGCTGGTAGACCTTCACATACTTTTTCAAAGAATTTTGTCACTTGTGGTCGAATTGAAAAACTAATGCGCAAACGTTTACCCTGTTTGGTATCTGCTTGTATGTAGGCAGCCAAATGCTCTTTTAATACCACACTAATGAGCCATAAAGTGGTAAAACGCTGCTGCCCATCGATCAAGTCAAAATATCGCATATCCTCAGAGCCATTCACAGCTCGCTCAATAACTAAAGTACCACCTAAATAAAACTCGTTTTTTTTCTCCAACCATGCTGCAACAATATCATCCAGTAAAGTATGGATTTGCTCTTTACCCCAAACATAAAGTCGCTGATAAATTGGAATGTTAAAGAAAAATTGTTGATCAATAACATCGTTCAAGGTAATTAATTTAGATTGAAACTCAGACATGAGCGGCTCCTTTACACCTTGAATCAATTTGTTTTTTCGGGTTAGATAACTGGCTTTCCACAGAACGCTCAATACACTCTGCTGTTTTCTGTTCTAAACTTTCAATACGATAATATTTGGCAATTGCAGCGACATAACGCTCTTGTACACGTCGGTTACTTTTAATCTGCTTCACCCAACCCTCATTTGAACTATAAGTTTTACTTACATCCACTTGTTTTAGAAAATCAATGACATCATCACATTGATAAGCGGAAGCAATAACATCAAGCAAATTACGCTTAGGATCTCTTAAAAATTTAATAGGAGTCTCTCGCCTAATATCATCTTGAGATAAACGAATCCCACCAATCCGATGATCGAGCCATAAAGTAAAACGCAATAACCCGTTACTACCCAAACGATCACAATAGACCAGCAAACACAAACGGACTAAGCTTTGCAAGTAATGAGAAAGTGTCTTCACTACATCATTGTAAAATTGCTGCACTGCTTGGATTTCAAGATCTCTACTTGGTTTGTACAAAAGCAAGCTAAGCATTACTGCATATTTTTCAGCGTATAAGAAAAAGCCTACACCACGACTGATCGGTTGGCGTAGCGCAAATGGCAAATATGCCGATTGCACACCAAATTGCTGACTGGCTGGAGTTAAGTAAAAGTCATTGTTATGGGTAAGTCTTAGCGACTGCCCCCACTGGTTTGCACCAGCAGGATACAGTATGACTTCGCCCAATTTTGTAATTTTAGTACGCTCTCCAAAATGAGAAAGCATTTCATCTTTACTTTCTAACTCAACAACTTCATTTCCCGTCCAGTTGCGTGCTCGCCATAAATAATAGTGAAAAAGCTCAGGTGCAAAGTCATGATTGGAGCTAAGTTTTCCCAATTCACCTTGTACTTGCACTTTTTCCCAACGTGAAGCACAGTGGCTTTGCAATAGCTCATCTATTTGTGCATCGTCACTATGAATAGCACGTAAATGGAAGGATTTTAGTAAATCTGTACTACCTAAAGGCACACCACGATTATTTTGAGTATCAAAAAAAGTAAATGCGAGATCTTCTCTAGTTACTATGATTACAGTAAAACGGAGACGATCAAACACTCCAACTAACTTATCAATCTCTAAATTGTTTTCAGCAAGCCAGTGTTGTATTGTTTGTTTAGCTTGCTGGACATTGACCATTGAACGAGATGAGCGGAAAGAAAATTGAATATGGGTAGGTAATTGCTTGTTTAGCAACCAATACAATACAGCAAGCGACGTTAGACGTTGTTGCCCATCAATCACACACAAAACTTTCTGTTTTTCACCAATTTTCTTATGCAACAATAAGGTGCCCATGTAATAGGCATCCTCATCTTCACTCTCTTGAATAAAAGACAATAAATCATTTAGAAGCTGGATGACTTTATCAACTCCCCAAACATAGGCACGCTGATAGTTATCTAATACCAATGGATAACCCTCAAGGCTTAAATTATTAAAGCTCAGCAGCTCTACCGATACATTGTCGGAAGTCTCTTCTTGCATTTCTTAATTGACCCTCTGCTAATTATTTAAACAATAATTTCATGTTAGTGATTAATAACTCTTGCATCAGCCCCTGTTCAGTCTGATGTTTTTTACTAAGGCATTGTTTTAATTTTGATTAATACTTAATCAATAAATATATTTTAATAAGGTTAGAGCATCTCTAAATTGTGTAGGCTTTAACCTGATATGAATTTTTTAATTCTATCGCGTCCAAGCATTCGACAACTGCTCAGCCTGCTTCATCACCAACTCAATCGCTTCAGCTGCTTTATCAGGTGGATACTTCCAACGCTGTAAAGTACGACGTACTAATATTTTCAGCTGAGCACGCACACTATCCCGAACCTGCCAATCGACCGTCGTTGATTTCCGTAGCTTCTCTGTAATCTCTCGTGCGATCTGTTTCAGCGTATCGTCTCCAAGCTCTCTGACAGCACTTTCATTGTTTGCCAAAGCATCATAGAAAGCGATTTCATCTGGATTTAACCCAAGTGAAGCTTCACGCTGCATTTCTGCCTGAAACTCTTTTGCCATTTGAATGAGTTCTTCAATGACCTGAGAAGTTTCAATCGCTCGGTTATTGTATTTCCTCAAGGTTTCCTGCAAACGGTCAGAGAAGCGTTTTTCCTGTACCACATTGTTTCGTGTCTTTGCCTTAATGCCATCATTGAGTAACTTTTCCAACAGTTCAACTGCCAAGTTACGGTATGGCATCTGCCTTACATCTTCTAAGAACTCATCTGAAAGCAAGCCAATGTTGGGTTTATCCAAACCACACATTGCAAAGACATCTGTTACCCCATCAGCAATGACAGCATTATCCAGAATCTGTTTTAGCGTACTGTCCTTTTCCGCTTGCGACAGTTTACGATCTACAGAGGTATGCTTGCTAATGACTGCTTTAATGGCTGAGTAAAAGGCAATTTCTTTGTGCAGGTTCTTCGCTTCATCCAAGGTGCTGCATAAAGAGAAGGCTTTATTGATTGCCAGAACTAAATCAAGAAAACGCTTTTTACCATCCTTTAAGCTCAGCACATAGTTAGCTGCGGGGATAATCAGTCGGTGTGCCTGAGTTTCATAAGCACCCAAATCCATACCTGCCTGCTCGTTGGTTTTGGTGAACATTCCTCGTATTGCATCCATCTTTTCAGCAAGAACCGCATAGGCTTCTTCTGCACGTAAGGTCGGCTCACCCTTCCCTTTGGCATCGGTATAGGTTTTTAAGGCCTGCTTCAATTCATTAGCAATGCCAATATAGTCAACAACCAGACCACCTTGCTTATCTTTAAAGACCCGGTTCACGCGTGCAATCGCCTGCATGAGGTTATGGCCTTTCATTGGCTTGTCGATATACATGGTGTGCGTGCACGGTGCATCAAAACCTGTGAGCCACATATCGCGAACAATCACTAACTGCAAAGGATCTTTGACATCCTTAAAGCGTTTCTCAAGACGCTTTTTAACTTGCTTGTTGTGAATGTGCGGTTGCAGTAACGGTTTGTCTGAGGCTGATCCCGTCATGACCACTTTAATTTTTCCCTTTTCAGGGTCAGGATCATGCCAGTCTGGACGGAGGGCAACAATCTCATTGTAAAGATGAACACAGATCTCGCGGCTCATACTGACAATCATGCCTTTGCCTGCCGTTGCTTCGGTACGGGCTTCAAAGTGAACAACCAAGTCCGCTGCTATCTGTTTCAGCCGTGGTGTGGCACCCACCAGTTTTTCTAGTCGGCTCCACTCACTCTTGGTCTTTTCCCTGTTACCGACATCTTCTTCATCTTCTACAACCTCATCGACTTGATCAGACAAATCTTCAATTTCAGTCTGATTGATGTCCAGCTTTGCCAAGCGTGATTCGTAGTAGATTGGGACGGTTGCACCATCATCGACGGCATCCTGAATATCATAGATGGAGACATAGTCGCCAAAGACGGCTCGGGTGTCTTTATCTTCACTTGAGATTGGAGTTCCAGTAAAGCCAATAAAAGCTGCATTTTTCAAGGCATCGCGCATATGCTTGGCATATCCAAACTTGTACGTACCATCATTACTTAGTTTTGCTTTCAGACCATATTGGCTACGATGTGCTTCATCTGACATGACCACAATATTGTGGCGACCATTCAATAATGGATGCTCACTCTCACCTTCCAGTAATGCAAACTTTTGTACCGTGGTAAAGATAATGCCACCAGACTCACGCTCAGCTAAAAACTTTCTCAGCTCATCACGGTTATTGGCTTGTATTGGCGTTTGTTTTAATAATTCTTGAGCATTGCTAAAGGTTTCAAAGAGCTGTCCATCCAAGTCATTACGGTCAGTCACGATTAACAAGGTTGGGTTGTGCATAGCGGGCTGCTGTAAAAGTTTACCTGCATAGCAACACATGGAGATACTTTTACCCGAGCCTTGGGTATGCCATACAACGCCTGCTTTCTTATCTCCACTTGGATTGGCTGCTGCAATAGTCGCATGTACCGCTTCCCGAACCGCATGGAATTGATGATAGCCTGCAATTTTCTTAATGGTCTTTTCGCCATCTGTTTCAAACAACACAAAGAATCGAATGTAATCTAGGAACAATTCTCGATCAAAGAAGCCTCGAATAACTGTCTCTAACTCCCATTCTAAAACGGGTTTATCATCTTCATTCTTGATCGTACGCCACGGTAAAAAGCGTTCCTGATTCGCCGTCAGTGAACCGACACGTGCTGTTACACCATCACTGACTACCAAAGCTTCATTAAAGACAAACAGATCCGAGATTTCTTCTTTGTAAGTTTGCAGCTGGTTAAAGGCATCCCAGATATCTGCATTTTCATCGGTTGGGCTTTTTAGCTCCAACATGGCAAACGGAATACCATTGATAAAACAAATGATGTCAGGGCGTCGTGGCTGCTTTATTCCCAGGATGGTAAATTGATTGACCGCCACAAAACGGTTTTGCTGCACATGGTTGAAGTCCACCAAGAAGGCATGGTCGTGTACCCAATCATCCTGTTTCTTATAGGTGACAGGTACACCTTCCAACAACATACGATGGAAAGCACGGTTATTGGTCACTAAGTCCAGACTTTCAGGTTTACTGAGCTTCAGTAAAACTTGCTCAAAACAGCTTACAGGTAAATGCGGATTCAAGCGTTCAAAAGCGGCCTGTAAATCCGCTTCGATTAAAATCTGTTTATAGTCTTTGCGTAGAGAATTACTGCTCTCGGGTGCAATATCAATACCATGAACGACTTCCCAACCATTTTCAGCGAACCAGTCAAGACAAAGGTTTTCGAGTTGTGTTTCGTTCATTTAAAAAATTCCACAGCTATATTCTGAATTAAAGTTTCATTATTTATTTGAAGTACGTAAATTTCAGCAACCACAATTAATATCCATCATAGTTATCAGATTTATTTGCAGAAAATAAATCAACTTCAACTTTAGAAATAACAGGTTCAAGCAGTCTTATTTCATCATCATCAACAATATACTTGGATTTAATTACTCCCTTTAATTGAGATGATTCAATCCAATCATTATTCCACAACTCAATAGAACCATCACTCTCTATTAGTTTGCAAATAGACTCTTTATAAGAAATATTTTTACAAATAGGCAAAGTCATACGCTGAATCCAAATTTCCATATAACCAGTATTTGGTATTTTAGAAAATTTATTTTTTATCTTATCAATTATTTTTAGCCTAGAATTTTCTTCTTCAATAAATCTCATCAAACAACTAATAATCGCAACAGCTATTGTATAAACACGAGGATTTCTATAAGCAATATCAACAATGATTGCAATTAATGGTAATGGATACACTATGCTTTGTGTTTTTTCCAATCTTGTATAAAAGGAATTTAATGCTCTAGTAAGACTACCAGAATTAGGAAATTGATATGAAAAATCATGGATAATAAAAAGCTGTTTTTGCAGATTTTCATCTTTCTTTTTTTTCTTAGTCCAGACCAATTTATCCATTTTAACAGATGAGCAAACAATATCACTATAAGATTTTGTTTTTTCTTTATTAATTTTCAAACCCAGATCACTCATAATTTCTGTTATAGACTTTATAATCTTTTCACCATCTTGAGGATTATTAACAAAAATTCGATAATCATCTCTATAACGCAAAATTGAGTAGTCTTCAATATTTTCCAGCTTTATCAATTTTGACAATTCAAGATCAGCAAAACCAAGAACCATTTCCGCTATAAAATCCATTAAAACAGATCCTTGAGGAATACCATTGGTTTGACCATAGCTCATATTTTGAATATGACTATCAATAATATTACCTATTAATCCTTTATCGTTTCTCTTTTCTTTCGCAATTTCTTTTGAATGTAATGCCCATGCTATTGAATGAGTATATATCGAACTATAACAATCTGTTAAATCCGTCTCTAACATATATTGATAATCTAATGATAACTCTATTGAACGTTGTTCCACTTCATGCCACCAATGAAATACTTGTTCTTCCTTATCTGTTTTTTCTGATAGAGATTTCACGGGTAGGCTTAAACATCTTATTTTTTCATTTTCTCTGAACTCATTAAACCTGTTAATAATTAAATCCCAGGTGGACTCTTCTGTTATTTTGTGAACTAATGAAACATACAAAGCAGGATGAATAATTTGTAATGATCGCCAAGCATACTTCCCATCTTTATTATTTAAAATTTTATAATTAACATCATCATAACCTCTAGGGTTATTGATCATAGTTTTTAAATCCTTACCAGATAAAACCGTATTAACTTTATCTATTAATTGACTAAAATTAATATATTTCGGTAAATCTATTTTACAGTAACTTTCTGTTTTCAAAAAAAACAGTTGTGCCTCAGTAGAATTCAATTCAAGAATAGACTTATATTTAACTTCTTCCTGTATATTAGTTTCTAAAATTTCAAAGCCATTCATGACAAGCCCTCTAAAATTGAAACTTCCATTTCACCCGACAACAATTTTGGTAATAAAGTATTTCTAAGATTCATAAGTACTAAATTTTCACGTACAGAGTATTCAATCTCTTCATGCAATATTTTAACTTTTTTAGCGAAATAATCAGTTAAGTTAATATCTGCAACTACAACCTGTTTTGAAGTCAATTCCATCCAATGTCGTCTGTACTCTTGAAATTTCTGTAAATCTTTAATTGCATAATACGTCCAATATGAGTTTCTCTCTTTACCCGTAACCGCAATAACATTCTCAGAGACATCAAAATTACTTAACATTAATTTTGTAATACAAGTATGATCACCAAATATAAATGCAGGTTCTTCTTTGGAAGCAGGAATACTTCCTTCTTCATTATGAAAACCCAAAATAACGTTTGAGCCTTGTTCTAAAACAAAGGTTCGTCCAAATTCATTGACATCATTTTTTTTGAATCTTTTTTTAATTTTCATTCTATTTAAAATGTCATCTACTTTAGTGATACTCCACCCCTTCGGCACTTCTCCTAACTCACTTTCTACCAACTCATCAGGAAATAGCGAAGCAGTTGCTCGCAATTCAGCCAAATCATCTTCAGCCATTTGCTGAAGTTCCACTTCACTTTTACCGCTAATGGCACACATGGCAGCAAGTTCAGTGTCTTTGCCTTCCTGCTTAGCTATAATTTTGGCACGTACAGGCTCAAAGTCGATAAACCAACTTTTAAAAATGGTTTGAGCGATGGATTCTAAAGTTTGGTTGATTTGATTATTTAGATGAATTTTTTCATCAAGATCAGAAAGAATTTTTCCAATATAACACTGTGATTTATACGGTGGATATGGGATTTCAACAGCTTTAATCAAAGCAGGACTTAAATTTGGTTGTCCACTACCAGAACCTGCTGCAAATAAATAATTTTCATATGCTTTACAACTTAAAACATAATAAAGATATTCTTTATTTAAATTTTCTTCATCCACTAAAAATTTTCCCACTCGCTGATTTAAGTATGGAGTTTCAGTAGTAGATATATATAATTTACCAACACGCCCGACACTGCCTTGTCCAGTCATGGCTATGAGAATGTCACCATTTTCTAATTTAAATTTTTCTAATTTTTTCCCTGTAAGATGTTTTGGTATAAATTGGCTTTCTTTTATAGTTACTTTACCATCTTGAATATTTTTTATTTTTATAATTGGGTGACCATCAGCATCGGTAAAATCTTTTCCTTTAAAGGCATACCCAGAGATAAAATCACATCCCACTGCTATTGATTTAACAGGATAAATTGTTTTCCCCATAACACTATCAAAACTCACACACCACCCCCAAATTCTTTTTTAATCGCCCAATAACCACGTGTTCCACCCACACGCTCAAGCCAGCTAGCATCTTTTAAATGATTCAGATGCTTTTTCACTGCTGACTCATTAATTCCGAGGTGCTCCGCCATAGCACGATAGGAAACTTTTGGGTTGTGCTGAATTAAATTTAAAATTTCTTTTTGACGATCTGTCAGAATAGTTTCTTGGATTAAGCCACCTATTGAGCCACCTATTGAGCCACCTATTGAGCCACCTAATTGCTCAATCGAAGGACGGTAAAACTCCCAATCGACAAAATCACCTTGTGCTTTCAGTTGAGGTTCTGCATTGCCTGCTTGTAAACAAAGGTCTTTGATACGGGCAATACCACTGCCCCACTGCTCGATATAACCCAGCTCTTTAAACACACGTGCCAAAACACGGTTACGAATCTCTGAACGACCTTGTGCCAAATCATCCTCAGTCAGTCCATTTGGCAAACCACCCGGGGATACAATATTCAGGATGTCATCATAAATGCCAACCTTAATATCACGCCCTGCATTGCTATAGTCACGATGTAACACTGCATTCACCAAGGCTTCACGAATGGCTGGGATTGGAATTTCATAACTTTCTGTACGTTGTAACCCTAAAATTTCAGCACGTAGATGCAGATGGTTTTTGATGAATTGCTCTGTTTGCTTTAACTGACTAAATAAGTCTCCACGGTATTCTTTTTTATCCAAAAACACTGTCATGGTCGTGCCTTTAAAGCGGCTACATTTAATCTCAACCTGCTCATAAAGCCCCAACAAAATCAACAAACCATGACTTGGGTAATCCTGTCCATTCTGCTGAATGATCAATTTGAGATTCCGCATCTTCTGCAAAGACAGCTCCTTACCCACCTCAGCAAAAGCTTGTTGCAAAGGCTGTAAATCGATGTCATCTAAACTGTATTGTGGATTCGGCTGTTCATCAAAAGTCTGGTTCAGACGTTGCAATTCAAGTTGCTGGATATACTCAGGCGATGCCACACGATTACTTGCACCTAAACGGATATAAGTCCCCTGTGCCTTGCCTTGTGGCTTGAGATAATAAGGCAACAATGAACCACGGCTGACTTCAATCACCAGCAACTCTATGCCTTGGATATTCTCGATATAAATATACGGCAGAATGTTGGGCATACAGAGTTCATTGATCATCGAAGTGATCTGGTCTTGTAGCTCAAAAATATCATCTTGAATACCTACGAGTTGGCGATCATCACTTACACCCACCACTAATTTACCACCACTGGTATTGGCAAAAGCAATCAGGGTCTTTGCCACCTGTTGCCCTTTCGGTAACTGCTCTTTAAATTCAAGAGTTTGACTTTCACCCTTCTGAATTTCTTGCAATAAAGGATGATCAGAACTCATAGCCCAAGCCCTTTAGATTCTTTTTAATCTCACTTTCCAAGACCGCACTTTCAGCAAATTGCTCTTTGAGCTGAGCAGTCAAACGTAACATTTTCTCAGCGAATGGCTCGCCATCATCTTCCTGCTCGACTGCACCGACATAACGTCCCGGAGTCAGTACGTAGTCATGCTTCTGAATATCTTTTAACTCAGCAGAGAAGCAGAAACCTTTCTCATCTTGATACGCTTCGCCTTCAAAGTTTTCACCTTGTTGCCAAGCATGTAAAGCATTGGTGATTTTAGCAATATCCGCATCGGTAAAGTCACGTAGCACACGATCTTTCATATAGCCCAAATTACGGGCATCGATAAACAGGGTCTTGCCTTCACGGTTGGCTTTCTTTTTATCTAAAGACAAGCCATTCTTTTTGTCCTTGGTTAGAAACCAGATACAGGCTGGAATTTGCGTGTTGGTAAATAGTTGTCCTGGTAATGCGACAATACATTCCACTAGATCAGCTTCGATCAAGTTTTTACGAATTTCGCCTTCATTATTGGTATTGGAGCTCATCGAACCATTGGCAAGCAACAACGCCATACTGCCTGTAGGCGATAGGTGGTACAGCATGTGTTGCATCCAAGCAAAGTTAGCATTACCTTGCGGTGGCGTGCCATATTTCCAACGCACATCATTTTCTAAAGAGGCGTGCCACCAATCCTTGATGTTAAAAGGTGGGTTCGCCATAACAAAGTCAGCACGTAAGTCTGGATGCTGATCCTCTAAAAAGCTGTCTGCATTCTTTTTACCAAAATTAAAATCAATCCCACGAATTGCCATGTTCATAGCAGCCAATTTCCATGTGGTCGGATTGCTTTCCTGCCCATAAATAGAAATATGCTTTTTCTGTTCAGACGCTTTGTAACGCTTTTCCTGTGCATGTTGTTCAATGAACTTTTCACTGGATACAAAGAATCCACCTGAACCCATTGCAGGGTCATACACACGACCTTTATAAGGCTGCAACATTTCAACGATTAAGGTTACGATGCTTTTAGGCGTGTAGTACTGCCCACCTTGCTTGCCTTCAGCCAAAGCAAACTGTCCTAAAAAGTATTCGTAGACATGCCCGAGAATATCTTTGCTGTGCAGACTGAGTTTCTCGCCATTATATTCAGGCTTGGTAAAACTGGTGTCAGAGAAGGTATTGATCAGATCAAGTAGCTTGTCATTGTCCAGCTGATACTGTCCAATACGATTCAGAATACCCTTAAGCTTTGGATTGGCTTTTTCAATTTCATCAAAAGCATTATCAATCAACCAAGATACAGAGCGTAACTTCACGTCCTGTCCTTGCTCATCCTGCCAAATGATTGAGCCAATTGGTAAAGCTGCTGCATCACGGATATTTGACCAACGTGCTGCTTTGGGCACCCAAAATACGTTTTTTTCTTGGTAGTAATCCAGTATTTCTAGTTCTTCAGTAATAGCCTGTTGGTATTCTTCATCGCTATCATAGTGATCACGTGCCATGTAGTAGATATTGTTGTCATCTTGATGAGCGAATAAAGTCTTGAGCTCAGACTGTCGTTCATCGAAAGCATCTGAAACGTACTTTAAGAAAATCAACCCTAAAACAATATGCTTATAGTTGGCTGCATCTAGACTGCTGCGTAATTTATCGGCGGCTTTCCAAAGCTTGTCATCTAAGTCATTTAGAAATTTTTGTTCCAATGAATGCATTTTATTTCCTCAATCCAAGATCAACCGCTTTGGTTTTATACTTAATGTTAAACAATGTTGCTAAGTTAGCATATCTACGACCTATTAAAAGTCATGCACTTAACAAAAAAAAATAGAGATTAATAAAGTCCTGTCATTTTAACGGGATAACTATAGCTAAAATAGTACTTTGACAACTCCCACGACTAATACTGTCGTAAAAAAAAGAGCAACCTAGAAAGCTGCTCTATTCCAACCAATCGATTAGTTGACGGGTCTGACTGATCGCTGTAACCCTTGCTGAATATCCTGCACAAACCCTTCAGGCGAAGTTTGTTGCTCCACCGCCTGGTTCTGTTCTTGTTCAGGATAATATTCTTCCAGCAGATCCAATCCTTCCTCTATATCTGTTTCAAATCGCGCATTGGCAAAACCCTTCCTTGCTGTAAAGTCCAAAGCCTCCTGATAAAACCCTGCCTGCTTGCTCTGTTCATCAATTTGCTTGGCTTGGATAATCGCATCATTCAGATTAATACCCTCCCGTAAAGTCAGATCCACGTAATACACCGGCTGACGAAAGCTTTGAGTAGTGCTTTTGCCTCTTAAAGTGAGTTGCAATGGCAGACAAGACAATAAGCCTCCTGAAGCGGCATGGTAATAACTCAGTCGTGCAGCCAAAGTCCGAATACTGTTAAAGCCTGTGGTTCTGAAGATAAAGGTGCCAAATTCATCCGAATCATCCAAATTCACATGCAGGCGACCGTAGGGCTTGCAGTTCCCTCCTTGAGCCAATGGGCATAAATCAGGGGATGGACATGAATGTTGCTCGACCCCTTGACTGGTTAAACGCTGGCAGGTTTCACCATTGCCGACACAGACTGGCCGTCCAGTCTGTCGGTCAAACAAGCTATACTCCGCGCGTAAGTTCAGATCAGGATCATTAAAGATCATTCTGACGGGGATTGAGCGTAGCTTTTGATTCGGCGTATTGGCTCGAAGCTGTTCATCTAATGGATGTTTGACCCATCCCTCTTTACTTTGGATTTGGGAAGTAATGGTGAACTGATCATCTTTTTCCGGTAGGCGTTTGCCATTCTTTTCTACTACCCGACCAATACTAATACGTCCCAAGGCCGGTGGTGTAATCGCTAAACCTTTAATCATTTTATTTTCCTCAATTTGATTTTGTACAGATCATCCAGCTTTATGTAGATCACCTGATTCAAGAAATATGTATATAGCTCGCTACAAAAGCCGCGACCGTTTGCCCTCTATTCCTAGCGAATGGAGGGCGGGGAGCGGTTTTTGCGCATCGCTATTTAAATGGGCTGAAACAGGCTAGTCGGTATAGATGTTGAATCGACGACCGCCTTGCTTCTGAAGTGGATAAAGCTCAATGAGTTCAGGCTGATGCTGAAGCAATGCCTTGGTATTCAGACTGATGGAGTCCTTGGCTTTTTTCCACACCACAGAACCATGAGCAAAGGTGGCTCGTTCAGCATCTTTCATCAGCATTTGGATGTGATGCTTCAGCTGGTCAAAGCGTTCCTGTTTATGCTGAATCTCTTCCTTCATTTTGATGAGTTGATCGAACATCAAGTTGGCATTTTCATTTTGCGAGAGATCTTCAACGCTTAGTGGGATATGCGCTGGATAGAGTTGCTGAATCGCTTTGGCTGCGGATTCACTGGCATCTACAGATGGCGGAGTATCCGTTTCCACACATTCCCAGAAATAACGCTCTGCCTGAATGATGTGTTGAATCACTGATTCAGAACGTGTCACTTTGAAGATTTTGGTTTCATGCCCACAGATCAGAACACAGACATGTGCAGCCTGTTTGCCTGTTACCGCAAGTTGGTGTTGCACCTGACACAACACGTATAAAGGCACACCATCTCGCCATAGCTTGGCACCATGTTCCCCAGCTGTTTTGCATTCCAGAATCTGCACGTCATCGCTACCCACGACCGCATAGTCCAGATTTGCCAACATAAACGACTTATCAGGATCAGGATGCTGAAGTACCGCATTGATCCGTCGCACCTTATTATTGGTGTGCATGCTGTAGTACTCCGCTACTAGTGGCTCTAACTGCTTCCCCCAATACAACGGTGCAACGCCTGAGCTGTCATCATCAACATTCTGCTGAGTTCGACCAGTTTTAATCATCCACAGTTCCAGCATCGACATGTAGGGATTCAATCCACATGCGGTTGCGGCATCACTACTGCCAATGCCTTTCTTACGCACTTCTAGCCATTCTTGGTAATCCATATTTTTAGTGTTGGCTAAACGTTTGGCTGTCGCTGTTCGTTTAGCTGCGGTATTTGATTCATTCATCTCATTCAGAATTGGAAAATGAGGGAGTTGAGAGGTATTTATCGGTGCAATCTGATTCATGCTCTGATCCTTATAAATAGTGAGGTCTGTAAAATTTTCGGCATAAAAAAAGCCACATCTGGAGATGTGGCAAAAGGGGTGTTTTCACTGGAGAAGGATCATCTGCATGACCCTTGACCATTATTGTAATAGCACTGGCTTAAATGAAACTTAAACCACTAAGCGAAGCGCCTGTTCTAGTCCACGCTGCTTTAACGCAGCACCTGCACCAAACCAAGCAGAGTCCAAACGATGATCAGTACTCATGGCACGACGTTCATGATCGGCAAACTCGGTGATTGAACACAGCAAACCATAGGCAGTATCTTTGGCAGAGCTGAGTTCTGCACCACGTCCTTGCCCATTAAACATATCCATGACTTTAGTCATGGCGCGTCCATTCGGTTCAGACTTTTCTTTGGCTGGAGTTGGAGTAGCTATATTGCGATAGAACTGAATGATGTTCTCTTCCTGATCGGCAACACTCATGCTGGTATTGTTGAACACTGCATCAAAGAAAGCTGCTGCCTCACCTTGAGTGACTTTACGTTGACTCAGCTGTTTCATTTCATACATGTGTTCATCCCATGCACGGACTGAAATACCCAATTGTTGTTTGACCTTATCCGCATCAAACTTGGTACTGTGCGGGACTTTGACCACACCCGCACTGCTGCTCTGTCCACGTAAGGCAATCGCTAAGGTGTTATTGCATACCACCCGGATATTGGTGAACTGTGCTGTAGTCGCCAGTGTACCGTCACAGGCAGTCGCCAGCAGAATATAGCCATTACTGACATCCTTGCCCTTGAGTGCCGTAGATTGCCCGGTACGTGCCAATGCCCAGAACTTCTTCCCACCTTTAAGTACACCTGCGGTTTCCAGCTCAAAGCCAGATTGCTCAGTCAGATCCCGGTAGAACTCCAGAATTTCCATAGGCTGGACTTCCTGATAACGCTGACTGACCACAGACAAGGGTGCATGAGTATCGGAACGATACAGTACCCGCTGTTCTTCATAAGGCATAATGATGCTCTGCCCGCGTTCATTCTTTGCCATGTAGCTAACATTGGAGGATTCAATCCGCCAATCCATCCCTGCCTGCTTTGCCCAGACTTCAATCGGCTGATTCTGAGTGAGTTGATTTCCTAGTCCATGCCAAGGGGTATCACCGACATAAGCCATTTGTTCAAGTTGATGTGCCATGATAATTGTCCTTATAAACAAAAAGGCTGCTGAACCCCATCCCTTAGTTGGAATGAAGTCCAGCAGCCTGATTCAGATTTGTCTTGTGAATATGCTTATTGAGTACTTTGTAATAGACTCAATGAGCATATTCAATGTATTGATTCATCTTTATGTTATATAAGTGAAATTTATTTCAATCTGCTCAAAAACTTCGATGACTCAACTGTATATTGCGTGGAAGTATATGCAGAATAAATATAGCTTTCAGCTTATTGCGGTGACATTACAATTTCACGTCCATCCTCCAATACCGCAACCACCTCTCTGACATTACGTGGATCACAATTTAAAAAGAAGCGCATGGATTTCCCATACAAAATAGGATTGGCGCCATCACGGTAATCTGCTTTACAGTTACCCCGATTCACCACCACTCGATCCAGTGTAATGCTGTCGGACAATGAGATTAAATGCAGATAGGCTGTTTCAACCTCATGCTTTCCACCAAAGACCTGATTCTTGATTTCAATACGATATTGCATTGAAGCCTCGCTTTGGTCGGATGGTGATTGTTGTGCGTCCTTCTCCGCTTCCTGTCTATTCAGTGTTTCCCACTCATCCCAGCCTTTTGCAATAAATTCTCGTATTTCCGCAACGGGCGTCACCTCCAAATTACTCAGATAATAACCTGCGGTAGCTGCCGTTTCTTCACTCGGTGATTTTTCTAGGGACTCTAAATCCTGTAGTTCTTTTTCAGTCAGCTTATCAGCTTGAGCCTTTGTTTTGACTGCTTCGGTTTTCACTGCGGTATTCGGTGCTTGTGCTGCTTCTGGTTGCTTGTCACAACCGACTGTGAACATGGCTATGGTTGCCAACATCATGATCTTTTTCATTTTAGCTCTTCCCTCTATTCCTCATATGCTTAGGCATTCACATCAAGGTGTTGGTCTATCCATGCACTGTTGGTAGTATTTATCTTTAAAGACTTGTTTGGTTTTTTCGAAAGTTGATGTACCACCTCGACCATATTCAAAGGCATCATGAATCATTGGTCTGAGTTGTTCTCTCAGTTCATCGTTATCACCTGCAAGCATATACGTCGCTTCGGCAAAGCCACCATAGGTCAAGCGAGCCTGCATCACGGTTTCAGCCACATTGGCTTCTTCCTGACAGGCTTTCTCTTGTTTGGAGCTACAGCCTGTAAGTAAAGCAACGGCAATGATGAGAAGTAATTTTTTATTTAGCATGTTCCTACCCTCTGCATTTGCCCACGGTATAACCTCTGGCAAAGTCTAGACGACGTCTGTCTTCATCATTGGTGATCGGGACTGTAAAGAATGGCTTGCCGTATTGTTCACGGATGCTGTCATAACGACAGCTACAGGTTTCCTCATTTTCCACTGCGGTTTTAATGGCAGCGTTTGGATACATGCATTGTTCGATATAGGCTTTACGATCTTTGCTATCCGTAGATGAACAGGCAGATAAAACAGGTAAAAGGCATACAGCAAGCATGCTGAATGTTTGAATTTTCATAAAGCTCCCCTCTGGTATTGTTCTGTATTGAAATCAACATTTAAGACACAACGACACATGCTCCCGAGTCAGGAAGATGTGCGAATATGAATAAAATGAGACAAATAAATCCCATCAACTGCTTGGTGAAAAGTCAGTTGTTTGAAAATGAATTCAGTACGATAAGGGGATGTTTTGAATGACCATGACGGACTCCTAGATGCATAAGAAGTTCTGCCAAATCACTGCTATTTGATTATGGTGGCAGAACAGAAGGGGGTTAGCAGACTGATCATCTAGTATCAGCACGCGCGAACGCGTCCCCCTCCCGTTCTACCGCAAAGGGGGACGAGAAGGTTTCGCACAAGACTTATACTCAGGAAGAATATAAGTACCTGATACGCTAGATGGATCGGTCTGCTAAAACCGACTGGCAATGTAGGCCAGCATGCTAAGAATAATAGTGAGGGGGATTTAAGTCAATTCAGATGGTTATGAATACGGCTTGTTTTATATTTCTATATATTTATTAGTTACTTAAAGAACTGCTTAACTCTACTTCTAAACTTAAGCTTTACTTAGAAAAACTGTGTAACCAGAAGAATCAACAAAAAGTCGAGTCGTTCCCGCACACTGGAACGACTTTAGATAAAACAATGATTCAAAAAGAATAAATTAAATAATATAATAATTTCTTCTCCATTAAAGCTCCTAAACTTCACCTACAGGAATTGAGCCATCCCTGACTCATATCCTTAATTACCTAAATGATATTTTTAGCTAATAATGTATAACTCCATCCTATTACATTTAGGTATAAAGCCATGATCACATGGTCAATATGAAGAACAGCCAAAAATCCTCATACCTTTCACACGAACTCTAAGACGTTGATCAATCTTTTTAGCAGTTATACGCGCCAAATAACCATACACCGCTTTAAGTCTTTCTAACCCTATTGGGTCTTTACGCTTAATCATTCCCAACCCATTAAGATATTTATAATTCTTTTCTTCTTGAGTACTTGAATTATTGACCATACTACTGCCATCACTTTCCAAGTCTTCATCAGCATGTTTACATGTATGACAATTCCAATAATAGCCAAGCCCTTCTGTGATTTCACCCATCCATACCCTACCTACCCATCTGGCTAATATACAGTCATAATTAGACGTCGAACCATCGTAGATCAAATATAGGTGAACATGATAACTACCTTTTGGAGCCTGCTCTAAACACCAAGCATTAAATTTAAGGTTTTTAAAACACGTATGCTTCTGGGCCATACGCTTACGAAGCCTTTGAACATGTAGATTAAACATTTCAATATCAACCATACGCTGATTTAAGTCCCTATACTTCAAATCCACTCTGACAACTAGATTACGGCTGTAATGATGGAATAACTTCTCTACCGTTATTTGAATTCTTTCGAATCTCCTCTTGACACCAAACTTATACTGACGAATATCACTAAGTACTTTGGGTTTATGAACCTGAAACTGCATGCTGAAATGTTGTATCAACTCATCCCTTATTTTATCAAGGGATGCATAGGTATAACGACCGTTTTGTATCTGCTTATAGCTTTGAAACTGATGCTCAGCAATATGATTAAATAACCCAACATAGTCTATATAACGATGATTACAAGAATAAATTTCTTCAAAGGCATCTAGCAATCTAACAAGTTCAGGTAGGTCTTTTCTCTTCAGACCATCTTTGATAATTCTTTTGGTAAAAGATTCTATTTTAATCAGTAGCTTTGGTTGATGAATGTTCATGATGAGTATTTCTCTAGTATGCTCATCAGATCAGGTGTTTGAGTATTTTTTAATTTTTGATATTTAGTTATTTAATTCATATATATAATATCTACTACAGCTTTTCAGACAAAAAAAACACCCTAGGATTAATGGGAATCTAGAAATATTTCAATCTATTTATCCTAGGGAATGTTAGGAAATTTATCTTTTTTAGCAAAGCTAGAGTTATCCAACGCTCAACACAACTAACCTAACAAGCAAAAATCTTAATTAATGTCTAAACAATCAAATTGTGTTGTAAAACTTTTAAATCCAACGCATCCAAGTGTCTTATGATTTTCCAATTTTAAATTAAAAATAGTATCCATCATCACATATCTGGAAACAGCGCTTAAAGTGCTAGCAGAAGATGAAGAACTAGAAAACAAATGACTCCCCGATTTGATCAACTGAAAATTTTTATTTTCATAGACGTAATTATTTAAAAAATTCTGCAATCGATCCACACTATGCCCTTTTCTTTCCTTCTTCACGAACATTAAAAAACTTAAATAGAATCCACGAGTTAAATTATGATTTATCTTCCATATACAACCACAAAAATCTTCAGAAAATTCTTTCCAACTCAGATCAACAAATAGCTTTCTATCTGAGGCTAAATCATTTAAAACTGCATCAAAGTTGACTGTACAGATACTGCCAGAAACATAATTATCAAAACTAAAATCACGTGTATGAAGATCAAACTCAATCATGGTCATTTCCTTCGCACTATCCATCATTTTTCGACCAATTTCTAAGTATTTAAGCTTCATCTTAGAAGAATATTTCTGTTCGGCTTTAATTCCATGCTTAAAGCTTATTGCTTCAAAGCTAACTTTTAGCTTTGCCAAAATATTTAGTAATGGCTCCTTAATTTCGGCAATTAATTCTTGAGTCTGTGCTTGTACTTCTGGGCTACTTAACTCCCCAAAGAACATAGGTTTTTTAAATCTATGATGAACTATAATTTCTTTAGTTTGAGTAAAAAGATCTATATTTTCTTCAACTACATCAAAGTAAGTAGAAATATACAAACTTAACTTATGTAATGGGAATTCATTTCTATAGTGATTAGCCCTTAGATATAAATCTACAACTAATGCATATCTAAAAAAAAATTTTTGTTCGCTCTCTAAAATGGCTTTCTCGATGTTAATTTGATTTATTTCTTTCAATACTTCTAACAATTTTGAAACTTCATCAGCATAGCTAAACCCATTTGTAACTATTAACAAATCACTAGCATCGTATGTAGTTTTACCAAAATATGTTCTCGAATCTGAATATATGCTCACTTTTATTCCTTAAAACCTTAATGCTTAAAATTTAGACGCATCTAAATATTGCTTATCAAATAAATTAGCTAACTCATTTATATGTACGAAGTACGGCGCCTTTTGGCTACTTTCCAAACGGAAACACGTGAATGGAAATTCTTGTTGTCTTGCCCTTTCCAGCATTTTTGCCTTACTTAAATGTGGGTAGTAATCATTCACGACTTCAAGTAATGGCACAGCTAACTTCTTATGTTTCATAAATAAGTAGTCAATTGTTGAAAATTTCATTCACTCAACTCCTATCACCCTTAACAAGTAATGAAGAGTGTAGGTATAGAAATTTTCTTGGTGAAGGAAATAGGTACAATCTAAAAAAACTGGACTTTTTGCCAACTTAAGGTAATGATATTTAAAAATTTATATTTTATTTAATATGAGCCTAACAGACATACAAAGAGCTAAACTCTATCTATCAGAAATTTATTTCCAAACAATTAAAGAGTTTGAGTTACATGAGCTAGCAATTACATCTAATTTTTTTACTGAAGAAAATTTCTTACGACTTGTTAATTGTCTTAAACGATTTGAATCAAATAAACTTATGGGAAAACAAAGAAAATTATATGAGTTAGTAAGCGAGGGAAGTGAGCTCATGCGTGCAATGAAAAATGGGCAAGAATCATTTTCTGAGTTAGATATGAAGGAATTTATGGATGAATACCTACAACTCGATTCTAATTATATAAAATCAATTAATATTGAACTACTTAAACAGCCTTTTGACTTAGAAACTAAGACTTATAAAAAATATCTAAAACTTAAAAAAGAACAACTATTCCTTGAAGTTATCAATGCAATTTATACAAAACAGCCCACTAACTGGAAATCTGATTTAAATGCTATTGAAGTAAATTATAATTGCTATATGGCTGAATTTAAAAAATTTGATATTGAATGGCTTGAGAATGAAATAAACCAAAAAGAAAATTATCTTCCAAAAATTAAGAGTAAATTTGTAAAAAAAGAACAAGTTTGGGCCGTCGCTAGTAAATTAGAAAAAGATAAAGATTTGCTAATAAAACCGAGTTATGAGTTAACTCCAGATGAAAATAAAATAAAATCTGAAACTGATAAAACTCAAAAAGAAATTATATTACTAGGACAATTATTAGATTCTTTAAAATCCCCTCTACCTGATCAAGACTTTATAAGAAAATATCTACCTTATTATGGTGAGGGTACAGAACGCATGCTTAGGAGTTTATTAAGAGAAAATAAACAATTAATCAATAAAATAATTAATAAAGAATAGCTTCTTTAAGAAAAATAGCCAATTCACTAACTTAATTTGGCTATTTTACTCAATTCACCATATTTCTTAATTCGTTCACCATAACTTCTAGTCAAAATACCACATAAAAATCGACTAATGCGATTAAAGAAACAATATTAATTCAATTAACAAATAATAAAAAATAGCAACCAAACTAAAGAATGAAGTTTTACTTTTTAATTGCATAATTAAAATCAACATAATCTATTACCTTTGCCCTCTTTTTAATCGATACATATCTCTCTAAACTTCCCCATGAATCATGTAGACTCACTTGTTGAATTTGAGGAATAGTAAATCCCTGTTCAGCTAACCGTGTACACCCTTCATGTCTTAAATCATGAAACTTTAAATCTTCAATACCTAATAATTTGCATGCCTTCCTAAATTCTCCGCCTATTGTTTTAGGGCTTAAAGGAATCAAATATTCAGCCGAATAGCCCCTCTTAAGCATCCTATTTCTTATATCAGGATTCATTAGTAGATCAACTATTTGTTTGCAAGATGGCAGAATATGAAACTCTTTATTATTGCCTTTTGATCCAGTTGGATTCTTTAAGTCCCTAACTTTCCATAGTTGATTATGCTGATCATAATCAGCAAGCTCCATTCTAGTGATCTCTGCTTCACGTCTACACGAATAAATAGCAAACCAAATGATTAAATGCATTGGGTAACTGTAAGTAGCTCTAGACCACTTCTCAAAGAAATACTTAGTCAGTAAATTCAATTCTTCATTAGTTGGCAATCTGTCCCTTTTTTTACTAGCCGATATTTGACGGGTTTTTCTAAGTTGCGAGGTAGCTTTATCAAAAGCATTTAAATCGATATCAATATCCCACATTACACTGGCGTGAGACAGCACCCCTCGAATATGCAGTAATTCATGTTGAAGTGTACTTGCAGCAATAGGATTTAATCCTAATTTATCCACTCCAATCTTCCTTTGCGCAACATGTTCGGCGATGTGAGTTGACTTTATTTTTGTGATAATATGCTGCGCGATTGGGAACTTCTGAATTAGTTTAAGTGCGTAAGTCTTGGTTCGTCCATACTCACTACCCACTTCTGCCAAATATCTATCTATGGCATCTGTAAGCGTTAGGTCTACTAATTTTTCCTGACCAAACAAAATTTCAGGGTTGTTTTCTATTTCAGCTTCTCGTTTAGCTATCCAGCCTGCTGCTATTTTTTTTGATCCGAAAGTTTGACTCTCTTTATAGACAGGTAAGCCTTTACGGTTAATACGAATCTCAGCTCGGTAACGTATAGTGCCATTGACTAATTTTCGCTGTGCTATTGTACCCATGAATTTACGCCTTAAATCTTCTCAAGAACATTATGGCGCAATTATGGCGTAAATCAAATTTTAAAAAGCGTAAAATAAGTTAAAATGGTTCTTAATAGCTTCAAACAAACATTGATTTAAGTTGGTGATTTTAAATGAATATTCTACAAAGCAATGATATTAAAAGAAAGCCACGAATCAGTGTTGCGCCGATGATGGATTGGACCACAAAAGACTATCGTTTCTTTGCTCGCTTATTTAATCCCAATGTCGTGCTGTATACCGAGATGGTCACTACAGGCGCGATTATTTACGGTGGTGCTAATCGGC
>JACCDZ010171321.1_pt1 | contig 25545 bp, 17 predicted proteins | sample 7449551 | NCBI WGS metagenome assembly JACCDZ01 (sample SAMN15323452, study PRJNA562643) | freshwater metagenome | isolation source: river surface water | place: USA:Blue River Watershed | collected 2017-08-18 | reverse complement strand
ACCTAATTTATTGGCTAAAATTTAATAGCACTTCGTGTTAAGTTTTAGTTAAGGGAAACCTAGCTTTTGCGTGCTTATCAACCCATTTTCTTATTTAATTATATTTTTTTTATAAAAAATATAGTCTTAAAGATTATTTTATAATATATTGTAAAATAATAAAATGGGATTTAGCCAAAACGCTACTCTTTCTATTGGAATTAAAATCCAATTAGAAAAGTTAGCACACCAAATAAACGAACAAAATTTTGATAATATATTAAAAATTTTTGATTCCGCTTATATTGATGATGAAAATAATGATTTTACTCATACATTACGACTTGTACTAATTGATTTGGATGGAGAAAAGGATTATGCTAAATTTAAAAATAAATTTATTAAAGAAATTAAAAAACGCGGAACAACAGCATCATCTCATTATGGAAAAGTTGTTGAAGTATTTAGTTATGGTTATCTTAATGAAAAATATCTTCTTATTCCATTAAAAGATCTTATATCTACAAGTAGATATGGATATGGACGAGAAGGAATAAATGGTACATCTTGTGGATTAAATATTGATACTAAACATATTAAAAATATAATAGAAGAAAAATATAATTGGCTTAAAGATGGAGAGCTTGTTATGATGGTTCAACAATCTTGTGGTTAAATGGTCTTAAAGATTATTTTACAATATAAAATATAAAATAAATATAAAATGGGATTTAATGAAAGTGCTGAGGTTCATATTGGATTAAAAATTCAATTAATAAATTTAATAAATCAAATAGATAGTAAAAATTATATTGAAATAAAAAATATATTAAGTCAATCTTATATTGATGATCAAACGTGGGATTTTAACGAAATGTTACGTGATATATTATATGAATGTATTTATGGTAAAGATCATAATTTAGATTATGATAAATTTAAAAATGAATTTTGTGAAAAATTAAAAAATAGAGGTACTATAGCGCGTTTATATGATGGCACTGAAAAAGAAATTTTTGATTATGGATATTTACACGAAAAATATTTATTATTTCCTATTTAAAAAATAATTGAAACAAATAGACATGGATTTAATCGTGAAGGCACAAATGGTACATTTTGTAATCTTGATTTTGATATAGAAGTTATTAAACAAAATATATTAGAAAAATATGGTTGGATTAAAGATATAGAAATTGTGATGATGATTCAACAATTTTCTGGATAATGTAATATATCAATCATCTTTATAAAATAAATTATAAATAAACAAAATAATTATAATAATATTTTTAAATTTAAAAATATTATATAAAAAATATCACATTAAAATAGTATAAAAATATTATTTTAATAAAAAAAATGAAATATTTTTCAAAATTACAAGAAAAATTAACTTCAAACAAAAATTATAATTTATCTCTTCAAAATAGAAATTATTTACTATCTTTCATAATCGTTCTTATTTTATTGAGAATTTTTTATATTAATACTTTTAGTGTAACACAACATCTTTTAAATATAGTTTTAATTTATAGTATTTTATTTATGATTCTTAAAAATATAAAATGTGCATTAAAATATACTACTCTTATTATTGTACTTTATTTAGCTTTAGTATATTATGTAATACGTAATAATTACGGTTTTGAAAATTTTGAAAATGAAGATGATTCTGATTCTAAAGAAGATAAAAAAAAAAGTACAAAAGAAGTAGATGGAAAAGATGATATGCGCGCTGAATTAGATGCTTTAATTAAAAAATTTGAAGCTCAACATAAATCCGGAGAAACCAATATTGATACTTCTAAATTAGAAAAATATACCGACCGTCTTAAAGGAAAAATTGAGTTAAAAGATGATGATACCACCGAAAATGAACCCATTGGTATTGATACTTCTCAAATGATGCACGATGAAATTAAGCCAGACCCTTTAAAGAAAGCTCAAAAAGAAACATATGAACTTATTGATACAATTGGTATTCTTAAAGAAACTGTTCAATCACTTAATCCTGTATTAAGTGAAGGTAAAAAAGTTATGGATTTATTTAAAGGTTTAAATATGGAAGGTTTAGATAGTGCAGAAGGAGATAATGGTTTAGCATCACTTCTTGGAAAAAGTAATAAAGAAAAGAAATAAATAGTATAATAAATAGTATAATAAATAGTATAATAAATATTATATAATATAATTTTATTAAATAATTATTTAATAAAATATTTTTATATATTTTATAAAAAAAAATGGATTTTTTATTTTTTTTATTTTTTTATTTATGCTTTTGATTCAATTTTAGATTTAGCAAAATTCATAATAAGATTTTTAACACGCTCAAATTCTTCAGGATTACTTTCAAAATCTTCATTTACATCAATAACCAATACTTTATCTTTAAACTCTTCTGAAAGAAGCCAATCATCATGATATTGTACATTAATCTTTAAATAATCAAGTGGAACGCACTTTTCTTCACTTCGTTCACGCTTAAGCATACGTTGAAAAGCTGTTGTTGGTTCTGTACGAAGATAAATAAATCCAAGTGGATGAGAAATTTTATCAAAACATTCTTTTGAAAGCCAATTCCACCAATCATTATACATATTCCATTCAAGTGTTTTCATTTTACCCATATTTGTAAGTGATTTTGCAAAAACGTGTTTGTCTGTATAAATCGAACGTTCTACAAAACGAAGTGGTTTCATTTGCGGTTTAGTCATCATATCTTCCATACGAGTAAGGAAAGTAAATGTTTGGAATGAATATGACCAACGATTTTGATCTTCATAGAAATGTTGTAATATATTTTTACCGTCATTGTCATCAATTGTAGTACGCCATTTATCAACGGGTTCAAATAATACTTCACATTCATTTACTAGTGCTTCTTGAAGCATACGACACATAGTACTTTTACCTGCACCAATAGTTCCTTCAATAATAAACCAGTCGTTAAATTTGTTGAAAGAGCTCATTCTAATATGTAAAAAGATTTTAAAAATGCTTTTTTACTTCTATTTAGAATGAACTCTTTTATATACTTTTTATTTTTCTTTTTTTCTTTTTTGTTTATAAATTATTTTTTTATCAAATAATATTTTTTTATATATATTATAGTATATATAAAAATGAGTTGTTTATTTAATAGTTTAAGTTATTTTATTAAAGAACATAGCTTTAATATTCGTCAACAAATATGCGATTATTTACAACAAAATAAACCAATCATAGATGGATTAGAAACATCTGAAATACTTAAATTTGAAAATAAGGATATAAATGCATATATTTCAAATATGCGTTCTCAGTTTACTTGGGGTGGAGCTATTGAAATTCAAGCTGCTTGTAATATATGGAATTTAAGAATAAATGTTTCAAATTATAGAGACAATAATAATAAAATAATTGAATTTATTCCAATAAATGGAGTAATAAAAGAAAGTATAAATATATATTGGAATGGAGGACATTATGAACCTATTAAATAAAAAATGTTATTTAATAATTATTTTTTATAAAAAAATAAAAAAAATGATTTTTTAAATTTTTTATTTTTTAATTTTATTTATTTTAATAAATATATAAAATGAATAATATGAATGAATTAATTTCAGTATTTTTGTGTTATAGATGTGGTGAATATTGTTCAAAATACAAAAAGAATATAATTTATCACGTAAATAAAAAATATAAATGTAAAGAAAATATAATTTGCGATAACTTTGATATACTCTCAATGAATATAATATATGAATTTAAAAATAATGATGTATTTTTATCATATAATTATAATTTTATTGATTTAATAAAATTTAATATAAATAAATATATCAATGAACAAAAAATTACTAAAATTTTTATAAATAAAAAAGATAAAAATAAAAAAAATAAAAAAGATAATTCAAATAATGAAATAAATAATAATTCAAATAATAATTCAAATAATGAAATAAATAATAATTCAAATAATGAAATAAATAATAATTCAAATAATAATTCAAATAATAATTCAAATAATGAAATAAATAATAATTCAAATAATAATTCAAATAATGAAATAAATAATAATTCAAATAATAATTCAAATAATGAAATAAATAATAATTCAAAAATAAAAAATAATATAGCATTACAATTTTTAAATGATAATGGATTATATGAATGTCCTAATTGTAACAATACATATACAACCTTTCAAAATTGTAAATTACATATGAATAATATAGATAAATGTAATGAAATAAAACAAATGAAAATAATTTCAAATTATTATTTAAAAACTAAAGATAAAAGTGTAATGTTTGTTGGAACTCAAACAGATAATAGTTATTTACAAGATGAAAATAAAAATAAATCATATTCAAATATATGTATTGGAACTGATGATATTAATTATAATGAAAGCCAATATTATAATAATTTACAATTATGTTTAGCTGATATTCAACAATTTTATAAAAATTATACTTTTGATTATAATATATCAAATTATAATGATGTTGAAGAATATAATTATATGATACAAAGAGCAATTGATGTTGGAACAAATATTGTTAAAATTGGTATGAGTCGTAATAAAAAAGGCGATTTAAGAAGAATTAGTCAATATGAAAAAGGTTATAAAATCTTAATAACAAAAGCTTCAAAAGATTCACGTAAAACAGAAATTGATATTATTAATCATTTTAAATTATATTTTAAACCAAGACCAGATATTGGAAAAGAATATTTTGAAGGAAATATTAAAGAAATGGAAATAGCTTTTTTTACAATAGCTTGTAAAAATTAATTTAAAACGAGAGAAAATCAGATTAAATTCAGAAAAAATATATTTATTTTATTTAAATAATTTAATTTATTTAAAAAAAGAATTTTTCTTATTTTGAATATCTGATAAATTTCAGAAATTTTTATTTTAAATTAATGTAAATATTTAATATTTTATATATTTTTATTACTATTTTAAGTAATAATATTTTAATAAAGACGTTATTATTTAAAAATTAACATTTCAGAAATTTATAAAAAATGTATTTATTTTATTTAATTTATTCAAAACGAGAAATTCTGTGTTTTCACTTTTTATATAGGCGCAAAACTTTTTTCTTTTTTAAAAATAAAAATTGACTTTTATTTTTCGGACTTTTATTTTTGAAAACATAGAATTTCTCGTTTTGAATAAATTAAATAAAATAAATACAATTTTTATAAATTTCTGAAATATTAATTTTAGAATTTTATATAATTATAAATAAATATATTATTCAAATTAGTAATAAAAATATATAAAATAATAAATATTTATATTAATTTAAAATAAAAATTTCTGAAATTTATCAGATATTCAAAATGAGAAAAATTCTTTTTTAAATAAATTAAATTATTTAAATAAAATAAATTTAAAATAATCAGAAATATCTGAATATTTAAATATAAAAGAATTTATAATTATATAGTATATAAGAATTATTTAAAAATGAAAAGTTATTATATATGTCATTATTGTTTTATTTATGTTACTATTAATAAAAGTGATATAAAAAAACATTTTAATAAAAAGAAAAAATGTAAATGCTTAACAACTACTTCATATGAAGATTGTAAAAATTTATCTATTAATAAAAAATTTATATGTAATTTTGATATTGATAATTTATCACAAAGCGATTTACAATATATTTGTATTCATTATAATGATTTAGAAAATATGATTGATTTAAATTATAAAAATATTGCATTAAAAGAAATTTTAAAAAAAAATATAAATTTATCAAATGAAATAAAAGAAACTGAAAATAATAAAAATATTTGTCAAATTTTAGATAAAGAAATAGAAAATGATAAAAATTATATAAATAATTTTGATAATATTTATTATAATAAAGAAAAAGATAAATATATTTGTAATTTATGTTTAGTTGAATATAAATCTAAACAAAATATGTTAAAACATATTGAAAATACTTCTCAATGTGAAAAATATAAACAAAGAAATAATTTAATAAAAAATAATTTAGAACAATCTATAAATATGATAAAAAAAGAATTTAATGATAAACAAATTTTTAATACATATGTTCAAAATAATAATAACAATGTTCAAAATAACAATAATAATACTCAAAATAATACATATAATTTTGCTATGAGAGATTTTGTTCATGAAAAATATGATTTAACACATATTAATGATTCATTTTATGAAAAAAAAGATTTTTTTATTTATCCGAATTTTTTACGTGTAATTATGGAAAATAAAAAGAATCAAAATATATTTTTTTCTGAAAATGAAGCAATCATTTATTCTGATAAAGAACTTAATAAAATGAGTTCTGATAAAGCCGGTTATTTAGTTCTTGATAAATTAAGCCAATCTTTTGACCAACTTCTTAATAAACAAGATAATGAAGCTCGTGAATATTATTCTTTTATTACAAAATATTATAGTGTTCTTAAAGGACAATATAAACATGATACTATTTATAAAGAATATGATGTGGATGAACGACGTTTTTATTACACCGCAAATAGTAGTCTTTTCCGCAGTCGTGATAAATATTTATCTAAAATTGTTACAACCGTTAATAAATGTAATGATAATGCTCGTGAAAATATGAATGTTTCAATACAAGATATTAAAAATATACCTACTATTAATCCTAATATAGAAGATTATGCATCTGTGCGTATGAGATATCGTGATTTAAAAGATAAATCTTATTAATATATTTTAATTATTGTTTTATATAAAAATTTTTATATAAAATTAAATTAAATAATAATATGGTACTATTTTTATAAATTAAATAATAATCCTCCTTTATTATTTTGTTTATTATTTTTTTGTTTATATTTATTTGTTCTTTTATTTATAATTTGTTGAATTTCTTCAGCACTATAATTTGTATTTTCAAATATATTTTTAATATTTAAATAATCATTTTTTAAATTTTTATTTAAAGCTCTTCTTAAATTATAAGTATTTGTATCTTGAATATATAAATTATAATAATTTCCCAATTCATTTAATAATTCTTCATATTGTTTTTTATGCGGTTTAAATTTAGTATTATTGTTTGTATAAATTTTATGTAAATCATATATTACATTATACATTATATTATCATATTTTGAAATTATAGCTATTTTTTTATTACGTTTATAATGTATATCTATAATACGACTTATATAATTATCTTTAATTTGCGTATTAAATGAATTATTTATAGTTGCAAAATTATTTTCAAAAGTATTATATAATAAACTTTTAATCATTTTACGAGTATGTGCATAAACAATACATAATAAATATTGAATAAAAGTATATGAATATGTATAATTGTTTATAAAAAAATATATTGATGGATAAAATGTATTATAAAAATAATTTATTTCTTTAAAATAGCGACCTTTACTATTGTAATATATATTATCTTTTTTAAATATTTTAAATAATCGCTTTGTTTCATATAAAATGTCATCACATAAATTATCTATTATAACTTCATTATTTGATAAAAATAATTCATATAATTGCTCTTTAAATTCATTCATTGTTTTATAAAAAGTTCTAATTGCATTACTTTTATAAAATTCATTAATTTTTTCTTCATATTTTTTAATTTCATTTATATTTATTTCTTTTTTATTAATCTCACTATAATAATCACTTATATCATCATGTATTATATTAACAAAATTTGATTTATATCTATTTTTAATATTTAAATATTTTTTATTTATTTTATTAAAAAATATATTATAAATATAATCACATAAATGTAAATCAAATGATAATCTTTGAATATTTTCTAAATAATGATGTTTACTTAATATTTTCTTATTTAATACATAATATTCATAATCTAAATATATATCATTATTTTGATTATTATTATTATTATTATTTTCTGATGGTGGTGGTGATGGTGGAACAGTTTCATTTTTAATAATATTATCTTGAACATAATATGTTTCATTATTTGATGTGCAAAAATTGCAAAATAAAATACATGGTTTATGCGCTGTTGGTTTTATTTTATTAATTAATTTATTTAATAAATCTTTAAATGAAAATACTTTTGTTTTAGTTTCATTTTTTAAATTACGAACACTTATATTTAAATTCTTTTTTAAAGTATACATACTTTCTAAACGTGATTTAAATTTAATATCATCTTTAAACCGACTTAAATAATTTAAATGCATTGTATAATATTCATTTTCTTCAATTCTAAAAGTTTCATTATTTGGTATTAATAACTTATTTATTATATTCTTGCTTTCTTCATTACACGGATTTAATAATGCATTTTTAATTGCATTATGTGAAATTATAAAACCATATTTAGAAGATTTAGATATACTTGAACTTTTAGATATACTTGAATTATTTAATTTTGATTTACTTTTTTTACTTTTTACTAAAATCCAATTTTCTTTATTATTATTTTGATTATTTATTACTTTATTTTCTAAAATCATTGATTTTGTTGGCAATTTATATAAACCAGTATAAAAAGATTGTTTTTCTTCACTTTGTAAATCAAAATCATCTATTTCATCATTATGTTGATATACTTTGTAATATTTTTGTATATATTTACTTTTGTCATTTAAAATATCATGAATACTCATTTTAGTACCATTTTTTTTAAATAATTCGTGTTGAATTTTAAATAATTCCAATAATGATAATTCAGTAATAATACTTTTAATAAAAGATTCATCATATATATTTTGTAATTTCATTCGTTCAAATAAATAATTAATAGTTTGTGAACTCCAATTTGTACCATTATGTTCTAATGCAATAATATATACATTTTCCGGAATAATTATTTTATTTTTCTTATTTTTAGCACTTCCATGAAGGTCTATTAAAAAATTTGTAGAAACATTTCGTTTATTAATATTTGTTGATAATTCATAATCATTTAAACGATTATTACAAAAATATTGAAAATCATCATAACTTTTATTTTCTTTTATTAAATCTTTTGAATATTTAATAATATTTTGGTCAATAATATGATGCAAATCTAAATTGTTTATATTTGAAATATTTAATACATTAAAAGGATTATTAAATTTAATAGTAGATTTACTCATTTATAAATACTTCTATAAATGAATAATATAAAAAAAATATTTATTATAAATAGTAATATATATTTAATATAATTATGTACAATATAAAAAAAAAAAGTTTAATTTTTTTAAAAAATATTTCTAAAAATATACATATTATTATACTTATTTTATTAATCTTTTTAACATGTATTGCTTTATATTCACATTTTAGTACAAAAGAAAATTTTATTGGAAATAAAAGTACTACATTAACTGATTTAGGTGATGAAGTTCAAGTTGAAAAGAAAGATTATAATGTTTTTCCACCAAAAAGTAAATATGAATTAATGAATCATATTTTTGGAAAAGAAGATACAAGCAAAGCAATAGAAGATAATACAAGCAAAGCAGGAGAAGATACTAGCAAAGTAGGAGAAGTAAAAAGTATTCCAATTTCATTACCAAATATGCAAAGTGCTGGTACACCAGAATTAGAAAAAAGTGAATTACAAAAAACGGTTTCAAAATTAGATGAGCATAAACCATTATTAGGAACTTGTGATTTTTATTTTAATAAATGTCCAAATAATAAAAGTAGTATGGCAACTATTAAAGGAAATAATTTAAGTTGTGGAAAAAATAATGAAAGTAAAAAAGCAGAAGCAATTGCTCAAATAAAAAATGGACATATTTCTAAAATAACAATTATTCAATCTGGTGCTGGTTATAATTATCAAAATCCACCAAAAGTAACTATTGAAAGTAATTCCGGTAATAGTGCAACTGCTAAAGCAATTGTTGATAAAAATGGAACTATTTCTTCAATAGATATAATTGATTATGGATATGGTTATGTAGAAACTCCAAATATAAATATTGAACCACCTCAAATGGATGGAGTATGTCATTTATGTTGTTAAATAAGAAACTTCTTGCTTATAAATTAAAATAATTTGTATTTTTAATATATTTTTAATATATTTTTTTATTTTTTAATTCTTTGTTGAAGTAATTCATTTATTTTATTTTTACTATGTTCTGGTACAAGTATTTTAATTAATTTTATTAATTTATTTATATATAAACGAACTTCTTTATTACTTTTATTTTGAATTGAATTTTTAAATAAATTTTTAATTTCAGAACTATTTGCATTTGCATAATCATTTTGTAAAACTCTTCTAAAAGCATTTCTTATACTTTTATGTTTTTGCGAATTTTGTGAATTATTTGTTGGGTCATTAAGATTTGAACGCGCTATTAAAGAACGTAATATTAAAATAGTGTGTAATAACTCTTTTCGCAATGATTCATTTACAATATATTTATCTTTATTATAATAATAAATAATTGTTGGTAATAATAACATTAATATTTGACCAACTTTTCTAATTTTATAATATAATACACTAATATGTAATTCTTTGTCACTTCCAAATTTAATTTTTCTAAATTTAGCTAAAAATTTACCATTTTTATTAGTTGCATTTATATTACTTTTATTTGTACCTACTATTTTAATAGAATAATCATATTTCTTTGTATTTGCATCTTTTGTTTTCTTTACCATTTTATTATAATAATAATATAATGAATGGTCATTTTTATTTTTTTCATCCATTTTAACAACACCATTTTTAACAATATTATCATATATATTTTCAATTGAATATTTATTTGGATTTCCACTTTCAAATGTGCTTTCAGTAATACTTGATATATTTCTTTGTAATTTAAAAGAATTTGTTCCATTACTTATATCTTTTAATACAACATTTTCATAATATAATATATTATCAATAAGAGTATTATATTTTGTTTTAAAGGAATTAAATGAAGTATCTATTGCATCATCCCAACTACTACTTATTTTACTATTTTTTAATTCATTAATTAAGTTTCTTACAATATCAATCCAAACTTTTTCTCCTCCACTAACAATAGCTTTTTTATTTTTTCGTTCATTAATATTATTACTTACATTATTTTCATTTACAACATTAGATGATTCTTTTGAATTAGTAGTATTTGGTTTTTTTTTACCAAAAAATGATGCAATTTTATTAAATGTACTACTACTTTTATTATTTTTTTTAACAATTGTTATTTTATTTAATAATGCTTCATGAATTTTGTTTGTATTAGTACGTTTTGAATAAATAGTTTTATATAATTTTTGATAATAATTTTTATCTAAACGCACATCATTATTATTTAAAAATTTTTCAAAATTAGATACATATATGTTTGTTAAATTTATACTCATATTATTATTTATATAATCTATATATAAATAATATTTTTATAAAAATATATTTTTATTTATCTTATTATCTTATTATCTTATTATCTTATTATCTTATTATCTTATTATTTTATTATTTTATTATTTTATTATCTTATTATTTCATTATCTTAAATCTTCTTTATTACTTTTTTTGAGCTCCTAATATTTGATTAACAATATTAGATAATTCTGAATTTGAAACTTTCATATTTTTATCTCTTAACATATTATTAATTTCTCTTTTAGTATTTTTAACAAGTATTGGTATTTGTTTACGACTTATTTTTGGAATTACATCATTTACAACACTTAATAAAGCATGTATATAAGCACGAGCTTCACTATTTTTTTTATTAGCTGTACTTTCATTTTGATTTGAAATCATACTTTTAGCTAATGTATAATTATTTTCACTAACTGTTGTTGAAGATGATGCTGTTGTTGTTGAAGATGATGTTGAAGATGATGATATATTATTTAATTGTTTTTTGAAACCAATTATCATATTCATTAAAAATGTTGATAAATATAAAATAATTAAACGTTTATATATTATATATGTTTTAGATGTAGTTTCTTTTGTTTTATTTTTTATTTTACTTATAAATTTATTAAATACTTTTTGGAAAGAACCATTTGCAACTATAAGTTGATTATAATTACTTAATAAATTACTATTTTTTATAGTAGAATCACTATATTCATAATGTGACATTGATTTAGCAATATTATTATATATTTTTGATAATATATTTTGTATATTACATAAATCAGTAGCACAATATCCTCTTACTGTAAAACTATTTGTTGTAAAAGTATCTTCTCTATAACTTAAAATATTTATATTTTCATTATTAATTTTAATATTTATTATTTTTGTCAAAAATGTTTTAAACATATCAAATATAATTTTTGCTTTATCATGATAAGATTGATTTTTTTGTACTAATGGATTTATTTTTTTATATATTTCTTCTGTTGCAAATCCTGATAAATTAAGAGTGTTACCAATTGTAAGAAATTTAATACTATTATTTTTCATATTTGTTAATATACGTTCTATATCATTTATATTTTGAAGATTTTGTGTTTTTAAATTATTTATTAATTCATCAATTGCACTATTTAATAAACTACTATTTGAACTATTTTGAAATGTTTCTAAATTAGCACCTTTTGTTAATTTATTATATATTTCAAAATATTTATTTTTATAATTATCATAAGTATAGTTTATTTCATTTCTTATTAAATTATAATCACTTTTTAATATATTAATCATTGAATTTATTACATAATATATTTCTATTTCAATCATATAATAGAATATTTCTTGGCTATTTTTTTTTATTAATTTAAAAAGTTCATTATAATTATTTACAGCAATTGTATATAAATAATCATTTGCACTATTAATATTATTAAGTATAATATCATTATTTGCTTTTTTATCTAAATTATCATAATATTCAAGTTGGCTATAATTAGTTACACCCATTTCTTGTGGTATTTTTTTATAATCAAATAATGACCAACTATTAAATATTTCTTTATTATTTTTATAAAAAGGTAATTTAGGGTATCTTAATAAACCAATATAAATATTTAAATATTTAATTATATTATTATAATAATTTTCAAATTCTATACTAACTTTATTATTATTATATTCAATATAATTATTATTTAATTTATAAGTTCCTTTAATATTATCATATTTAAAAGTTTCTTTTAATTCTTTTACTTTTTCTTTTAAAGATTCAATTTTTTCAATAACATTACTATTTAATATTTTATTAGATAATTCATTTAATAATAATGTATATTTATTAACATTTAATAAATTTATTATATATAATTTATCATATTCATTAGAACTAAAACTTCTCCTAAAATTTGCATTATTTAATAATCTTTGCATTTTAATTTCATTTAAATAGGTATCAAAATAATTAGGTGAAGTAATAGATAAAGTAGGATTAAGATTTAAAAAAATATCATGTGAACAATTTGTATCAATATATTCTATAAATATACTATTATAAAAAGTAGCACTTACTACAGATAATGCATTTATATCAGAAATTATTTTATCATAATTAGTTTTATAAGTATTTATTAAAGTTATATTAGATTTAATATTTCCAGTTGTAGGTTCTATAATTAATTCATATAAAGTTTTTATTGAAGTACAAATAGCACTAGTAACACTAGTATATCTTTTTGCATTTAATTCTTCATACTTTATCATCAATAATTGTATTAAATACATTATATTCCAAATATGTAATAATTTAATTTTATGTTCCAAATTTGTAAAATTAAAAGTAGGTTGATTTAATAAGCTATTAAAATTAATGGTTTTAATTAAATCATAAATATCAATATCTTTATTATTATCTTCTTTAATAATTTTTATTTTTGATATTGTATTATTTTTAAAATCTTCATTAACATCTTCATTATTTATATTTCGTAATATATTTATAATTTCATCGATTGTTGCATATTGAGCTGTTGACATTATTTTTTTATAATAAAATTATCTAATATATAATAATACTTTATTTATTAAAAATATTTTTATAATAAAATTTATTTAGTAAAAATAAATAAAAAATAATTAAATTAAATCTATATAAAAAAGATATTACTATATAATAAATAATAAATAATAAATAATTAAAATTAAAATGGAAAATAATAAGAAAAAAAGAAATCATCACCCAACAGCTACTCCAACAATAGTTCCAACAAGAGAAATAAAAATACCTCCTACTTATAAACCTTCTAACTCTTTACATCAAGACCCTTTACCAGTACCACAACCAATGAATATTTCAAATATACTTATTAGTGAAGACCCTTTACCAGTACCTGTTCCACCAATGAATATTTCAAGTGACCCTTTACCAGTACCTATTCCGCCAATGAATATTTCAAGTGACCCTTTACCAGTACCTGTTCCGCCAATGAATAGTACATTAAATATGGTTGCAACATCAATATCAGATTCATCAACATCATCAACATCATTAGTATATTTACCATTAGTTTTATTAAGTGGATTATTAGGAATAGGATTTATAACATATAAAAGATATAAAAAGCGTTTTGCATATACACGTATTCCGGAAAATGATACTTTTGATATTTAGTTTTACTTAAAATTAAAATTCTTCAACGGAACCATAATTATTATGTAATTTTTCATATTCATAATCATATGAATTTTTATTTTTATTTTTATTTTTATTATTTTCAGTAAAATGTAATTTATTATACATTTTCCAAATACTAATATATGTTAAAAACATAAGTGTAATACAAAGTGTTAATATTAAAACACGATTTTCAGAAGAAATAGTACTACTATTTGTTGAAGAAGTACTATTATTCATTTTTTTTTAATAAATATATATTTATATTTATTACAATCTTTTTATATTTAATTAAATAATTAAAATTATTTTTAATTTATTTTTTAACTTTTCTTTTACTACTTTTTATTTTTTTTACACTTTTTCTTTTAAGACTTTTTCTTTTTATACTTTTCTTGCTAGTACTATGTTTTTTACCACCTTTCATATTATCTAAAGTTACATCCATTAAATCTTTATATATTTTATCATTTCTAAGTTGATTACTTTTACACATAATATTTGTGGTATAATATTTAGAAACCATATCTAAAAATTCTAATGTACCAATTGATGAAGCAGCATTATTATTATCAATTAAATTTTTAAATCTAATTAAATTTGATTCAATATCGTTTTGAACAATAGATTTTCTTTCATTTAATGTATCATATATATTTTTAATATATTTATATTCTACTTGATTTTGTAATATTTTTGTTTTATTTGCAAAATCTTTAGTTATATATTTTATAATTTTCCCCAATATATTTTTTATTTTATCTTGATTAACAATTTCTTTTTTTTGAATTTTGTAAATAAGTCTATTTAATTCATATATATCAATATATGGGATTGGTGGTGGATTATTTGCACGCGGTGAAACATTTAATACCATAAATATACAGAATATAATTTTTTTAAATACATCTTCTCCTAACTCATCTTTTAATACTTTAAATATTACACTATCACGTGCTGTTATATTACCTTGTGTAAAACATTCATCTCCAAGACAATAATATGGTAAACATTCATTTGCAAATGGTGGAATTACACGAATTGTATTTCTATTTCTTTCTAATATCATATTTTTAATAATACTTCTTGTTTCATCTAATGTTCCATTAATCATAAAACCTTCAGATTTACGAATATTACATATATCTACTGATCTATAATAACGGCAATGATATTCAATATAATTTTCAAGTAAAGATATATACATATATTTTATAAACTTTTTATATGTTTCAATTTTGTCACTTGAATTATCAAAGGTATTTTTACAATATCTTACATAAGTTCCAAAATCATTTAATTCGTTTGTAATAATAGTATAAATAGGATTATATGTTATTGTATTTTCTATTTTCTTTTTAAATCCAAATTTATATTCAATCAAATCAATTAACATATCTGATGTTAATACTTGGTTATTAACTGTAAAATTTTCAACTTTTAATAATAATCTTACACCAGGTGTTTCTAATGTAACAGCTGCCATACCACTAGCACCAAGTTGTGTTTCACTATATTTTGTATTTTCAGTAAGCTGATTAAAGTTTATATTCATAATATTAAAATTTGTAGGTTTTGTAAAAGTTGTAGGTTTTGTAAAAGTTGTTTCACTTGTTGATGTTTTAGATTTTCTTTCACAAGCTTTAGATTGAATGCATTTTAAACCATTTACATATGTTTCATCAATAATTTGTTGATTTAAATATTCTATTAATTGAATAATATTGGTATAATAGTCTTTTAATATAGTGCCAATCCCATTATTTAATCTTCCTATTAAACCTAATTTTGTAGCAACCGCCATATTTCCTCCGGCTGTAAGTTTTATATTTCCAATAAATTTATCAATGTTTACTGAACCACTTACAGGTTGAATAATTTTTGTAAAATCAATTACAGTATTACCAGTAGGATTAGGATATTTACTTACAAAATTAGTTATAACATTTGAAAAATCTAATGATTTTTTAATTTTGTTAGTATCAACATTAGGTATTTGTAATGCATCAATGATTTTATATACATAGTTTATTTGGTCAGATTGAGAAATAATAGATTGACTAGGTTGGCTAACTTGTACAGAAGTACCAGTTCCGTAAATTCCACTCATATTATTATTTCCATTAATTCCATTACTTTTTAATTGTAAAAATCTAAATATATCAATATTATCTGTAATTATATTTTTATTTTCATAAAATAATTTAAATAATTCTTCTGGAACCATACTTGTGTTTAATTTTTTTTCTTTTAAATGTTTTCTTATTAAAAGATTATATGCTTTGTAAGTTAACGAATTATTGGGAAAAAATTCGGTTAAATAATCATTATATGTATTTTGTACATCTAGAGTATTTGAACTTCCTGTTGCAGGTGCAATAATATTTTCTAAAGTACATGTTCCATTTCCAAAAAATAAATCTATTTTTTCTTCAATTGAAATTTCTTTTTCGTGATCTGGATTTACGGGTCTACGAATAATTGTGTCAAAAGCATTATTAGAATCTGGATTATAAACAGGTAATGAATAATTTTTACATCCAACAGTTAATGGTTCTATACGTCCTTGATTATTTGGTATTGATTTAGAATATTTTGAATAAAATTTAGGATTATTTTTAATACCATTTACATGAGCATTTGAAAATCCAATAATTGTATCAAAATCAGCACAATCAAAAATATTTTCTACACCTGCAAAATCACCAATAATTAAGGTTGGTGGATTTATTTCATTATCACTATTTTCGTAAAATTTAACAACAATTAATGCGTGACTACGAGAGCTATTTGGATTATTTGGTGTAGCTTTAACATATCTATCATTATCAATAAGATGAATTAATACATTACCCATTGGTGTGTTAGCAGGAAAGTTTTCTTCTAATTTAGCTATTGGATTTGTTCTATTACGTTCATCTAATGTTCTATCAGTAAATGTATTTTTATGTTTATATGACTTTGTTAATTTAAATCCACCATTTGTTTCATAAGTAAATGGAATAGTTTCCATTCCAGAATATCTTTTATTTGGTACAACTTTTGTTGTAATATATTTAGAATCATATGAATCTATAGAACTAATTTTTTTACCATTTTGAGTTATTTTATTTGGGTCTGAATAAAATTCGTATGCTTTTAATTGTATTTTAGTATATCCTTTTTCTGCACCAAATTTATTACATAATCTAATTAAAACACCATTTTTTTCTTCTTCAACTCCTTTAGTAAAATATATTAAAGATGATGTTTTACCTGAACCACTTGCACCATAACCAATTATAAATATTGGTTTTCTTTTATTTGGGTTAGTTTCACATAAAAGAGTATATACTTCATTCATTTTATTTGAAATATCATCATTAGATGTTGCACTAGAATCATTTTTTTTAGGTGGGAAAATTTTGTTAAATGGTCCAATTTGATAAGTGTGTTCATATTTTTTTGGTACTAATGCTTGTGGTGTTGGATATAATGTATTATAATAGTTTCCTAAACTTTTAGTATTCTCATAAAATTTGTTATGTATTGATACTTGATTATCTGGTGCTACACTATAATATGGGAAATTATGATGATTATATCCAAGACGAATATTATTTTTAATAGAATCAATATTAATTGAAAAGCGTCTATTATACATATCTATGACATTACTTTGATTTGGATCACATCTTATACGTAAATAAGATATAATATTACTTGTAGTGTGATTTAAATATATTTTATCAACTTTTTCAGCTAAATCAACACTTTGGTCTAATAAATTTACACATTTAATAATATTATTTGTTGCATTATATGTTTCATTACTATAAAAGTTATTAATGATTGTATTAAATGTTGCTTTTTTGAACGTTGTTTTATAAAAACTATTTCTTACTGAAACATCATTTACAATATTTTCAATTATTTTTAAATATTTAAAAATATTTATATAAAATAAATTTGATTCTGTATTTGAGTTTGTATCATGACTTAAAATATTTTTAGTACTAATTATACCAATACATCTTTCATTTTTTTTACATTGATTTATATTATATAATAATGTTCTCATATTAATTGTATCATTACATAAGCTTTGAATATCTGATTCATTATTAAAGTAATAGTCTTGTAAATATTTTAATGGTGCTTCATCTTTTACTTTATATTCTAATACATATTGATTTTGATTATTTTTTATTATTTTAATATCTTCTTGAAACATATCTTCAATCCACGGTGTAATATTTATAAATAAAATATTAGCTAACGGTTTTAATACTGATGCATTTGTAATTCTTTCCATTCCCCTTTCAAGTTCACTTTTATTTGAAAATGTTACTGTTCTTGTATTATTTCTTTCATTTTGTATAAATAAATCAATTAATTCTGCAACAGTTAATGATGACAATTTTACTATTATTGGTATATTTATAATATTATTTAAAAAGTTATAATAAACTTTTATTAAATTATCTTCAATTTCACTATTTTGAACACTACTATTATTTTGAACTTGAGATTGAGATTGGTCACCACCACGCATTTGATGACGTTGTCCATATCTAGGTTGAATTATAGGAGTGGTACTAAAAAGATTATTATTAGGAAGACCTCTTTTTGGTAATTTAGTTATAGCACTTTGTAAAGCATTTATATATTTAGGGGCTTTTGCAATATTAGCTTTTGCAATTTGATGGGTAGCAGATGATAATGCAGAGAAGCCCATTTGTTTTCTAGCATTGCTTCTTAATTTAGTAACTAATTCTTCTGATTCTTTAAGCGCCTTTTCTTTTTCTTCTAATAATATTTCTTTTTCTTCCAATGCTTTTCTTTTTTCTTCTTCTTTTTCTACTAATAATCTATTTTTTTCTCTAAATAATCTTTGTTTTTCTTCTTCTTTTGTTGCTAATGCTTCTTCTTTTTCTCTGTTTTTTAATTTACTTTGTTGAATTAAATTATTTTGTAATTGTTTAATTGTACTTTCTAATCCTTGTACTGTACTATTTTTATTTTGATTTTTACTAGCAAGTTTCTCTTGAATTTCTTCAGCCATTTGATTAAGATTATTTTTATTTGTACCAAGTTTTGATTTAACATTATTTATAGAAACAAGTTTGTTTATATTATTATTTTTAAATTGGTCTTTACCTAATTTTACTTTTAATGCGCTTTCAATAGCACTTAAACGTTGGACTTGTGTTTCTAATTGAGCTACTTTAGCTTCTGTTGTTTCTTTTTGACTTGTTAAAGTGGATAATTCAGTACTTTTTTCTTGTAATTGGTTTGTAAGTTCTGTAATTTTTGTACTTTTTTGATTATTTGTGCCTTGTGATTTAGCTTTTTCTGATTCTAATGTTTGTGTTAAATTAGTAATTTGTGTTTGTAATTTATTAATTTCATTATTTTTACTTGTATTTTCATTTTGTAAAGTATTTAATTTATTTTGTAAAGTACTTAATTGAGTTTGTAAAGTACTTAATTCTTTTTGTAATTCATTTTTAGTTTGAGTTACACTATTTAAACTACTTTTTATATTTGCACTTTTATTTTTAATACTTTGAAAAATAGTATTAAGAGTTCCACTATTATTTATATTAAGATATGATTTAAGACGATTAATATTTAATTTGTTTTTTATATTATTTTCTGAAAATAAGCTATTTATATTTGTATTTATTATATTTTCATTTTCTCCTTTTTTTAATTTATTTTTTAATTTATTTTTAATAGCTTTTAAAGGGTTTATAACTGCTTCATATTCTCGTCTTAATTGTGTAAGTTGATTTTCTAATTCTGTTTGTTTTTGATTTAACAATATTTGATGGTTTGTTTTAGAAATACTATTTAGTGATTGTTGACTTGAAGTACTTCTTAATTCTTCTAACTCAGTTAATACACGTTGTAACTCATTACTTTTTTTTTGAAATTCTGCTGCAATTCTATTTTTTTCTTGTGTTAAATTTGTAATAGTTTGTTTATTTACTATACTATTTTGACTTAATTTTGTGTAAGCATTTATTGTATTTACTATTTTTGAAATATTTTCATTATTAATAATATTTCCATTAGTTAAAGTATTAATTTTTTCACGAAGTTCATTTTTTATTCTTTTTTCTTTATTTTCAAATGCAGCAATACGTTCTTTAATTTGTACTATTTCATTTTCTTTTTCTAAAATTTTTTGTGTTAATTCATTAATTTTAGACTCTTTAGTAGTACCAGTTGTTTTTAAACTATTTAGTTCAGTTTTTAATTGATTTTTTTCAGTTGTTAAAGCTTCAATATCTGAAGTTAATCTTTCTTTTTCTTTATTTGCATTAGCTGAAGCAGCATTTAATTTTGATTGAATTAAACTTTTAAGTTCTGCAATATTGCTTTTAGAAGTATTTAATTTATTTTCTAATGAAGATAAATTTGGTTTTGGTATTGCATTAATAGAACTTTTAATAGTAGTTAAATTTCCTTTTGTACTTAAAATATTTTCATGAATTTGTTTTAATCCGCTTTCATTTAATTTTACTTTAACCATTGGTACAATATTTTCTTGTTTTTTAATTAAATCTAAATTTAATAAACCTTCAATAATTTTATATAAATCATTTTGAATTTCTTGAAGAGAACGTGTTAAATTTTCTTGTTCTAATTCTGATTTAATTTCTTCTAAATTAGTTTGATATTGTTTATATTGTCTACTATTTATCCTGGCCTTTTCATATATTTCAATAACTTGATTCAATATTTTTTCAGCATATTGAACATAATTTTCAATATACTCTTTATCTATATTTTGTCTAACATTTATTGGTTGAATATACTCTTTTTCACCAAATAATTTTGATAAACCAGTATACATGTTATTATTAGAATTAGGAATAGGTGTACTACTAGTAGTTGAAGTATTTGTAGAAGCTTTAGTTTTTATTAATGAATCAACTATACTTTTAATAATATTTTTTGTATATGATTCACGTCTATTTTTTTTAGTTTTTAAAATAAGTTTTACTTTATTTTTAATATTTTTAATATTTTGATTTTCTACACTTTTATTACGTAAAATATTATTAATTGTTTTTATATTTTCATTACTTAAATTAGTATTAATGTCTATAAAGGATGACATTATTATAAATAATATATATACTATTATATTATTTATATTTTTATTATAAAAAATAATTTATTTAGATAAAAATCTTTTTAAAGAAGAATTTAAATTATTTATTACACTTGTATTTTGATTTTTAATACTTTTTAATTTATTTAAAAATTCTTTTCTTCTAAATTCAGGCATAATTTTCCCTAGTACTTTAATTAATTGTAATAATACTTTTCGTGAATCAATATTTCGTACATTTTTAATAACTTCTTTTTCAACAACTCCTGATACACTCTTATTTGGTGTACCATTAATATAATTAAATGTATAATCAAAAATATTATCAATTGTTTTCTTTGCATAAAAAATTAAATTAAATATTCCAACATCAATTGCAATATTATTACCTGATTCTAATAATGTACGTTGGTCATTTCTTCCACTTATAACACTAAAATTATCAACATAATTTAAAAGTTTTTTAGTTAAATTAGGATTATTATCTATATTTTTTGATATTTCTGTTGTAAAAGTATTTATAATACTGTTAATTGTTTGAATTTTTGAAGAAGTGTTTGTTGAACTTTTTAAAACATTTTGAAGTTCTTTTTGAGAATTATTGTATAAATTTATTAATGTTTCTTTTTTTAATTTTTTAGGATCATAATTTACTAATTTGTTTAAATAATATAATATTAAATACAATTGATACAACTTTTTTACTAAATTTTTATCTAATGATATTGTTTGTTTTTTAAGACCATTTATTTTAGTTTTAATATTTGAAATATTACTTAATTTTGTTTTATTAAGGTTAGTAGGTTGTTTTCCATTTACTTTTTTTGTAATTTCATTATAAAGACTTTTAAAAGGTGTTTGTGATGGTGATGATAATGTTCCCAATACTGCAAAACTTTTAAAAAAATCACTACTACTACTTAAATCTAAACTTTTATATAATGTTTTAATTTCATTTATTAATTCAGTTATTGTACTTTCACTTTTTAATATTTTTCTATTTGCATTATTAATTGATTTAAGTGTAGCTTTCATATTAGCTTCTTTAAAAATATTATTTGAAGTAGGTATTGTAACAGGAAACAATATTTCTTTTAAACTTTGACTAGACGCATTTTTAGTATTTAATAATGGTGTACTACTCATATTTATAAAATCACTATTTTATAAATAGATAAATAATTTTTATTAACTTTAATTTATAATTGAACATTTTCTATAAATAAATCAAATTTCTTAAAGAAATTTAATAAACTTACTTTATTATCATAATTTATATTACTATGTACATCAACAATATTATTAAAAAGTACTTTAATCTTTTCTATATTATCTTTAATAGAATCACTATTTTCAAAATTATTAATTTTACAATAATGTACTAATGAAATTTGATTTACTAATCCTCCATAACTATGGAATATAAATATACTTCCATGATTTGTTACAAATAAATTTGCATAACTTCTTTCAATATTTAAAATAATATGCTCATCACTATTATTTACAAAAGTATACCATTTACTTAAAATATTTGGAATTGATGAACTTTGAACTAATGGTTGATAATGAGTTATAAACATATTTTTAGGAATAATTTCTAAATTTTCTAAATTTTCTTTTATTTTAACTTTCTCATCTTCATCTGATAAATAAAAAGTATCATAAAAGTGTTCTTCACAATATGTTTCTTTAATATTTTTTTTATTTTTTTGAATAACTATATTTTTTGTTAATTCTTTATCTTTTATTTCTACTTCTTCTTCATAATTTAATCCAATAAATGGTACTTCTTCTTGAGATAATACTTTAGAAATATTATTTTGAGAAGGTACTTTAACAAACTCATTTTGAGATGGAACTTTAGAAATATTACTTTGAGAAACTACTTTAACAAATTCATTTTGAGATGGCACTTTAACAATATTACTTTGAGAAACTACTTTAATAAACTCATTTTGAGATAATACTTTAGAAATATTACTTTGAGAAGGTACTTTAGAAATATTTTTATCAGATAAACCAATAAGATGTGAAATATTTAAAATCATATTTTGAAGATTATTAAGTTGATTTTCAATATTATTAATTTTGTATTCATAATTTCCTTTCATTTTTTCCATCATACGCATTACTTTTTCTTCCATACTAAAAACGCGTTCTTCAATATCAAATTTGCAATAAATTTCAAAATATGAATCTAATATTCCTTTAAATTCAACGTTTAAAATATTAATTTTTTTAAAATTAGAAAGTAAATGTGGATTTTCGGAAATAGTAAAAGTATAACCTGATTCATTATTTAAAACTTTTTCAAAAAAATGTATTCCAGATTTAACATTATTAATATTACTATGTTTTTCAAATTGAAGTTTATTAAAAGTATCAATAGTAAATTCTTTAAAATAATAATGATTATTTACTGTATTTTCAATATTTAATGTAATATTATTATATGAATCATCATATAAAAATTCTATTTCATAATTTTGATAATTAAATTTCATTTTATATAATTAATTATATAAATAAAAACTCCTTTATATTAAAAATTTTAGATTAAATATTTTTATTAATTTTTTATTAATTCTTTTAATAAAAAAATATTAAAGTAAAGTAGATAATAAAAAATGGTAAAAAAGTTAAATAAAAATAGTAGTATTATAATATGTATTTTATTATTTGTTATTATATGCGTTATACTTTATAATATGTATATCCAAAATGTTTCTATAAGATTATCTGAAGAAAAAAATGTTGAAAAAGAACCATTTACTCCCAACGTTATTGTTCAACAAGTACCTGTTTCATCCGATCCCATTAACCGTAGTCCCAAAGAAATTAATTCAATAGACCGATTTTGGAATCCTCTTCGCTATCCTTACCGTAGTGATTACTTTTATGACCAGCAATGGTATCCTTCTAACAATCTTCCATTCCAAGTAATTGGTGGTGGTCGCCGAATGGCTCCTACACTCGGTGGTACTGAAGTCCCTATTGCGAATCCAATGTTACCTATTTCCGTTAGTGAAGCACCTATTGCTCCAATTAATATTTCAACACGTGGTCCTCGTGGAATGCCTCAACAATTAGGTGTTATATATAAAGTTCAAGGAGATAATAATACTTATTTACCGTTATTTGGAATGAAGGAGTATCCCAATTCGGATAGTTATAAATATTATACCGCTTTTGGAAATAATAGTCAAGTAAAAGTTCCATTAATCACAAAGTATAAAAATCAACCATTAGGTGATAATGATGAAGTCATTATAAGAGGACAAAGTGAACGTTATCGTGTGACATTATATGAATCAGATTTTCCACAATATATTCCATACGCTTAGTACCATAATCAGTAATAAGAAAAATAATATTTAAAATATATTTAATAAATAATAAATTTATTTATTAAATAAAAATCACATTGTGTTCCGAACAATTTTTGAATAAAATCACATTGTGCTCCGAACATTGTTGTAAAATAAATGTTTCAAATCAATCTTAATTATACATAATGTATATTTTTTTGAAGTAATTGTAATTACAACAATGTTCGGATTACACTTTTATTCATCACTAAAAACATTAAATACGTTTACTTTATTAGCACTATTACTTTTCTTTCTAACAGTAACATTAGAACTTTTTTTAACACTTTCAACGCTTGCGGTTTCTACACTTTTTATACCAAAAATAGTATGTATAATCTTTTTTGAAGCAACTCCTATTTTTCGTCCATTTCCACTTCCATATTTTAAATCACCTAATTCTTTACTCATAGCATCATAATCATTATTATACTTTTCTTTAAAATATGAAACAAAAGCATACATATGTTCATATTTTTCAACAAGCATATCAGCAACCGAGTTGCTAATACCATTGATTTGACATAACATATTTCTAAAAGCAATTTTTGGTGTTAAATTTTCTTTTTT
>JACCDZ010748708.1_pt1 | contig 25548 bp, 18 predicted proteins | sample 7449551 | NCBI WGS metagenome assembly JACCDZ01 (sample SAMN15323452, study PRJNA562643) | freshwater metagenome | isolation source: river surface water | place: USA:Blue River Watershed | collected 2017-08-18 | reverse complement strand
CAATGTGTTTGTAAAACAGGAGCTACTGGCCTTGGCCCGAGGAGTCCCACCGCCCGAGCCGGACACAGGCCAGCTCGGGTTGGGGGTGTAAAACTATGGGACAGCAGTGGCCTAAGCCCCCGTTTTTTATGTGCCCTGTTACTTCCAGTCTCCACGCAGTTCGCGCACCTGCGCTTCAAGATATTCGGGGGTGGCAAGCTCCGGCGGTACGGCATGGCCGACGCTCACGGCAACATGGGACTTGAAGCGCCGTGGCATCTTGGTAAAAGCGGCACCACCCTTGCGGCTGGAGAAGCTGCCCCACATGCCCTGCAGCGCCACCGGATAAACCGGTACAGGGCTGCGTTCAATAATGCGTTGTATGCCGTTCTTGAAGGGGTACATCTCGCCTGTATCAGTTATGCGGCCCTCGGGGAAAATGCAAACCATCTCGCCGTTGGCCAGCGCCACGGCAATATCTTCATATGCTTTTTCCAGTAGCGCAGGGTCAACCTTGTGAGGCGCAATCGGAATGGCCCTGGCGGTCCGGAAAATGAAGTTCATCAACGGATTTTTGAAGATGTTGTGGTCCATGACAAAGCGGGGTGGACGGCGAATGGCAGTGGCCAGCACCAGCGCATCAAAAAAACTCACATGGTTGCAGACCATTACGCAGGCGCCTTCCTCGGGAATGCGGCCGATATTCGTGCGCTCAACCTTGTAGAACATGCTCATGAACATCCACACCAGGAAACGCATGAGGAATTCGGGGACCAGTGCAAAGATGTAGAGGGTGACAACTGCCGACAGGATGGCGGTCATGGCCAGCAGTCCCGGCAGACTGACCTTGAATACATTCAGCAGCAAGACGGTGAGCAGGGATGCCACCACCATGAACAGGGCATTGAGGATGTTGTTGCCAGCAATGACCCGTGCTCTGTGGGATGGCTCGGAGCGGGCCTGCACCAGCGCATACAGCGGCACAATGTAAAAGCCGGAAAACAGCCCAAGCCCGAAAAAGTCGATCAGGACACGCATGTTGCCCGGACGATCAACAAAGGCACGCAGGTCAGGAGCAAGACTCGTAACGGGCGGGTGATTCAGTGTCGCCAGCCAGATGTCGATGCCAAAGGCAGTCAGCCCGATGGCGCCAAACGGGACAAGCCCCAGTTCCACCTTTTTACCCGAGAGTTTTTCGCAAAGCAGGGAGCCAATGCCAATGCCCACCGAAAGCGTGGTCAGCAGCATGATGACCACAAACTCATCTCCGCCAAGAACCTGTTTGGTCAGTGCCGGAATATTGGATTGCAGGGTGACGCCGTAGAACCAGAACCATGAGATACCAAGCACAGAAAGGAACACGGTGCGGTTTTCACGGATAAAGCTGATGTTGCGCCAGGATTCGGTGACCGGGTTCCAGTTGACCTTCAGGTCAGGGGCTGCCACTCCCGTCAGGGGAATGAACATACTGGCAATCAGACCAATAACGGCAACACCGACAATGGCGACACTGACGGCCTCAATGCCGGCACCCGGCATTGAAATGAGGTAGCCACCCAGAATGGAGCCGGCCAGAATGGCCAGTGAGGTGCCGGTTTCAATCAGGGCATTCCCGCCAACCAGTTCTTCCGCCTGAAGCGTCTGCGGCAGGATGGCATACTTGATCGGGCCAAACAGTGTGGAATGGATGCCCAGCAGAAACAGGGCGGTCAGAAGGAAGGTCAGGTTGTTGGTAAAGAAGCCGGCACACGCCAGTGCCATGATCCCGACCTCAAGGGTTTTGATCAGCCTGATCAGTATTGCCTTGTCATAACAGTCAGCCAGTTGGCCGGCCGTCGCCGAGAATAGAAAGAAAGGCAGTATGAATACCGCCTGACAAAGCGGGGCCCGGATTTCAACCGGCAGGGAGCTGATCGTCAGTGCCTTGTAGGTGAGCAGGATGATCAGGCCCTGCTTGAAGACATTGTCGTTGAATGCGCCCAGAAACTGGGTAATGAAGAAAGGCAGAAAACGGCGGGTGCCAAGCAGGCTGAACTGGTTGCTCATGCGGGGTCCTTGTCGTGATGGCAGTTCGCGCCTGCCGTCCGGCAAAGGAGACGATCTGCTGTTCGGCGCCAAGCTTACCTGAAGCTGGCAGGCCCTGTCAGACGGTTTGGCGGAGCATTTTTTACGCAGCCTTGTCATGAAAGAATAGATATGATGTGCGCATTTCGCGGGATGACTACATGAAGCAGTGGCAGCAGATGGCAACAAGAGCAGGTGGCGCATGGCGCTGCGTATGCTTGTGCGCCCTGCTGTCCATGCCCTTCAGTGCGTCCGGGGCAGAGGCGGTGAAGCTGGATATCCAGGGTATCGACGGGCCGCTGAAGGATAATGCCACCTCCTATATAGGGCCGCTTACCACGGATGACCTCAAGTCGTGGCGTGATACCCGGTCCAGGCTGTTGACAGCTGTGCATGAAGCCATGGAAGCGATGGGCTATTACAGCCCCGACGTGCAGGTGCAGCAGGACAAGAAGGGCGGTGTGCGGGTTATTGTTGCCCCGGGACAGCCTGTCCTGGTGGGGCGTCTGACCCTGGTTTTTGAAGGAGAGGCGGGTAACGATATTGCCTTCACGGCCTTGCGCGAAAACCTGCCACTCAAGGAGAACGATGTTTTCCACCATGGCCAATATGAGAAGCTCAAGTCAGGGGTGCAGGCCCTTGCGCTTGAGCGCGGCTATTTTGATGCGGCATGGACCCGCCGTGATGTGATGGTGGACCCCGCCAGACATCGTGTGGACATTGATCTGGTGTATGTCAGCGGCAGCCGCTTTTTCTTCGGCCCGGTCAGTTTTGTTGCCCCGGATGGCGCAGAGCAGCACTTTGTCCAGCGCCATGTGCTGGAGACGATGATCCCTTTTTCCGAGGGTGACCCATTTGATGCTGCCGGTATTCTCAAACTTAACAAGTCCCTGCTTGATTCACGTTATTTCAGCGAGGTCAGGGTTCGTCATCAGCGGGAGGAGGCAGTTGATCTCGCCATTCCGGTTCGCGTCATGGTCGCCGACGAAGAGCCCAACGATGTCGATGTGGGTATCGGCTATTCCACCGACGTTGAAACGCGATTGAGCCTGACCTGGCGTCGCCCCCTTATCAACGACAGTGGCCACGGTATTGAAGCCAGCACCGAGTTATCGCAGGTACGTCGCAGCTTTGATACCACCTACACCATTCCCTGGAAGCATCCGATCGATGATGTTCTGCAGCTGATTTATGGCGTGCAGCGCGAGGATCTTGAGGATGTCATTACGTACAGCACGGTGGTGGGTGTTCAGCGCCAGATCGAACAGGATCAGGGATGGAAGCGGACTTATATGTTGCGCTGGAACCGTGAGTCCTCCGAGCGACCGGATGGAGAGGAGAGCAAGGCAGATTTGCTTATGCCGGGTGTCAGTCTTGATCGTGTCAGAACCAGGGGGGGCGTTGACCCTCACTGGGGTGACAGGCAGTACTATCAGGCAGAGTTTGCATCCAAGCAGTTTCTGTCGGATGCAGATTTTGTGTCCTTGCGTGCCGGTTTTCGCTGGTTGAGAACAGCTGCTGACAATCACAAGTTCTTTGTGCGACTGGATGGCGGCAGCATTGTGACGTCCAACTTTGACGAGGTTCCGGTCAGCATGCGTTTTTTTGCTGGTGGCGACCAGAGCGTGCGCGGGTATGATTACAAGTCCATTTCCCCTCGGGATGAGCAAGGTATCGCTGTGGGTGCGCGCAATCTGGCGACTGGCAGTCTCGAATACAACTACACGGTTTACCCCAAGTGGCGTATTGCCCTGTTTACGGATGCCGGTAACGCCTTCGACAGTGTCAACGAGCCAATGAAGGTGGGGGCGGGGACGGGTGTGCGCTGGGTATCGCCTCTGGGCCCCATTCGCCTTGATTTTGCCTGGTCTGTATCCGAGCCTGAAGTTGATTTCCGGATACATTTCTTCATGGGGCCCAGTCTTTGAACGCTCGCATCTGGCTGGCAAAAAGCGCTCGAACGCTGGGGCGTGTACTGCTCTGGATCTTGCTTTTACTGGTTCTCATTACCTTGCCCCTGTTAGGTTTGCTTGGCTCCGAAACAGGTAGCCGGTGGTTGCTGGAGCGGGGTGTCGGCATGCAGCGTGTGCTGTCACTGGAGGTGAGGGGCGGGACCTTGCTCACCGGTATGGATCTGGCCGAGGTCCGGCTGCACACCCGCAAGGCGGATCTCTATATCCGTCGGGCACTGGCGCGATGGTCTCTCTTGCAGTTACTACGTGGCGAGATCGGGATTCACCGGTTGCATGTTGATGGTCTGGTCTTGACGCTGACATCCCCGCCCTCGCGCGATCCGATCCGGCTTCCTACCCTGTTTCTGCCAATTGCTCTTGATATCAGGGATCTTGAAATCAGGAATGCGCTCATAAAGAAGCAGGACAAGACATGGCCGGTGGCTGAGCTCCATGTTCGTGGTTACTGGCATGGAACGAACGTAAGGGTCGATCAGCTGCGGGTTCGTGAGCCTCAGTACGGTGACTTGTTGCTGGATGGCCGGGTCCGTCTTTTGGGGGGCTACCCCATAACAGCCAAAGGACAGCTATCCCCCCGATGGTTGACCGAAAAGGGCTGGCAGCCGCTTCAGGTGATTTTGCGGGGCGAGGTTGCCAATCTGGAGCTTGAGGCCGAGTCGCACGGACGTTACCGGGCCAGCCTGGCTGGAAAGGTCCAGCCACTGCTGCCCTCTTTACCCTACCGTGCCACGCTTGACTGGTCTGACCATCAGTTTCCGTGGTTGCGTCAGCATGAACTGTACAGCCAGGCAGGTCACCTGAGGGTGATCGGGGACAAGTCCGGCTTGCGCTCTCAGGGCGACATGCACCTGAAAACCAGATACACCCCGTCAGCCAAATACCAGTGGCAGTTAGCTATGGATTGGGCATCCATTGACTTTGAGTCATTAAAAATCAATGGATTAGGTGGTGAACTTAATGCAAAAGGACAGCTCTCCTGGCGTGAGGGGCTGGCCTGGAACCTGAGCGCGGAGTTGAGCCGGATTGATCTGGCGACGCATTGGCCGGTTTCCCGCACTGTGCTACCCGTGCTCAATGGTGCGCTCAGCATGAAGGGGGGCAGCACCCCTGAAAAGTCGTCCCTTGACGCATCATTGCGGTTAGCCGGCGGTGAGAGCTGGACCGTTACTGATACAGCCAAGGGTGTGCTGTGGAATCCTGCAACTCGCCACAAGGCATTCATTGAGTGGGAAAACCTCAAGCGCCCCATGCCCGGTGTCACCTCACTGGAGAGTGATGCTGGCCAGCTGTCTTTTTCCGGAAACGCCAGTGCCTATGCGGCCGATTTTTCCGCCGGTATCGCCAGTCCTGCATTCCCGCACGGTGTCTGGTCGGGCCAGGTGGCTGGCCATGACAGGCAAGTCGAGATTGAGAGTCTTGTTTACGAAGGCGATGCTGGTGGCCTTCAGGCAGGGGCCTTGCTGGATCTGAGCGACGGGGTTGCATGGAAGGGAGCGGTTGTTCTCAACGGCTTCAGGTCCGGCTGGTTTTACCCGGACTGGTCTGGCCAGTTTTACGGATCCCTCAGTGGGCAGGGCAAGTGGGCTGCGAATGACAGGGTTGTCCGGCTTGATGACATCAATGTCACCGGGTCACTGCGCGAGCAGCCTCTGAGTGCTCAGGGGCCCTTGTCGATCAGTTTTCCTGCAAACCGCTGGCCACGCGTTACTTCTCCTGGCTTCAATGCCGCCTGGGGTGGCAATAGTGTGGCCATGACCGGTGGCCTGACGGATTCATGGGATGCCAAAATTGACCTTTTGCTTGCGAATCCCGCTTTGCTGGTCAGTGGGCTTGAGGGGCGACTCAGTGGGCAAGTGAGCCTGGCTGGTGCCGAGCAGGCTCCCGATGTACAGGCAGATCTTGCGGGTGATCATGTTGGCTACGCTGGTTACGTGGCCAAGTCGGCCATATTGAAGGCCACTGTCCCTGAGCTTGGGCTAAAACCGGGTAATTCATCGCTGACCCTTGCAGGTATTACCAATCAGTCTGGCGACTCTCTTGGTAATCTCACCCTGCAGATGGGTGGTGATCTGGCGGATCATCAGTTGTCATGGCTGGCCGATGGCTCTCCGGTTGTCATGAGTGGACTGATCGGTGGCGGCTACGATCCTTCGATCAAATATTGGTCTGGCCAATTTCGCGAGGGCAGGGTTTCCATCAAATCCATGGAATGGCTGCTGGAGGCGGGTGCAGGCGTACCAATGAACTGGTCAGCTGCGGAGCGGGAGTTCAGTCTTGATCAACACTGCTGGACCAGCCTGCCCGCAAGGTTATGTGCGCCGGAACAGTTGATGATTGGTCCGGATAGTGGCCGGTTGGCCATGAGCCTGACCGGCCTGCGCGCCGAGCGCCTGGCATCTTTCCTGCCCGAAGGGCTCGCATGGGATGGCAGCATAGGCGGTGACATGCAGGCCCGCTGGGACCCGGGCCAAACACCGGTGGCCCATGCGCGCTTGCTGACTGACAAGGGTGCTGTTCATCTGGCAAGGGATGAGGCAGAGCCTCTGACCTTGAGGTATGACCAGTTATCCCTGGAGCTTGATGCCGACAAGGTATCAGTTCGCCCACGGCTTCAACTGGCGTCCGCTGATCTGGGGCAAGGACACCTCGAGGCAGTGATCAATCCCTATGCCGAAGGAAAGCCACTGACAGGCGAGGTGGCTCTGAGTGGCCTGCGCCTTGAGCTGTTGCAGCCTTTTTTCCCTGCGTTGTCTGCGTTGACGGGCCGTATCAACGGGCAGGGGCGCCTTGAGGGGCTGCTCGCCAAGCCCAGGTACTGGGGCAATATCGAGCTGACCGATGGCCGCCTGGCGTTGCGCAATGCACCTCTGGCGGTGGATGAAATGACGGCCCTGATTAATGTAAAGGGGGATCAGGCCGAGATTTCCGGACAACTCAAGAGCGGGAAGGGCGGCGCGACGCTGTCTGGTGCAGGTGATTGGACAGAAGAGCCAAAGCTGGTCCTGAACTTGCGCGGCGAAAGGTTTGAGTTGCGTCAGGAGCCTCAGCTGATCGCCGAGATAAGTCCGGATCTTCATTTCGTGCTGGTGCCAGAGCGGCTCGATCTGACGGGTACGGTACGGGTGCCGTACGCCAGAATCAAAGTGAAGGAGCTGCCCCGGCGAAGCGTGGCACTTTCACCGGATGTTCGTTTGGTGGAGACCGAAGAGGGTCTGCTGCGGGCAAGGGCATCAGGCCGAAGCCAGTCATTTGCGATCAATGCGGATGTAGAGCTGCTACTGGGGAATGACGTTTATTTCAATGGCTTCGGTATCACGGGAGGACTGACGGGAGGGATGCGGCTCAGGCAGAGCCCGGATAAGGGACTGGAGGCGTCGGGTGAGGTGGGTCTCGACAAGGAGGCCCGTTACGAAGCCTATGGCCAGCGGTTGAAGATTCGTCGGGGACAGCTGGTCTTTGCCGGCAACATCATGCAGCCGGGCATTGATATAGAGGCAATCAGGGTTGTTGACGACAAGACCGTCGGTGTCCGGGTGGAGGGGCGTGCCAACGAGCCTGAGACCACTTTCTTTTCCGAACCCAGCATGGCGCAGGAGGAAATACTGTCCTACCTGATACTGGGTGCGCCATTGTCGACGGATGTTGACGGCGCCAACAGCAATGCCATGTTTGCTGCGGCAGCACTCAGTCTGGGGGCGCGCAGCGGGCAGGGGTTGACCTCCGGCATAGGTAGCATGCTTGGGGTGCAGGATATGGCCCTTAGCGCAGAAGGAACCGGCGATGAAACCCAGGTCAAGGTCTCCGGTTACCTCAGTCCCGATATTTTCCTCAGCTATGGCGTTGGTGTGTTCACGCCAGTCAACACAATTACCTTGCGGTATCAGGTAAGGCCCCGGCTTTATCTGGAGGCGGCATCCTCACTCGAGAACGCCCTCGATCTGTTCTACAACTTCCGCTTCTGACGGTGACTCAGAGTCAGTTTGCAGTTTTCCCGTCAGCTATCAGGTAAACGTAGCGTTTACTGCGACGGGTGGCCTTGAGCGTATTGGGCATCTGTTCTGATAATCAGGATCATGTACGGGTGCCGTTCGTTGGCAGTGTCGCCCGAAAACAATAACAACATCCCGGGGTGACCACTGTGGATAAGTACCTTGCTCGAGGCCTGCTGCTTGCTTCCAGTCTCTTTCTTGCCGCCTGTGGTGATGACAAGAGCGACACTGCGGCCAGCCCGGCGCCGTCTTCTGTTTCTGTTGTTCAGAGCAGCGCCATCAAGGGTGTCATTCACAATGGTCGTGTACAGGCCAGTCGCTGGGTGGACGGTGCCTGGTCGCCGGTAGCCACCGCCATGACCGATGAGGCTGGCGCGTTTTCCCTTAATCTGCAGGGTGCACCTGCCGGCATACTCCGTCTGGAGCTTGCCCTTTCGGATGACCCTGCCACACCAACCCGCATGCGTTGCGATGCTCCGGCCGGCTGCGGCTCGGCAGCGTTTGGCGAGTGGCAAACACTGACGACATCACCTGCACTCCTCAGCTGGGCCCAGATTGATGCCGCAGGCGATGTCACGGTCATGCCCATCACGCCATTGAGCACAATGGTTGTTCGCTATGCAGAAAGTCTGAGCGGGGTCCTCAACGAGTCCGCGCTCACCTTTGCACGGAATCGTCTGGCAGCGCTGCTGGGGGTGACGCCGGAGTCGCTCATGACTCGCCCCGGCGATGTCACCAGTGCCACATTCCTTGCATCAGCCTCGGCCGATGCCCTCAGGGTTTCACTGTTTTCGGCCGCTTTCTCGCAGATGTCTGCCGGTGGTGACCTGAACCAGACAATTGATGCCTTTGTCGATGCATTCATCAGCAACAATGGCCGCCTCCTGCAGGCAGGCAATGTTTCGCTGGCAGATTTGCTGATCGCAGCCACCGCAGTGGCGGGTCATGTTGGTGTTGATACAGCCAGTCTCGATGTGGATGAGTGGCAGTTGCGTCTGGCCACTCTCGCTGACGGCCAGCTTCTCGGATTGAACGCGGCTGTCTTTGATTCCAACGTATTCGTGACGGACCTGGGTGCTCTCGGGGACGACGTAAAGCGGGTCATGCGTGATTCTGGCGCCGTCAGTCTGGAGCACCTGTTCGTCAAGGAATTGTCCGAGTTCGGATGGCTTTTGGGTGCCGAGTCACCTGTAGTGGCTGAAGTGGCCCTGCAGACAGTCATTTATGCCGCCATGGGCTCAGCCTATCTGGATGTGTTGCCAGCCAGCATTACGCAGTTGCCGCTGGCAGAAGGTGAACTCAACGTCACGCTCAAGCGCAAGACCGCTACGGTTCCCAATCAGCTGCTTGTCGCCGGTACCTTCAAGGGCTTGCTGGTTAATGTCACGGTCGATCTCACGACATTCAAACAGGGTGCTGCTGCCAGACTGTTTACTTACAAGGCGGTGGGTTCGGTTGGCAATGACCGGATTGATGCCACCATTGATGGTGTTTTCAGCATTGATCCGCATGAAACCGATCTTGAGCCTTTGCTCGCCGCCATTGATACGTTGGCCAGCCAGATTGCCGCCGGCAGTAATCCGGACCTCGGTGGCCTGTCTGCCGTGGTTGCCGCGTTCCTGACCAATGGCCATGGCACGTTCGCACTGGATGGTCACGCCGGCATCGAGAACCTGCTCAATGGCAGCCAGCTTGCAGTGACAGGCAAGGCAAGTGCAGAACTTGATATGGATGGTGCAGCCAATGGTGGCGTCCTGGTCAATGGCGGTATTGCCTATGGCGACCTGATACTGCCGAATGGTGACAACTTCCGCATTGTCAGGGGCAGTGACCAGCATCTGACATTCACCCTGGACAGTGAGGGTAACGGCAGCATGAGCGCCAGGTTCCTGGCAAACATCCTGACGGTTCCAGAAGCGCGAGTGATTGCAACAGGCTCGATTGCACGGGCAGGGTTGCTGGCCTCACATGTGCGTGACGAGGCAGTGAACGTACTGAACCAGTTCTCTGCAGGCGCGGCAGTAGACATCGAGGGTGCTCTTGCAGGGATACTCGCCTTTGATTTCACCGGTATGAACCTTGTGGTTGATGGGCGCGCAGTCGTTGATGGCTGGAGCAAGACCTATCGTTTGAAAGTCCGTAATGGCGAGGTCGGCATTTACCAGCCAAACAGTGATAGCAAGCTGGCCCTGAGCCTCAGTCTGGGGCAGCAGGGAGTCTTCGTGCAGACCGCCACCCGCTCCTGGTTGATTGGTGTTGATTTCGCCAATCCGGCACTGATTGTGTCGGACTCCGACGGCGGAGAGTCCCGTTACTCGTTTGACGTGCTGCTGGGCTACGTCGCCTCGATATGATGTTCCGATGATGCCCCGTGCTGCCCCTGGCTATGCCAGGGGCAGTCCCTGTTCTTTCCTGCTTGGCGTTCATTGAGGGGGCGGTTATAGTCGCCCCCTTCTTGTTGCGTTTCGGTTTTTTCCGTCGCCTTCAGATACCGGCTCTTGCCGGGCGAAGCCGTCACGGAGGGTCCGTATAACCCTCTGCCGGCAGGATCATCTGTGGCACCGCAATCTCGATGTCATGTGGCCACTCGTGGCGGCCACCACTGCTGAAGGATGAACAACATGCCTGCTATTACCCTCCCGGACGGTTCGGTCCGCCAGTTTGATCACCCTGTTTCTGTTGCCGAGGTTGCTGCCTCGATTGGTGCCGGCTTGGCCAAGGCCACTGTGGCCGGCAAGGTTGATGGTCGCCTTGTCGATGCCTGCGACCTGATTGACTCCGATGCCTCGCTGCAGATCCTGACCCCAAAAGATGAAGAAGGCCTGGAGATCATTCGTCACTCCTGTGCACATCTGGTGGGCCATGCCGTCAAGCAGCTGTATCCAACGGCTAAGATGGTGATTGGTCCAGTTATCGCCGAAGGCTTCTATTACGATATCTGGCTGGAACGGCCTTTTACGCCTGATGACATGGCGGCTATTGAAAAGCGCATGGCCGAACTCATCGACAAGGACTACGACGTCATCAAGAAAGTGACCCCGCGTGACGAGGTCATTGCGGTGTTCAAGTCCCGTGGAGAGGATTACAAGCTGCGTCTCGTTGACGACATGCCCGACGAGAAGGCCATGGGCCTGTACTACCACGAAGAGTACGTGGACATGTGCCGTGGTCCCCACGTGCCCAACACCCGCTTCCTCAAGGCCTTCAAACTGACCAAGATTTCCGGTGCCTACTGGCGCGGCGACTCGAAAAACGAGCAGTTGCAGCGCATCTACGGTACTGCCTGGGCGGACAAGAAGCAGCTCGCTGCCTATGTTCAGCGTATCGAAGAAGCCGAGAAGCGCGACCATCGCAAGATCGGCAAACAGCTCGACCTGTTTCACCTGCAGGAAGAGGCGCCCGGCATGGTGTTCTGGCACCCCAACGGCTGGACCATCTATCAGGTGCTTGAGCAGTACATGCGCAAGGTGCAGCAGGACAATGGCTATGTCGAAGTCCGCACCCCGCAGGTGGTGGATCGAGTGCTCTGGGAGAAGTCCGGGCACTGGGCCAACTACGCCGACAACATGTTCACGACCGGTTCCGAGAACCGTGACTATGCCGTTAAGCCCATGAACTGCCCCTGCCATGTGCAGATCTTCAATCAGGGCCTGAAAAGCTATCGTGACCTGCCACTGCGTATGGCCGAGTTTGGTGCCTGCCACCGCAATGAGCCTTCCGGTGCCCTGCACGGCATCATGCGCGTGCGCGGCTTTACCCAGGATGATGCGCACATCTTCTGTACCGAAGACCAGATCGGTGCCGAGGCGGCAGACTTCATCAAGTTGACCCTGAAGGTTTATGAGGACTTCGGCTTCAACGATATCTCACTCAAACTGTCTACCCGACCCGCCAAACGCGTAGGGTCGGATGATCTGTGGGACCGTGCCGAGTCCTCGCTGGCCAAGGCGCTGGAAGATGCCGGCCTCAAGTATGACCTGCAGCCTGGCGAGGGCGCCTTCTACGGTCCCAAGGTCGAGTTCACCCTGCATGACTGTATTGGTCGTGCCTGGCAGTGCGGCACCATCCAGCTGGATTTCAACCTGCCGCAGCGTCTGGAGGCCAGTTATGTGGCCGAAGACAACAGCCGGCAGTACCCGGTTATGCTGCACCGTGCCATCCTTGGTTCCTTTGAGCGCTTCATCGGAATGCTGATCGAGAACTATGCCGGCGCCTTCCCGCCATGGCTGTCTCCGGTGCAGGCGGTGGTCATGAATATCACTGACTCACAGGTCACAGCCTGTCGGACAGTGGAAGAGGCCCTGAAAAACAAAGGCTTCAGGGTCATAAGCGACTTGAGAAACGAGAAGATCGGCTTTAAAATCCGCGAGCGTACCCTCGAGCGCATCCCCTACCTGCTGGTAGTCGGTGACCGCGAGATGGAATCTGGCTCCGTAGCTGTGCGTACCCGCAAGGGAGAAGATCTTGGCAGTATGTCGGTTGACGACTTTGCCACTCTTCTTCAGGCGGACATCGCGCAACGGGGCCGTATTGTTTTGGAGAAATAACGATTAAGCCTGAACGTAATGGCCCTGCCAAAGAAAAACGCCCGGCACTGAATACAGAAATCCGGGCGCGCGAAGTGCGATTGGTTGATCAGAATGGTGAGCAGGTCGGCATTGTCGAGCTGAGCAAGGCACTTGCTGCTGCCGAGGCAGTACAGCTCGATCTCGTCGAGATCGTGCCCGATGCCGAGCCGCCAGTGTGCCGCATCATGGACTACGGCAAGCATGTCTTCGAGCAGAAGCAGCAGAAGAAAGATGCCAAGAAGAAGCAGCACCAGGTCCAGATCAAGGAAATCAAACTGCGCCCAGGCACTGAAGAGGCAGATTATCAGGTCAAGTTGCGCTCAATCGTTCGTTTCCTCGAAGAGGGCGACAAGGCTAAGATCACGCTCCGTTTCCGCGGACGTGAAATGGCTCACCAGGATATCGGTATGAAGCAATTGCAACGTATCGAGACTGACCTGGCAGAGATCGGGACTGTGGAACAGCACCCGAAGATGGAAGGGAAGATGATGCATATGCTCATCGGCCCCAAGAAAAAGAGATAAGCCGGGAAGGATTCCAGCAAGTTTCTTACCCCCAGGCCGGACTGATCGCTGTGCTGAAGGGGTTACTTAACGAGGTATATCATGCCAAAGATCAAAACCAAGCGCGGTGCAGCAAAGCGCTTCATGAAGACTGCAAACGGCTTCAAGCGCAAGCAGGCCTTCAAGCGCCACATCCTGACGAAAAAGTCAGCCAAGCGTATCCGTCAGCTCCGTCCGATGACGATGGTCGCCAAAAGCGACGTCGCTCGTGTCGAACGCATGCTTCCTAACTCGTAACTGACGGAGAAATACGTAAATGGCTCGTGTAAAGCGTGGTGTCATCGCTCACCGTCGTCACAAGAAGATTCTCGATCGTGCAAAGGGTTACTACGGTGCTCGTTCGCGCGTCTATCGTGTAGCGTTCCAGGCAGTCATCAAGGCTGGCCAGTATGCTTATCGTGACCGTCGTCAACGGAAGCGTCAGTTCCGTGCCCTGTGGATTGCCCGTATCAATGCGGCGTCCCGTCTCAATGGTCTCTCCTACAGCCGTCTTATCAACGGTCTGAAGCGTGCGAACATTGTGATTGACCGTCGTGTAATGGCAGATATTGCCGTTCATGATGCGGCAGCGTTTAGCGCACTGGCTGAAAAAGCAAAAGCCAGCCTCGCGGCGTAAGTAGCAAGGTAGGGCTTCCGGGCCCGACCAAAGGGGAAGGGCTTCACGGTTCTTCCCCTTTTTTATTTTCTGCTGCGGTGGTCCCTGTTGCGGGGCTTGCTGTGGCAACAGAACCTATTTCTTCGCGAGAGCGGGAACAACATGAGCGAATTGAACGCGCTGGTGCAGGAAGCACAGGCACAGATTGCTGCAGCCAATGATGTGGCTGCCATTGAACAGGTGCGTGTGCAGTACCTCGGCAAGAAAAGCCGTATTACCGAGTTGTCAAAAGCGCTCGGTCAGATGGGCGAAGAAGAGCGTCGTGCCCAGGGCGCAGTGCTTAATCAGGCGCGTGAAGCCATCACGTCGGCCCTGAACTCACGTCGTGACAGTCTTGCAGCAGATGCCCTGGCGGCAAAGCTGGAGGCTGAGCGTGTAGATGTTACGTTGCCCGGTCGCGGTGAGCTGGGCGGGCTGCATCCGGTAACCCGTGTGCTGGAGCGCATTGAAGGCTTCTTCACGGCCATCGGCTTTACTGTGGCGTCCGGTCCGGAGGTGGAAGACGACTTCCATAACTTCGAGGCGCTCAATATTCCGGCGCATCACCCCGCACGTGCCATGCACGATACGTTTTATTTCGATGCACACCGTTTGCTGCGCACGCACACTTCGCCAGTACAGATTCGTGTGATGGAATCGCAGCAGCCACCTATCCGCATTGTGTGTCCGGGTCGCGTCTATCGTTGTGATTCTGATCTTACGCATTCGCCGATGTTTCATCAGGTCGAAGGTCTGCTGATTGATGAACACGTCAGCTTTGCTGACCTCAAGGGCATGATTGGCGACTTCCTGCGGGTGTTTTTCGGCAAGGAGCTGGAAGTGCGTTTTCGTCCTTCCTATTTTCCGTTTACCGAGCCGTCAGCCGAGGTCGATATCCAGTGTGTGATGTGCGAAGGCCATGGTTGCCGCGTGTGCAAGCAAACCGGCTGGCTCGAAGTGCTTGGTTGCGGCATGGTGCATCCCAAGGTGCTTGAAAACTGCGGTATTGATCCGGAAAAATATTCAGGTTTTGCTTTCGGCATGGGTGTCGAACGCTTCGCGATGCTGCGCTATGGCGTGAATGATCTGCGTCTGTTCTTTGACAATGATCTGCGCTTTTTGCGTCAGTTTGCCTGATTGGTATTGTCACGCTCTGGTGCCGTCTTGCATGAGCATGGTTTTGGCTGAGGTTTTTCATCGCTAAAACTGTTTTTGTGCGCAGCACCAGGAGCAAAAAAGATTGAGGCCCGTACAGGGCAAGTGAGTCGCAACATGCAATTCAGCGAAAAATGGCTGCGTGAATGGGTCAGCCCACAACAGGATATGGCTGCTTTCGGGCATCAGCTCACCATGGCTGGGCTTGAGGTTGATGCCATTGTGCCGGTAGTGCCACCGTTTCAGGGAGTGCTGGTGGGTGAGGTGCTGAGCGTTGTACCACATCCCGATGCAGACAAGTTGCGTGTAACCAGTGTCAGTACAGGTACTGAAACCCTGCAGATTGTCTGTGGTGCGGCCAATGTGCGGGTGGGTCTTCGTGTGCCGGTAGCAACGGTCGGTGCCGAGCTGCCTGGTGGCCTGAAAATAAAGCAGGCCAAACTGCGTGGCGTCGAGTCGTTCGGCATGCTGTGTTCCGAGGCCGAGATCGGGTTGGCCGAAACGGCGGATGGCCTCATGGAATTGCCTGCAGATGCTCCGGTAGGCACGAGCATCCGTGATTATTTGCAGCTTGATGACAATATGGTCGAGCTGGGTATTACCCCGAATCGCGGCGATTGCCTCAGCTTGCGTGGCCTGGCCCGTGAAGCGGGTGTGCTGAATCGCCTGTCGGTCTGCACGCCTGAAATTGTGTCGGTCAAGGCAAGTCACGACGAGACTCTGGCGGTGTCGCTGGTGGCGCCGGCGGCATGTCCCAATTACGTTGGTCGCGTCATTCGCAATGTGAATGCGGCGGCAGAAACGCCGCTGTGGATGACGGAGAAGCTGCGCCGTGCAGGTTTGCGCTCGATCAGTCCCGTTGTTGATGTGACCAATTTTGTATTGATCGAGCTGGGGCAGCCCATGCATGCCTTCGACAAGGCAAAGCTGGAGGGTGGCATTGAGGTTCGCATGGCGCATGCCGGCGAATCGCTTGAGCTGCTGGACGGGCAGGTTGTGACGCTGCGTCCGGACACCCTCGTGATAGCAGATAGCAAGAAGCCTCTCGCCATGGCTGGCATCATGGGCGGGCAGGGCAGCTCGGTCTCGACAGAGACGCGTGACATTTTTCTTGAAAGCGCCTTTTTTGATCCGCTGGCAGCGGCAGGCAAGGCCCGTTCCTATGGCTTGCATACCGATTCATCCCATCGCTTCGAGCGTGGTGTGGACTTCCGCCTGCAGGCCGATGCAATCGAGCGTGCAACCGCGCTAATCATGGATGTTTGTGGTGGTGAGGCGGGGCCGCTGACGGTTGCCCACTCGTTGCCCCACCAGCCCGAGCGTGCCCCGATCACCCTGAGGGCCGAACGGATCACCAGGTTGCTGGGGTTTGCCATGCCGGCAGCCGAGGTGGATGACATTTTGTCCCGGCTGGGCATGGTAGTGGTAGCTCAGGATGGTGGCTGGCTGGTGACACCGCCCAGCTGGCGCTTTGATATCAGCATCGAGGTGGATCTGATCGAGGAGCTGGCGCGTATTCATGGCTATAACAACCTGCCTGTGACTGCGCCCCGTGCGGATGTCCGTCTGGCGCCACAGAGTGAAACGGCCGTCACGGAGGCCCGTCTGAAGCGTTTGCTGGTGGATCTGGGCTACCAGGAAGCCATCACCATGAGCTTTGTTGAGCCTGGGCTGCTGGCAAAGCTGGATCCGGCCTCTACGCCCCTGGCGCTGGCCAACCCCCTGTCAGCGGACCTCTCGGTGATGCGAACCACCCTGTGGGCGGGGCTGCTCAAGGCGGTTCTGCACAACCAGAACCGCCAGCAGCCGCGAGTGCGGCTGTTTGAGACGGGTCTGCGCTTCGTGCCGGCCAAAGACGGTTTGCGGCAGGAGCGTATGCTGGCTGGCGTGGTGTCCGGCACAGTTAATGTAGAGTTGTGGAGCCACATCAAAAAAGACATTGATTTCTTTGATATTAAAGGAAATATTGAGCGAGTGGTTGCGCTGCTTGGCGCTTCTGATAGAGTTGGGTACAAGTCATCTGCCCATCCTGCATTGCACCCCGGGCAGACAGCAGAAATGGAAATGAACGGTCAGTCAGTGGGCTGGATAGGTGCTTTGCACCCTAATCTGCTGGCGGATCTTGGCCTTGTGGGGCCGGTTTACCTGTTTGAAATATGCCTGGAGCAGCTGGGCGAGGGGCGCTTGCCGGCCTTCGCCGAGTTGTCGCGCTTTCCGGAGGTGCGTCGTGATATCGCAGTGCTTTGCGGTCGCGATGTGCCGGCAGCCGATATCCTGGCAAGTGTTCGTGAGGTTGCGGGAACGGAGTTGCGCGATTGCCGCCTGTTCGATGTGTATGAAGGACAGGGGGTGGCCAGTGGGCAGAGAAGCCTCGCCATTGGCATGATCTGGCAGCACCCGGAACGTACATTGCAGGAAGATGAGGTTCAGGCGCGGGTCGATGCGGTGGTTGATCGGCTCAAGACCCGGTTTGGGGTCAGCCTGAGGGATTAAGTTGAGGGGTTGCAATGACGGCACTCACCAAGGCGGAAATGGCGGAAAAGCTGTTCGAAGAGCTGGGTCTCAACAAGCGTGAGGCCAAGGAAATGGTCGAGATGTTCTTTGAGGAGATCCGCCATGCCCTCGAGCACAATGAGTCCGTCAAGCTCTCCGGTTTTGGCAACTTTGATTTACGTGACAAGCGTCAGCGTCCTGGGCGAAACCCCAAGACCGGCGAGGAAATTCCGATTACTGCCCGGCGAGTTGTTACCTTCCGTCCCGGACAGAAACTGAAGGCCAGAGTAGAAGCATATGCTAGAGCCCAGCAATAACGCCCAGCTGCCGGAGATTCCCAGCAAGCGTTACTTCACCATTGGTGAGGTCAGTGAGCTTTGTGATGTAAAGCCTCACGTGCTGCGCTACTGGGAGCAAGAGTTCCCCCAGCTGAAGCCGGTAAAGCGTCGGGGTAACCGTCGTTATTACCAGCGCCAGGATGTCATGATCATCCGCAACATCCGCAGCCTGCTCTACGAGCAGGGCTACACGATCGGTGGTGCGCGGCTGCAGTTGACGGACGTGCGGCCTGCAGAGCGTGATGAACCTGTGGCTGCCGTGAGTTCGTCTGCACTGCCTTCATCCGGTGGTGGCATCTTTCATGTGGTGGTGAAGGACATGATCAGGGAGCTTGAGCAGGTCGCGACCCTGCTGGCACGCTGATAATACTGTTGAATTTTCCGGTACTTGCGCTGGACAAGTGGAAAGTTTTCGGTATGATTGCCGCCTCACCGAAAGGTGGTCGTCGGGGCGTAGCGCAGCCTGGTAGCGCACTTGCATGGGGTGCAAGGGGTCGAAGGTTCAAATCCTTCCGTCCCGACCAAAGAATATGGAAAAGGCCTGATCAGAAATGATCGGGCCTTTTTGTTTTTGAAGACATTGCTGCGTTTCATTCATTGCTGATCGGAGCGAGTGCCATGCTCAAGCCTGAACTGTTGTCGCCTGCGGGTACGCTGACTCATCTGAAATATGCCTTTGCTTATGGTGCCGATGCTGTCTATGCCGGACAGCCGCGTTACTCACTGCGCGTACGTAACAACAGTTTCAAGGATGTGGCTGCACTACATGAAGGTATTGATGAGGCGCACCGGCAAGGTAAAAAGTTTTATCTGGCCTCGAATATTGCCGCACACAACGACAAGGTGCGCAGTTACCTGCGTGATCTGGCGCCGATCATCGAGCTGGCTCCTGATGCCCTGATCATGTCTGATCCGGGGCTGATCATGCTGGTAAAGGAACAGTGGCCTGATCAGGAAATACATCTCTCGGTGCAGGCCAATGCGGTGAACTGGGCAACGGTGGAGTTCTGGAAGCGGCAGGGGATTTCACGCGTGATCCTGTCGCGCGAACTTGCGCTGGAAGAAGTCGCCGATATTCATGACAAGGTCCCGGGTATGGAGCTTGAAGTGTTCGTGCACGGTGCGTTGTGCATGGCATATTCCGGACGCTGCCTGCTTTCGGGCTACATGAATCACCGTGATGCCAATCAGGGCGCCTGTACCAATGCCTGTCGTTGGGAATACAACACAGTGCCCCATGCAACCGACAGTACGGGTGACATGATTCCTGTCAGGAATCTGGCCGTTGGCCAGCATGATCCTGCAGAGCCAAAAGAAATCCTGCTGCGTGATCCCAAGCAGCCGGATGAATTTGTGCCAGTCTATGAGGATGAGCATGGTACCTACATCATGAACTCACGAGACCTTCGTGCCGTTCAGCATGTCGGTGAACTGATGCGTATTGGTGTGCATTCGCTGAAGATCGAGGGGCGGACCAAGAGTCCATATTACGTGGCACGCACGGCACAGGTCTATCGTCGTGCGATTGATGATGCACTCGCCGGCAAGTCTTTTGACATGCAACTGATGGACGAGCTGGAGGCTTTATCCAATCGTGGCTATACCGAAGGATTCTTCCGGCGTCATCCGCCTGCCGAATACCAGCAGTATGAACAAGGCAGCTCCCTGCTGGGAACGGAGCAGCTGGTTGGCGAGGTGATTGATGCAAATGATCGCTGGCTGACGGTGGATGTAAAAAACAGGTTTTCCCGTGGCGATAACCTGATGTTGATGACGCCGACGGGTAATCAGCATTTCATGCTGGCTGCACTGGAGAATACCCAGGGTGCTGCAATTGATGTTGCCCCGGGTAATGGACATATCGTGCGGGTTCCCCGGCTGGATGCGTCGGGTGATCTGGCGTTTGCAATGATTACACGGCAGGTTTGAGGCCTGCTGCAGGTTAACTGGCCGCCAGGAGGGTGGCCTTTCAATGGACGCAATCAGTACTCATGGAGGAGTTGTCATGTGTCGTCAGTTTTTGTTTATCGTTTTTTTGATCATGCCTGTGCTGGTTGCCGGCGCCGAGAGTGTTGCACCGGACAAGCCGGTATTGCGTGTCATGCAACTGCCGGCTCCTGGCGAGGGCAGGGTTGACATCAATACGGCAGATGCTCGTGAGTTGTCCCGGCGACTGAACGGGATTGGTGAAAAAAAAGCCCAGGCGATTGTTGATTATCGAAATGCTAACGGCGGTTTTCGCTCGCTTGCTCAGCTGGAGCAGGTCAAGGGTATTGGTCCGGCGATTGTGAAGAAAAACCGGCACCTGATATATATTGATGCCCGGCCCTGATGCCTAGACGCGCTGACTATTTTGTATCTGTTGCCGGTAACCTGCCGGCGTGCATTTGAACCAGCGTTTGAAGGCGCGGTTGAAGGCGCTTTGTTCGGAGTAGCCGAGAAGGCTGGCAATGTCGCTGATGGGGTGTGTCGGATCAGCCAGATAGCGTTGTGCCAGATGAATGCGCACCTGATCCAGCAGTGAGGAAAAATCAGCGCCATCGGCGCTCAGTCGACGACGCAATGTCCACGGCTTGAGGCCAAGTGTGTCCGCCATGGTTTCCAGTGTGGGTGCTCCCAGTGGCAGTGCCTGTGTCATGGCCAGCCTTACCTGTGCGAGAAAGTTGCCTCGGGCCTGATAGTTGGCCAGCACCTGTTCTACGCGGGCGCGCATAAGCCGGTGTACATCGGCATCGGCATCGGCAAGAGGGGTGTCCAGCAGGCTGGCTTCCAGGGTTATGCGGTTTTCATCAGACCCGAATTCAACCGGGCACTGGAAAATGCGTTCATATTCGCGCAGGTCGTCAGAAGGCGCCTTGTGCCTGAACTGCACCTTCAGCGGGTTGTGCTGGCTTCGTGTGATCCAGCGGCCATAGCTGACCCAGCTTGAAAAGGCGGCCTCTACACGGTGCCGATGGGGTTCTGTGGCGCCATCAAATGCTTGCCAGCTGATACTGAAGGTCTGGTCATCAACCACCATTTCACAATTGCCCACCTCGGAGCGAAAGTGCTCATGGCGCAGCATGAGGCCCACGGCTTCGCCCAGATTGCGGCTGCTCATGGTGGCATAGCCCAGAACCCCGATTGAGTTCGGGCGCACATTCTCGCCGGTGTGCAGGCCAAACCACGGGTCATGCAATTGCTTGAGGATGGCAGCATAGAGTGCATCCTCAACAGCAAATGGAACCCGTGCGTTGATGTCGTTCAACAGGTTGCTGTCCAGACCAAGCTCTGACTCTGTGGCACCAAGGTCAGCCCCCATCAGCCGGGCGACATCAACAAGATGATTGATGTAGACGGACGAAACAGTGGGGGAGAAGGCAACAGGCATGATTCGCGGGCGGTCGGCAGGTGATTGGCATCCATTCTAGACGTTATTGTTTGCCGATTCACAGTCAGGATTGGTCAGAGGGTTGGCGTTGTCAGATGTGTGGGCGATGATGTCGGCCTTGTTGAGGAAAATGTATGTCTTCAGTACGTGTCCATACGCGATTGGGTCAGATTGCCGGCTTTGAAAAGAACGGCGTGCAACAGTTTCGCGGTATTCCTTATGCAATGCCCTTGCAGGGGCTGGGGCGCATTCGCGCGCCAGAGCCGGTCAGGCCATGGACGGGTGTGCTTGAGGCAACCGGGTGGGCGCAGGCGGCCCCGCAGGACGAGATACCGTTCATGCCGGTGGGAGCCACGGGTGATGCCTGCCTGGCATTGAATATCTGGCGACCTGTACAGGCGACGGCACATCTGCCGGTCATGGTGTGGATTCATGGCGGGGGTTTTTCCGCAGGGGCCAGCAATCAGTCACTGTATGACGGTGCTGCACTGGCTCTCGACAATGGCGTGATTGTTGTCAGTATCAACTATCGCCTCGGTATTCTCGGCTTTGGGGAGTGGTCTGACTGGCCGGCGCTTGGCGGTGTCAGCAATGCTGGTCTTCGTGACCAGTTGCTGGCCCTGCAATGGGTGCAGGACCATATTGCGGACTTTGGGGGTGACCCGCAGCTTGTCACGCTGTTTGGCGAGTCTGCTGGCGGCATGAGTATTGCGTGTCTGATGGCATGCCCGCTGGCAAAAGGGTTGTTCGCACGGGCCATTATCCAGAGTGGCAGCCCCGATCATGTGGTCACACGGGATGAGGCGGCCAGAATCACGCATTTGTTTGCGGACGCGGCCGGGGGAGATCCGGCCGCTTGTCTGCAGGGCGAGATCAAGGGCGTGGTAAGGGCCCAGCGCAGCTGTTTCAGGGCCACGGTTAACCGGGGTATTCATACCGAGCCGGTTGCCCAGTTTGGCATGACACTGATGCCCATGATTGGTGATGACATTTTGCCGGAACATCCCCTTGTTGCGCTTGCCGGCGGGGCGTCTGCGGATATCCCGTTATTGCTGGGTACGACTGTGGACGAGTGGAACCTGTTCTACCTTTCGCCGCAGAGCATGGGGGCCGCGCAGGCCAGACCGGAGCCGGATGAGGCCCGGCTGCTGCATGAGTTCGAACGGACCTTGCCGGGGCGTGGAGCCATGATGCTGGCGCGTTACAAGGATGCCATCCCGGCGGCATCGGGCAGTGATTTGTTCTGTGCCTATGAAACGGACCGGATGTTCCGTATCCCCACCATCCGGCTTGCCGAGGCCCGCTTCGGACAGCCGGCGGGGACCTGGCAATACCTGTTTGACTGGCCATGTGCCTTCAATCGCCGCCTCAAAAGCTGTCATGTGATGGAAGTGCCGTTTGTGTTCGGCATCACGGATCGCCCGGCTGGCCAGTTCTTTACCGGCGGGGGCGAGGCAGCGGAGCGATTGTCCCGGCAGGTGCGCCAGGCCTGGGCCGGTTTTGCTTCCGGATCGGTGCCCGCGGCCGATGGCTGGCCTGACTGGCCCATATATGAGAAAAGGGAGCGGGCAGTGCTCCTCATGGCTGCAGATACCCGGGTTTGCCATGACCCTGAGGCCTCCAGGCGAGAGCTCTGGAACGGCATACTATGAGCCGTTGCGGTCAAAAAACAGTCAAAATGAACCGTGCCATTATTTATGGTTGGGTTTTGCCGCGGCATTGGCTAGACTGCGAGGCTGATCCTATAACTACAAAGTTGCCCCGGACGGTGTCCGCCGAGGAGCAAGATGAATAGCAACACTCCGCTTCCCCCCGAATTCCTGGCTGGCCTTGAGCCGCTTTCGCGTCGTCGCTTCCTTGTTGGAGGCGCGCAGCTCGCTGCTGTTGGCAGTTCGCTGCTGGCATTGCCCGGGCATGTGCTGGGTGCCGAGAAGGCTGGTGATCTGCCATCAGGCATCAAGTACCTGACCGAGTCAGAGTACCGCGTGTTCGACAAGCTCCGCCTGATCATGCTGCCGACGCAAAAATTCCAGCTGCCCTCTACGACAGAAGTGCCCGTGATGCAGAATGTTGATGTGATCATCAGCAAGCTTGATCCGCGTCCGCGCCTTCTGGTCAAGATGGCGGCCAATAGTCTCGAGTATACAGGCGTGGTCTGGCGCTTCTCCCGGTTCTCGGCAATGAGTGACGAGCGTGCCCTGAAGCGTGTCAGGGACTGGCAAACAGGCAACATGGCTGAGCGCGGCATCATTTCCAGCTTGAAGATGGTGGTGACATTCGCCTACTGGCAGGATCAACGTACTTATCCAGGTCTGGAATACGATGGTCCGGTGACCCAGAAATGGGGCATTCGTCGTCTCGGCAATGCACCACTGCCTCGCTGATATTCCAGAACTAAAAATAATAATGACGCACTGAGTCGGTATCGAGGGCGAAATGATTTACAGGGAATTGCCGCAAGAAGGGCTTCCGGTTACCCAGGCCAAAGACATCACTGAAAAAAATGTTCATCTGAAGGCTGACGTTATTGTGGTCGGCTCAGGTGCTGGCGGAGCCGTGGCGGCGTATGAGCTTGCCCGGGCAGGCAAGAAGGTCATTGTTCTTGAAGCTGGCCGCTATGTGCCGAGCTCGGACTTCAAGGAAGACATGACCGACAGCATGTATCGCATGTATCAGGATGCCGGTTTGCAAACCAACTCGACCGGCGACCTTATCCTGATGCAGGGAGCCACGACCGGTGGTTCAACGGTTCTCAGTGCCACGATTTCTGCCAGGGTGCCAGACAGGGTGCTCAAGGAATGGCAGCGCGATCATGGCCTCGATAACATTTCTTCCGAGCAGCTGCGGCCGCACTTTGAAAAAGTGGAGCAGCGTCTTGGTGTGCACGTTAATGAGCCGCATGAAATCAATGACGCTGCCAATCTGGTGGTGCAGGGCTCCGAAGTCATGGGGTGGTCCTGGAAGCCGCTGTCCCGCAACGTGAAGCAGTGTGCGCTCACCGGTTTGTGTCTGGCAGGTTGCCCTTCGGATCGCAAGCTCTCTATGCTGGTGACGTATCTGCCATGGGCTGTGGCAGAGGGTGCCGAGATATTCGTTGATGCGCATGTGGATTTTGTGAATGAACGTAATGGTCGCGCCTCTGGTGTAGAGGGTCGGTTCATTGATCCCGACACGCATGAAGTAGTGGCCAGTTTTACTGCTGAAGGCCAGATCGTTGTTGTTGGTGCAGGCCCCATCCAGACGCCATTGCTGTTGCAGAAAAGCGGTCTGGGTCTGCAAAGCGGCATGGTTGGCCGTAATCTTTCGGTGCGCCCGGGTGTTTCCGTGTTTGGCAAGTTTCCCGAGCCTGTTTATGGCTGGCGCGGAGCGCTGACCGGGATTCATGTAGACGAGTTCTGGAAGGAAAAATACAACTGGATTGATATGGATAGTGGTCTGGCCGCGCCTGCCCAGCTTATCTCGCAGGGCGAGCTGGGCGAGGGCGATGACCATGTCCGCTTCATGAAAGAGTACAAGTATTTCTCGGCACTTAACGTATTCGTGCATGACCATGGCCAGGGTTATGTGCAGTGGATTGGCGATGCCGTTACGGGTGACAAGCGTATTGAATGGAACCTTAATCGTGACGAATTCAATTCGATGCGTGAAGGCTTGCGTCATGCCGGTCGGGTGATGTTTGCGGCAGGGGCAGAGAAGGTTTATCTGCCAGCCTATAACCGTACCGCCGCGACCAGTGTGTTTGAGCTGGATCAGGCTGTGGACAAGATCGAGTTCGGTACCCTTGGTCTTTACACCATGCGCATGATTGCCTACAACCCTCAGGGTACCTGCCGCATGGGTAGGGATCCGTTCACTTCTGTCGTGAACCAGTGGGGCGAATCACATGAGCTGAAGGGGCTGTTTATTGTTGATGCCAGCATCATGCCGACGGAAATCACGGTGAATACCCAGATGACGGTATCGGCTCTGGCCAGTTATATCGTCGATACCATCATCCAGAAAGAGTCGAGTTATTTCTGGTCATGATGGTTGTGTTCAAATAAAAAAGCCTCCCGACGTGGAGGCTTTTTTATGGTTCATCGCGGATTAGCGGGAAAGAGGTAGGGACGGACGGTGAAACGGGTTAGGTTGTTTGTGCGAGCAAATCACCGTCCGAGACACCGCCGTCATGCCAGATGCTACGTTTCCTGCCTGGGGCTGGGAAGGGTTTTTACCTCTTTCCTTTCAGCCCCGGTCCTCTCAAGAGCTGCTCATTACCCTGTCCCCCGATCCTGCTGTTTCACCCCGGTGTGGTCGATGCCAGCACCCTTGTACTCGGGTACACGACGTATCCGTGCGACTGGTGCGCGATCGGGATCTCTTTGAGCATCGCGTCTGGCTGAGCGTTCCGCTGCGTCGTTTGCGCTGTATCACCTGCGGGGT
>JACCDZ010801391.1_pt1 | contig 25563 bp, 33 predicted proteins | sample 7449551 | NCBI WGS metagenome assembly JACCDZ01 (sample SAMN15323452, study PRJNA562643) | freshwater metagenome | isolation source: river surface water | place: USA:Blue River Watershed | collected 2017-08-18 | reverse complement strand
TAAACAAACAGGACCGGAACTTTAATCCGCCCCTGAAACGACAAAAAGCCCCGCCATCGGAAAACCGAGGGCGGGCGAAAATAATTTGCAGGTAGTGCGTTTTCTGTGTTGACAGTATCATACTGTATGATAATACAGGCGTATGGCAAGCAAACGGCTAGCCAACCTCGAATGGAGAGAGACAGTGGCCAAGATCAGCACATTCAAAAACAATGATGTCGCCGCGTTTAAGGGTGAAATCGTCCGCGAAACAGATAAAGCATTCCTTGTTCGTGTCGCCAATATCTACAATGGCCACAAGGATGTTTGGTTTCCTAAGTCGCAGATTGAAACTAAGGGGAATATTATCCTCTGCAAGTTCTGGCTGATCGCAGCTAAGGCCCGCGAAACTGGCGCGGCCTTTTGCGCTATGTCGCCCGAAGCTGCTCTTTCATCATAAGGATGAAACAATGTTTTATGTATGCCACGCCACGATTAACCCAGAAAACATAAATACATACGTTGGTCAGACCGCAGAAGATGCGCTTCGAGAAATGGTTTTGGCCATTTCCCCGGGGTTCCCTATGATTTACCGAAGCTCCGGCGCGGCCAGCAAAAACGCACCACGCCTTGGCCCCGCCGACGAGGGTTATTGGTTTGCTGCGGTGTGTGACCTTTTCGAGCAGCGCGAAAATGAAGACTATTTCATCAACTCAACCAAAGAAGCGGCCTATGCTGCTGCTTTGGAATTTCTCCGACCTGAGGACAACGAATGACCGCCAACGGAAAGTTGCTTTCCCTGATAGACTATACTGGATTGTCTATCAGGGACGCGGCAGAGGTAATTGGATGCTCTGAGCAGACGTTATCAAGGAAATTAGCGGGGAAGGACCGCTACACTTCGACTGACGCCGATATAGCGGCAATTTCCGGCATTGCCGATTGGCAGGATCGTCAAGTCGCCGCATTGGCCAGCCGGATCAATCGGATCAAATCGGAAAACGGCACCAGCGGAGAAATCCGAATTATCCAATATCGGACAAATGCCGACCTGCTGCCCGGCGTCCCGCCAGCGTCGGCGGGACGCATGGTTATCGCCCGCATTGCGCGGGCCAACCCAGACATGGTTATGCCTGTCATATTTGACAGAAAAAAATATGACATTTGGAGGGGCGGGCTGGCCGACACAGCCGAGACAAGGGCTGAGTGGGCCGGTGGGTTTCAAAGCTGGCGCTTGGGCATGAAGATTGATCATCCGCACAACGGGTCAGCCTCGCTTGGGTATGCGGCTATCCGAATGAATGAGGCAGCATCAAAAATAGGCAGCGGTGAGGATCAGATATAAGCTGCGACCGCCATAAAACACCAAAAAACCCCGGCCTGCCGAAGCAGAACCGGGGCAAGTTATAACAGGTGTGCGAATTTCATCAGGACAGGAGCGCGCTCTTGGCCCGAAAATCGGCAGTAACGGTGCCAGCGCTTGCCGGATCAGCCCGGCGAAGATCGGACGCTACAGCGCTTTGAAAACAACAACACCAACAAGGAGGATGGCCGACAGAACGAGCAATACATTCGCGATGCGGCGGCAGCGGCGCATTGAATTGATCATGCCTCGTCCTCCTCAATCGGCCAGCCTGGGGTTTCTGGTATCGGGACGCCAGCAGCGCGGGCAGCGGCTTCAACAGCATAAATGCGGCGGAGGTAAATGCGTTCGCGCCGCTCAAGGACATCAAGACGAGCCTCCATCGCGTCTATTTTCTCGTCAAACCTGTGCAGCATCCATTTGATGCCGCCGCCAAGGCCACCAAGCAGCGCCGTGACCGCCATTATAATATCGGATGCGCTCATTTCCGCCCCCAAATCGCTTTGGCGGTATGCCCGCCGCCTAGGATCGTCAGAACGACAGTCGAGAACGCCAGCAGGCTATCAATCGGCGTTGCTGTGATCTTCGCGCCAAACCCATTGACGAGCGGGACGAAGATCAACCCCCAAACCCACATGACAATGAGCGACCAGCAGAGACCGGATCGCCACCCGTCCTTGAACATCGACCATTCGCCCTCTGTCTTGTTGAGAGCAGCGATTGTTGCGGCCTCTTTGTCCCACAGGTTGAACATGCGTTCTTCGATGCCCTGCACGGCTTGGCTTGCGTCCGGGCGCTCGCGAATGGCCTTTTCGATGGCCTCCGGCTCGCTATCGGTAGCCAATTCTTTAGCCAATTCCTTGAGCACCGCCGTTGCAGCCGCCCCGGCAGGCCCGCCGATCACGCCGCCGAGGACAGGCGCGCCGATGTCAACGAGGACTTTCGCCAGCTTTTCCATTATGCCGCCTCCGCAATGAGCGCCTTTTTGCGCTCGCTCTGCTGCCAAGCCTTGAAGGCGAGGACGCCAACACCCACAGCAACAAGAGCGAATGCCCCGCCCGCGATCCATGCGGATACATCGGATGCTTGAACGGCGGGCGCGGTAGCCGCTGCCCCTGCCGCCCCGGTCGCATTGGCCTTGGCCTTGCGTCCTGCCTTGGCGGCTTCCTCTTTCAATTCGACCGAGGACAGGCCAGCGAGGCGCAGACAGAACGCCTCAAGCGCGGTTACGCGCCGGGTCCAACCCCTACCGAATACCGAGAACGTGCCAAGGCCGCGCAGGAAGGCCATGCGGCGAGCGCACAGCGCCTTGATGCGCGCAGGCCCGCCAAGGGTAGCAGGAAGCGCCCTGTCATGTTGCAGCGCCCTTCCCGGCCCGCTGTTGACGGCATAATCAAACATGCAGGCGTCATAGCCGGAGGGCAGCATATCGCCGCGCACCGCATTCCAATATCGCTGGCGATAGATCGCTTCGACATGATGCGCCGGGATGTTGCGCAGTTCGGTTTTTGTGACAGGCTTATCCAGCCAGGCGCGATAGGTGGCGAGGGTTATCCCCTTCATCGTCGCACCACCGGGGTCTTTGGGGTGGTCTGACCACCCGCCCTCGTATTTCAGGGTAAACGCGAGGGCGGCGGGTAAATTGCTTTTCATGGCGAAATCCAGACACAAAAAAACCGCCCTGCGGCGGCGGCGTGGTCATTGGGGCGGCGCTTACTTCCGTGGGATAGGCACAAATTCCAGAGTGAAGGCCTGATCCTGCTCAATCGGCGCGGGGCCGGGGAAAAGAACGGTCATCACCACATCGGGCGAGGATGCATCAATAAAGGGCTGATCGGTCTCAGATAGCCCCTTAAGGACAGCCTTCTTGCCATCGGGGCCAAGGCCGGTTCGGCTCTCACCATCGCCCGGTTCAACAGCCCGGAGCGTTGCGCGCCCCCGTCCTGTTACGGGATCCGTGTCGATGGAAGCGCAATACATGCGGATGAACATTCTGTTTCTCCTGATTAGACGACGAGCGCGGCAACATTGTTGCCAGTGCCGCCATTGATGAGCGGGAAGGATGCGCCCTTGGCGACACCCGAAATGTGGTTGTCATTGGACCCGGCTGCTATTTCGACGCCGGTTGTGATCGAACCTCCGACAGCAAAGCGCAGAACATTCGCCGTGCTGTTGGAATAGGCCAGAGCACCGCGCGATTTGCGCCGCCCCGCGATGACAAGGTCCGGCGCATTGGTTACGCCGGAGAGCAGCGCACCATCGCCACCGCCGCCGCTGGCAGGACCGTCAACATCAACAAGCCCGGTGGGCCGGTTGAGGTTGCTCAGCGATGCGCCGGTTACGCTGCCAGCGGGCGGGTTTGTGATTTTGGTCGTGCCGAAGTTGATACCCTCCTGATCGGAAACGAGCAGCGCCGTCCCTGCTGTAGTGCCGTCAATGCGCAGATTGATGGCATTGCCGGATTTGACAACGCCGGATCCGCCAACGCGCACCGCGCCGGATGCGCCGCGCACGATCCCGCCGCGCACCTGCGTTTCGCCAGAGAGGATATAGATCGGCTCTGCCTTGGTCGCGCCTTCGGCGTCAATCCAATCAACCACGATGTCCTGCGGATCAGCGGTGGCGTGGTGCAGGGAAATAAAGTGGTAAAATCCGGGATTTTTGCTGCGGATTTCGCCAATCCTGACGTTTTTACACCCGCCGCCGATGAGGCAGGCATGACCCGCCGTATCTTCAACGTTGAGGTGGTCGATGGACACACCGTCAATCGTGCCGGTCGCATTATGGTTGAGGCCATAATATGCCGCCTCGACACCGGCCCCGCCATTGAGCGCGAGCAGCTCCGAGGGACCACGCGCCATCTTGCCGTAGGATTCCTGTCGATAGGCCTTGAGGCTCGTCCCGGCGAGATAGGGGTAGATGCCCGCACGGTCGATACCGCCGCGCGTGACGACATGATCCCACGCCACATCGTCATAATACATGTTGGGGTAAGAGACGTAGGAGAAGCCCTCGCATTCCAAGCGTCCGCGCTGGCGAAAGCCGGTGACACGATCCGCGTTCAACCCCTCGACTGAGACAAAGCCCGTGCGCGCATCGGCAGCGGTGACATAGGCGATATAGGTATCGCCCGCCTGCGCTGCGGCGGTGAGTGTGAACCCTGTCGCGCCGCCTGCCGATAGATCGCTTGATGTCGAGAGATATGTCGCCACCCCGCCGCGAACTCGGAAAATGGCGAAATCAGCCTTGGCCGTGGCCGGGCTTGTCCAAGAAAAAACCGTCTGGCCTGCGGTGGCTGTGAAGGTGTTCGATGTAACCGGCGAGAAATAGGCATAGCCATCGCCGGAGATGGTGACACCGGTCAGTTTGCCCGATCCCGTCCACCCAGCCCGCTTGCGCACCGCGAACATCGAATCCTTGAGATAGACCCCAGCGGGGCGGACGAAGCGGCAACGGTCGAATAGAAGGCCAGTATTCGACACGTCATGAAAGACGGTTGTCCGCATCGGCAGATCAGCGCCGTTGAAGGACGGGATGACGATTGTGCAGCCGGGGTTGTTGTCGATAGCCGACTGGATCAGCGGGGCATTGTCCGTAGCGCCGGGGGAGACGCCATATTTCGAGGCGTCGATATAGGTGTTGAGCACCTTGATCGGCCCTGCGTCAAACTGCTGTTTGGTCACGGCCTGCATCGCGGTCGATGCATCGGCAGCAAGGGTCAGCCCTGCAATCGAGGTCGAACCCGGCGCGAAGGTGATGAGATCGGAAAAGCCGACACCATCGGTTGAGGACTGGAATTTCAGCTTCTGCACGCCGCCTTCCAGCGCCATGCCCAAGCGGAATTTCGTCTGCCCGGTGAGGCGGAAAAGCACTTCCGCCCGCGCATCCGCCGCGCCCTTATCGAGAGCCAGAACGCGGTCATCCACACCGGGGCTTGTGGTGTAGCCAAACCACGATTGCAGGGCGTTAAGCACCCGCTGAAGCGAAAACGACGCCCACACCGGCTCGGACAAGGTGCCGCTGATCCCATCCACCAAGAATCCGGAATTGGTGATCGTGGAAGCCAGATTGGCTTGGAGCGTGATCGTGCCGCCATTGCCGCCCGCAGGCGCGACAGACTGGACGACATAGCCGGAACCGCTGCGAATGCCTCGGTCACTGACGAAGGTCATCACCGCGCCGGGCTGGATCACCGCAATATCGGCCCCGGTGATGGTCACGACTTTCTGGCCGGACGCGCCAGAGGCGAGTCCGCTTGAGGGGTTATAGGTCATGGATGGGGTGCCTTAGCGCTTGTGGAGCATAACAGCCAGATGGGCGTATGCTGATGAAATGCCGACCGTTGCTGATCTGATCATGACACGGTATTTATATGTCCCCGCCACTGTCGGAGTGTCGAAGTAGGAAAACGCCGCTGTGTAGCGGCCCGCGCCACTCGTTCCTACGGGAACGAACTCGACTTCGTGAACCGAGGCGGCGTCGATATCGGAATGGCTGGCATAGGCCCCCTGGTGGTTTACAATCGTAATGTTCTGCAAATTCCGAGTGAGCCTGAGAACAAAGTTATACCAAGCGCCAGCCGCTGCCAGGCTTACGATGTTTGAGGAAAATTCAATCTTCATGCCGACATGAACGGCGGGATCAAAATAGACCTCGATATAAGGATCAGTGGCCGGAACGGAGTTAGACAGAGATCGCCTTGACAAGGCGCTAGTTCCGGTTCCCGCATACTCTGGTGCGGCCCCAAGAATATTGCCGGCAGACAAAACATCTTTGATGATACTGATTGATGTAACAGCGTTGGCCGCAATATCCTGCGTCTGGATTTCTGTAGGCGCATTGAGCCTGATTTTCCCGCCACTGATCGAAAATAATTCAATCGGAACCCCACCATTCAACCCCGGCCCCATGATCTTGAAGTTCGCGGACTGCACCACAACCTCATTGGGCCGCAGGATCAGGCCCGACTCCTGCATGGCTCCGTTGACCGTAGCGCGCACACCCATGCGCACCTCTGCTGCTGTCGCGCCATTTTGCGCAACGCTTGTCATGGACAGGAGCGCTTGAGCGGTGTTGCCGCCAAACACCGCATTGACCGAGGTGTTGAGCGTGGAAATCGCCGTGGTGTTACTGGCAGAGGACGCGTTGGCCGATGTGGCGAGAGCGAGCGCATCATCTGCCACAGCCTTCGCCGCTGTCACTGTGCCAGCCAGTGCTGTATCACCATCAACAATGGCCTGCGACAGTTCCGTGTATTGCGCAGCCCCAAGCGCGGTTTCTGCCTCAAGTTCGGTCTGCAAGGTGGCGATGGCAACGCCGGTTTCCGTCACGCGGGAATCGAGCACCTGCGTTGCCCGCGCATGATCGGACTGCTGCACGCCGTGGCGATGCTCGAACATCGCCGTTGCGTCGATCACCCCGCGCGCCAGAAGGTCAATATCGCTCTGTAGCTTGCCGATGGATCCCGGCCCGGTGCCGGTGATCTTATCCAAGAGGCCGGAGGACAGCGCGGTCAGATCAATCGACCCAGCGGGGATATACGGTTCTAGAGCAGTTGCAGAAACCCACCCTGTCCACTGGACAATCCGGGGCGGCGTGGTGTTGATAGTCGCGCGGAATTCATAATCGACGCCGGAAAGAGGCGCGTCCAGAGTGAAAGACCCATCATATGGGCTATCGTCCGTGATGCGCGTTGCCTCGGTTGAACCGACCGGGCGATACTCGACAACGACCGATGTAATGCGCTCATCCGTAATCGGCGTCCACGACAGACGATAGACAGGCCTGTCTCCCACGGTCGCAGGCTGCACGGCGAAGGCCTGCACGGTTGAGGCCAGCGCGGGACCGGCAGGGATCGGTGGTGGCGGGATATAGGGCTGTTCATCCGCCGCCGTCCAAGAATAAACCTCGTTGCCGACCTCGGAAAGCTGCAATGTCACCGTATCGTCAGGGTTGAGATCGCGCCCCATAACGCGATACCGACGCGACCCGCCGTAAAGCGTTGAATTCCAGTCAATCCAGTCGCCAGCCTCAAGCCAGCAGAATTTCGGCCATACTGTAATGGATGCCGTCGCCTCACGGCGCGTCTCACGCAACCGAGCGCGGGCAATGCGCTGCGCTTGCGTAACCGATGTGACTGCCGCGAAATCGAGGCTAACTGCCAAGCGCTCGCCATCCGCATCAAGCGCACTTTGCGAGACAATCGCAGGGTAGCTATTAGCCTGCCACGTCGCAGGGTCTAGAAACTGCCCATGCACTTCATTCGTGCGCTGTGTGCGGGACCGGGAAGCCGACCATGTAACCCCACGGTCAATTACAAGATCGTCGTCAGTGATGGTTGCAACCGGCATTTGAGCCGCGCCCGCGATCACGCCAAACGCCCCGCTGCGCTCGACAAGATACCCGCTCATGGCCTGCAAAAGAGGCGCAATGGCCGCGCGGTGGTCATTGTCCTGCGCTGTGATCAGGTGCGCGGCGCGATAGCGCGGCTCCGTCCCACCCGCGTCCAATGTCACTGCCTCGTCGCAGATATTCGCCGCCGCAGACCACAATGCATCAATGAGATCATAGGGCTGGACATCAAGCCCCATGAACGTCTCATTCTCTGCCGTAATGCCGATCAGGTAGTTATAGATTTGCACCGATGGGTTGCCAGAAGGCTCCCACGTCGCAGGATCATTGCGGCGATGCGCGCCCGCGCCGCCCGCTGTGCTGTCCTTGCGCGGGTCATAGCAGCGATACCCCTCAAACTCAAAAGTGAGATCGGGGATAGCGTCGAAATTCCCCGCGTGCTGGCGCAATGTGACGATGACATAGGACATGCCGGCAAAGCGATCTGCCGAGGTGATGCGACCGGCAGAGTGCGACACCAGCCGCGCATTGGCAGTCTGCCCCGGCCTGCCGTCATAATATTCGACCGTGATCGACGGAACCCATCCGCCTTCATCATTATCATATGCCGTCCCTGCTCCGACGATGTGGAAGCGAGATACCTCAGAGCCGACACTAGCGACCGGCTGCATGGTGTTGTCGCTGGCCTGTTTGATCTTATCGTCAACCCGGATTTTCGTAATCGGGCCACACCAGCCATCGGATAAAACGATGACCATTTGTAGAAATGAATTCGACGGACCATAGGTGTGCGAATAGACAAGCTGCCCCTTGATGCCGAGCGAGCCGAACACGACTTGGCGCGGGATATCCCCGCCTATTTGCAGTGTTGCCGTGACAGCGCCGGGGACGGTTTTAGGCGTCTTGGCGAACAGTGAGGCAACGGCTTGCAGGCCCATCGAAAGGCCAAGCGAAAGCATCGCCCCGCCAATCGAAAAGCCGCCAACAGAAAAGGCGCTGACAGCTGAAAAGGCCGCGCCGATGCTGCCCGCGATTGCCGAAGCCCCCGCGATGATCGAAGAAATGAATGGCATTGGCTTATCCCACCGCCAAAATGAGGCGGGCCGCGCTCAAGGGCTGCTGCGTCATGGCGTTGCCGACGCGGACAAGGACCGTTTCGCCCATGATAATGCCGAGCGTATCAAGAGCGCCGGAGCCAGTTTCAATCACCGCAATATCGCCGCGCTGCGCATGGCCTGCCGGTCGTTCGGACAGGACAGCCGCCATTGCATCGCCAAGGCGGGGAAAGCCGCGCTTGGTCATCGCCCGGATAGCCCCGGCATCCGTGGTGTATTTCACATCGGGATAGACCCGCTCGCCTGTGAGGGCATGAACCACATCGCAGGCCATCGAAAAGCAATCAAACGAGCCGGGCCGATATTCAGACACGCCGTGTCGTTCGATTACCTCGAAAAGATGATCGCTCCACCCATCAACACGGCTCATTCAGAATATCCCGAACAGTTTTTTGCGCTTTTGTTTCGTGGGGATTTTCCCCCACTCAATTTTCTGCTCCGCCGTTGTCTGGACGTGAGACAGTGAGCCGTCATTCGCATCAATCAAGCGCTGATCCGCATCGGTGCGCATCCGATGGCCGGAGCGTGAAAAATCAATCATGCGGCTTTCGACTGCCACTTCTAGAGAACATTCCCCGCCCTCACTGATCTTGTGCTTGATCGTGTCAATCCGCCCGCGATACACGGCCTCGGTTGATAGTTCTGCGTAGGTTTCGGGATGCATGTAGCGACGGTAAATCGTCACCGGGGCATTGCGGTATTGCACGCTCTCGATTTGAGCGAGCACTGTTGCCGTCAAGCCGGAGCGAACATCGCCGTTCAGCTTGATCGCCAGCGGCACCGCCGAACCATCCGCCGCCCCGCCGATGGTCGAGATTTCAAAGAGCGTCCCGGCACCATAAAACGTGATGCCAGACCACTGCAATTCGCCCTGCCCGGAAAAAAATCCTTTTTGCCCGGTTGGCGAAGGGAAATCGAACAGCACCATTTCAGTGCGCGCGATCCTTCCGGTGTTGATCTGCGTTTGCGTGGCAGAATTAATTGAACGGGCCATTAGAACACCGCCTGCACGCCGGAGAATGAGACAGTAGCGAGGTATTCGCCCGATGTCGGTTCAACCGGTTTGGAGGGGTCAAGGATCATTTGACAGACCGGACGAACCAGCCGGAGCACGGAACCAGCCGGGAAAAGCGCGGCGCTCACGATTGGAGCAACGTCCAAGGTGATGAGGCCGGAGGAAGGCTGTGCATCGGACAGGACGCGGTGAAGGCTGTATTTCCCGCTGGCCTCAAGACCAACAAAATCGCCAGCGGCCATGCGCAAATTCGCATTCGGCGCGGCGCACCGAATAGTTGTCGTCGTGACCTGATCCACAACCAGCGTATCAGACCACGCGCCGGAGATCGCGCCAGCCTGATGCTTCGCCGGATAGCATTTCATCCGGTCATAGGCGAGGAAGGTCTTGCCACCTGAAAGGCTGGCGACAAATGCTTCAACCGGGCGGCGCTCTGTCTCTCTGAGAATGCGCGTGGTAAAAGAGCCAGACCACCGCCCCGGAGCAAGGTCCATTGAAAAAGCCCCTGTCTTCATTTGGACAGAGGCCGTGTTGTGAACCATGTTGAGCGTGGCGAGGGCGAGAAGTGGTTCCAGCGCTCGCACGTCGCGCGGGTATGTAACTGCCATTAGAAAGCGCCCCTCAAGCGGGCCTGCCGCTGCGTATCCATGATGATGCCGGGAAGGCTGCGTTGCAGCTTCGCCATTTCCAGTTTGATCCCGGCCACCGCATCAACCGTAGCGCCGCGCGCATCAATCGAGATGCTTACCGCAGCCGAAGGGGCGGAAGCTTGCGCCATGTTGGATAGGATCGGGGCCGAGCCTCCGACAAAACCGCCATTGGCGTAGCCCTTGAGCGCGCCCTTATGGAGCGCAGCAAGATTGCCGACGCCAAGGCGTTTCACAACCTCTTGAGGCATGACGTATTCGCCAGCGTGGACAACGCCAGCGGGTTGATATTTCCCACCAGCCCCGGTGTAGCCGCCTTCTGCGAAGCCAGAGCTAAAGCCCTTCACCAGCGCGCCAATAATCCCGCCTGCCACGCCCTTTTCGCCGGATGCTGTTCCGAACAATGCCGCAAGCGGTCCCTGCCCCAAAAGCGCGGCCTGCAAGGCAGCATCGGCAAGTTTCTTGGCTAGGTTCATCAGCGCATCGGAAGCATTCTTGCCGCCTGAAATAATGTCTGAGAAAAAGCCGGAAAGCGAAGTGCCGATGAACTGTTGAAGCTGCCGGGTTTCCTCAAGGGCTTCCTTGTGCTTCCGAGCCGCAGCTTCTGCCGCTGCATAGGCCGCTGCTTCCCGCTCGATTTCGGCATTCAGCCCCGGCGTAATGTCCCGTTCTGCCTGCTTTGCGGCTGCGAGAAGGTCATGCGCCGTCTTGGCCTTTGTGACTTCCTCCGCAGTTTTGCCAACAAGCTGCTGCTCAAGCTGCTGCAATTCGATTTGCTTGCGAATGTTGATCAGCGCGTTGTCGTAGCTGTCGTTCGGCTCCTCCTTGGAGCCGCCCTTCTTTCCTTTGCCGCCCTTGCCGCTATCCTCGTTGGCGATGATCTCGCCAGCCGCCTTGGCGTATTCGGAAAGGCTTAGTGCCTGCCCAAGAGCGCGGTCTTTCTCGTAAAGTTCTTTGGCCTTTGCATCGATGCGCTTTTTCGTATCATCGACCATCGAAAGCGCAATTTCGCGCTGCAATTCCAGCTTCTTGAACGCCGGGTCAGGGCCAGCAGGCGCTCCGACCTGCCCGACACCAGCCTTGAACAACGCCGCCTGATCAGAGGCCGCGCGCTGACGTTCGCCATCTGCGGCCTGTTGAGCGCCGAGCGCGGCCAACTGATTGCTTGTTGCCGCGATGCTCTGCCGTGTTGCGGCAAGGGCAGTCATCAACCCGTTCAGTTTTGCAAATGCAGCAGAGAATGAGGGGTTAGTTGCCCCAAGCTCCTCAAGTTTGACTTTTGCGTCAATCGCGGATTGTCCGTCACCATCAAGAGCTGCCTTGATCGCAGCAAGCGCTTGTTCCTTATCGCCATTTGAAACGCGCACAGCCCCGAACTGCTCAATGCTCTGAACGGCACCACGAATTGTGGTTTCGAGATTGCGCGCATCCGCCTCAAAGGTTTTCAGGTTGTTGTTGTGTGCCGCCTCAGCAGCGGCCCGGAGAGCCTGCGTTTTTTTATCAACTGCGTTGGTGACGCCTTCAATGGCTGGTTTGGTTCGGTTGGCCTGCGTTTCCACATCGGCCAAGGCAGCGGCATAGATGCGGCTGGCGTCTGATCCAGCCGCCTGCCGATTGGCGAGCACCGTGAAAACTGTAACCAAGCCGAACAGTGCGGCACCTACCGGCCCCCCAAGAAGGGCCATCGCGCCGGATGCTGCTCTTGAAGCGATGCCAAGCGTTGCCGCAGCGGTAGAAGCTCGCCCAGCCGCAGCCGAGAAAGCATTCATGGAGCCGGTTGCAAGCAATGAGGATGAAGCGGCCGCCGAGAACGAGGCGATAACTGGCGTCAGACCAGCCGCAAGCAACCGAGTTGCGAGAACAGCACCAAGGGCCATTGCCCCCGCAGCCACAATCTCGATATTGCTCGCCAGCGCCCCAAGTGCACGCGCCGCTATCTCAGAGGTGCCGCCGACAGTATTGGACGCGCCAACATAGCGGATGGCAGCGGTTTCGAGCGCCTTGAAGCCATCCTTAATCGTCCCGGTTGTGGTCGCAAATGCCTTATCAACATCAGCCTGCGCGTCAACAATCGCGCGGAACACCTTGTCCGAGGTGAGCACCCCTTGTGCACCAAGTTCCTTAAGCTGGCCAACCGTAACACCAAATGCCTTGGCAATGCTGGCAGCGACGACAGGCGCGTTCTCAGACAGCGAGCGCAATTCATCGCCTTGCAGTCTGCCACTGGTCAGCGCCTGCCCAAGCTGGATAAGTGTGCTTTCCGTTTCGGATGCGCTCGCACCAGTGACCTTGAGCGCCTTCGCAACCGTTTCCGTCGCAATCGCAACTTCGCCCTGTGACGCGCCGAAACCCTGCCCCGCCCGCGTCAGGCGCGCATATAGATCAGCGGTTGCGCCGAAATCAGTGCGGGCGCGTGTGGCGATGCTCGCAATTTCTTCCCGTGCTGCGACGGCCTGATCCTTGCCAATGCCGGTAGCAGCAATTTTGTTGCCTGCCTCAGTCCATGCATCGGCATAGTCAGCAATGACCTTTGTTGAGAGCGCGCCCGCAATACCCGCAATACCGCCCGTCAAACCGGGGAGTGTTAACCCCTTGTTCAAGGAGGATTGCGAATCCTTCATGAACTTATCAATTTGACGTTGGGCAGAAGAAAACTGATTATTGAGCCGAGCCGTTTGCGCCTCGGTCTGCGAGACCATGCGCGACATGGCTTTTTCGTATTGCCTCGCATCCGCGCGAAGCTCTACGAGCAGTTGTTCTACAGTGGCCATACGGGGAACTCATGGGTGTATTGATTATGATCGCAGGCGCGGCGCTGGCTGCGTTGGGCGGATACGTCTACAAAATCAGCGTCAGCGCGATGCACGAGACGACAGCAGCCATATTGTTCGGGAGCGGGTTGGCCTGTTTTGCGCTTGGGTTTCTAGGCCATACCGTTGAGACGTTTTTTGTAGAATACCGCGCTCAAATCACACGGAAGAGGGCAGAAAGTGGCGATTTTGACCAATCTTGGAAGAGCAAATGACGCCATTTTGGCGGACTAGCTCACACCATCCAGCCGCCGCAGAAGCGCCGCCGCGTCGTCAAACTGCTGCTGCGTCATGGGGCGCTGGTCTTCCGGCGTATTCGCTGTTTCCCATGCTTCCGCACAGGCCATGAATTCCCACAGGCTCATGTCATCAACTTGGCGGGGAGAAAGACCCATTATGATGCCATTGCCATAGATGGCGGCGAATTTGATGTTGTCGTCTCCGTCGCCGTCGCCGGAGCGCCTTCTTTTCCCAATGGCTCCTGATCAGAACCGTAAATACCGCACATAAGGACGGCTAAGGCCACCTGAGTATTTTCAGCCGGGGGCCGGTCCTCGACATAGACACGGACTTTTTTCAGTGCCTCTGCCGGGGGCATACCGCCGCCGATAAGCCCAAGGCGGATGATATTCGGCGCGTCGTCCACCATCCAATCATCAGCAATGAGGTTTTTGAGCAGGCGAAGCGGGCCAACCTTGGCCTTTTCCTGCAACTCCCTCAACTGGCCGATGGCGAGACGGAACAAATATGTCCCGTCTGCCCAATCGAGCGTGATGTCAGCCGAGCGGGCCATTACGGCAGGGCCGCAACCGAGGCGATAGCGACAGCGCCATCGCTTTCAAGCGAGAGGTTGATTTCGGCCAGGCCATCAATGTCACTCTGGATTTTCAAATCCTTGAAGTGATACTTGCCGCTGGCCTGCAAATCCGGCGTGCCGCCACCAGTGCCGAAGCCGATGAACCGCACACGCATTTCGCGGCTGGAATTGACCATGAACAGGGTGAGGAGTGTCGGCAGCGATTCCTTGGAGACAACGCCGCCCATTGACGCACCGGACGAAATCGACTTGACGACACGCTGCACCCACTGTGCGGCGTTAAGGTCAGTGCAATCCGGCACCTCGAAATCATTGAGGCTCTTTTCAAGCCCCCATTCACGCTTGGTGATGCCGCAAACATTGATGTAGGTGCCGGGGGTGTCGCTTTCGATCTGAACGACGATGGCCCCAGCGCGGGCAGTAGTGGCCTGTGCCATGGTGATTTCTCCATAAAAAAACCCGCCTCACAGGGCGGGCGGGTTAGCCGGATGATCCGGGGTTTGTTCAGGCGCTTAGAGCGGGGAGCGCTCCGTTTGCGCCTCGAATGTCAAAATGCCGTGGGTAGTGATCCCGTCAGGGTCTTGCGTCGTTTGCGCGCTGTTCAAGCGGCCATCCGCAAAGGCAAAACCGTCTGCCGAAAGGTCCGGCGTCCAATCCTGCAAGGCCGCTGCGATCTGATCCGAGATTTTACGGGCTTCCACCGAGCCAACGGCGCGGCTCCATGTGTGGAGCGTGACGTAACAGGTAGCCCCGTCAATGCAGGTCGCGTCCTCCCCAACGGCCTGCGTATGCCCGATCTGGATATACGGGAACACCGCCGTTATTGGCGTGTGATCGAATACGCGGGTTGAAACCAGCGGCACTTGAGCCTTGAGCCGTGCGACGAGGGCTTTTTGCAGGGCGTGAGAAGGATCGTGCATTAAGCTGCGCTCCGGCCCGCCTTAATGCGAACGCGCGGCTTGCCTGCGTTCAACACCACCATGCCGAGGTAAAGGTGAAGATCCTGAAGCGATTCAATTTCGCCACCCATTGCGCCCTTGGCGGAGCGCATGAAGGCCAGCGCAATATGCGGCTTTGATTGGCTGATGATGTGGGAGCCGACGCGGCGATAAAGTATGTGCTTGTCCATTACAGCCCGCCCTTGATTGCTTTGTTCATGGCGCGCGTGATGCGAGCCTTGACGCTCTTTTTGTTCGCCCGATAAGCGGGGTAGAAAAATGGAACAGCCTGCGAGCCGGGGTGCTTGGCACCTTTGAACCGCCCACCAAGATCATGTGGGCTAGTGCCGCGCTCCACGAATGCCGCATAAAATGCCTTCTCGTCGCCAGCATGGATTGTGACGCTCAAATCAGGGTCGCCATCGCCACCGGCCTGCACACCGCGCACGTTGGCGTTCGCTGGCTTGTATGTGCCGAATGTGTAGCCAATCGAATTGGCAAGATCGCCACTATCCTTCGGGACAAGGTTCTTGGCCGTCGAAACGATCTGTTGTGCGCCTGTTTCAAGCGCCTCACGCATCGCCTTTCTTGGCGCGCCTTGTATCCGTTGCAGCTTCGCCAGAAGTTCCGCCCTGCCCTTCATCGCCATTGGCTTCCACCTCCTGCCTTGCAACGCCCTCGGCTAGCTGATCGTAATGGTGATCGGGGATAAGGGCCGATTGCCCAGCCTTGTATTCAGTGATGGCGCGGGGAACCCGGCCAACGTCTCCGAGGACCGTGCGAACCGTGCAATCTGTAAGAAATTCAACGCGCTTTGCCATTAGACCGTCCTAGAGAGTTTGACCTTGACTTCGCCCGCGCCAACGGCAGTCGTGTCGGTGTAAACCGCGTTTCGCGTAATCGCGATGCCAAGGCCAAGGGCAAATCGCAGCCCGTGAAATCCGATGCTCGGATTTGCCACGCCGGGGATGCCGGAAGCGGCGGCAGGGACAGGGATAATCATTTCGGGAACATCAGTGCCAACGGTCGGGGCGGTTGCCTTGTTGTAGAGTTTCACATAGGCGACCGAAGCGCCCTCGTTCGTCGCATAAAACGACGACAGGTTGCTGGTTCCGGTCAGGATCAACGCGCCATTTGTCGTCGCTGCCGAATTGACGAAATACGGGGTTGCTGGAACAACCGGGTTTACAGTCGTGCTGGTCATTGTGACCGCGCCCGATATGCCAACGGTATTGACCACCTGCACCGGCGGTGCATTCTGAGGGAGCGCAACGCCAGCGATGCTGCCGAAATCGACACTCAGCCGGGTATCATCAAGCACCGTGACCGAGTGAATGCGAACATCGGTGTTCGACGCCGGAGCGGTGCCACCATTTTTGACCCTGATCCGAAGTGCGTAGAGGCCATCAGGATTAGGCACTCGCGTGTTACGGAGCGAGCCTGTGGGGGCAACTTTCGCAGCAACCGCATTGATCGTCATGGACGAGAATTGAATGTCTCGCGTCCGTAGGGTGATCTCAAATTGACCGGCTGGGATGAAGTTCGGATTTGTGCCGGTTGCCGCTGTCGTGGTCAGCGTGATAGCCGCGCTTTCCTCGGAAAGCCCATCCTGCCGAACCTGAATTCTCTGGCTGGTAGCAGTCGTTCCGGTAAACTGAAATGCCGCCGCATTGCGAGCATTATTGAACACTGCGCTAGGCTGCGTCGTGTCGGTGAGAACCGCTCCGGTATCATCAACCTCAACAATCTCAACAAACGCATCGCAATTCGCAATGCGTTGCGACATTGAGAGGCCGACCAGCACCGATGACGGGGCTTTGAACGTCTGTCGAGAGACGATAATTGTCTCGGAATTAATCGTCGTGCCACTGGCGATATTGAGATAGCGGGAACCGCCCGTTGCGCCGGCAACCGTGATGGTCTGGCCCGACCCGGTTTGAACCAATGTCCAATTGTCGGTCGTGTCGAACGTCAGAAACGCATCGCGGAATTTCGCCCGCGCCGTGGTGATGTAGGGAACCCCATTCCCATTCACAGGCGTTCGCGTCACCAGTTCTGGCAGCGCCTCAAAGGGCTTCAAAATGGCCATCAGGGAACACCGTTGTAGAATACAATATCGAGCGGAAGCCCGCCCGCGTCCGTCTCAAGCCACACCCAAGGCGAACCGCCCGCTGTAGGCTGCGTCTGCTGGACAAAAACCTGCTGGGAACCGCCGCCCGAGGCCAGCGGATATGCAATAATCTCCCCCGCCCCGTTGGTCACGTAAGCATCAACGGACGCACCGTTTTTGACGTAATAAACGGAGTCGGCTTCAAGCGTTCCGGGAAGGGCCGAAACCACCTTGTGAGACTTCATCGCGGGCATTGGCGCTTACCAGTTCGCCGTTGTCCAATCGACGCCGCCAACCGCAGCGCCGTCATAAGTCAGCTTGCCGCCAGCCTCCCCGATCTTGTCGAGGTTGCTCTTGTTCGCGTGGGTATGACGGTCAGTAACAGCCCCGTCGATTTGCGCCGCAGACGAGGAAGGCTTGCCGGAAATGCTCGCCCATGTCAGCGAAACGTCCATGTTCTCATACTCGGCAATCTTGGACCACGTTGCCGATGCCTCTTTCCACGCGTACAGAGCCGCGCCAGAGGCGACGGTGGCGTCTCCGGTAGCATCCTCTACCAACACTAGGAGATTGCGCTGTGCGCCACCCGCAAGGGCATTGCGGGCCGTAATGTCCGCAACAATCTCGATTAGGTTACGATCCGCAAGAGCGGTTGCGATACGCGCATCAGCAAGCGCGTTAATCATGGACGAGTTGCCGACCATGCGGGCAACGCCTGCCGTGTTCGTCACGTAGGTTTCGGAATAGGTGCCATTCTCCACGAAATACATGGCATTTGACGCCAGCGTTCCGGGCAGCGAGGCGACCTTGTAAAATGCGACAGCGGCCATTTAGATTACCACTCGGTAGTTGCCCAATCGGGCTGGTTGTCCGGCGCAACGGGCGGGATTGGCGAGAGTGCCAATTCGTTGCCCTGTGCGATGTCAATTTCGCAATCGAGGATCATTTCTCGGCTGTCTGCCGAGGCCTCAATCGCAATGATGTTTGCCACCCGCCCGACATGCGGGCCAACGGTGAACACGCCTCGGTCATCGGGGCGAAGCGCCTTGGTCGTATCCGACCGCAGAACCGTGATTTTCCAGCCGATTGTGCTTTCCAGCCTGCCGGCCTCTACAGCCTCTTTCCGGCCCCGGCGCTGCGTATCCACGCCACACCAGACGGTCGCGATCATCTGCCATGCGTTGACCGTGTTGCCGTAGTCGTCCGCCTGCGTCTCACGCCGGTCGAACCTGATCCGGTGGACACGCTGACCGCCGCCCTGCATCAGACATGCACCCGGCGATGGGGCCAAAGCAGCCGATCAACAGTAGTCGAAATCTGAACTTGCGTTGCATTGCCGAGGATTGACGTTTCCGTGAACCGATACATGTCCGCCACCATGATCAGGATGGCGTGGCGGATAGCCGCAGGAACGTCAGCAGCCGCAGAGCCGCAAACATAGGCCACAGATGCCGGAGCATTGCTTTCGCCAGTCACAGGCCATGCCTGCCCCACCTTGAGGCGAATAAACGCGCCCCTCTCGTCAGACTGCAATTCGTAAACATCGCTGTTGAGCGTGACCGTCGCGCCGGATGCGTCAACGTATGCAACAGATGCAATGCTCGCTACCGGGAACATCGGCAAGCGCATGACGCAATCAAAGCCGGTAAAGTCCTGCCGCCACGTCTGCGTAATGAGAGCGCGACCAAGTATCCCGCTCCACCCGTCAAGGTGGTCAACGGCTGCACCAATCAAGCTAGCAAGGTATGCGTCCTCTTCCGTATGGTCGATACGGAGATGCGCACGCACCTGTTCGACCGTCACCGGCAACGACGCCGGGGGAATGACGAGGACCGGGCGGAACATCATTCGCCCTTTGCCGGTTTAGCCACAGCGACAGCGCCTTCGGCCTTCGCAGCTTCAAGCAATTCGGGCGGGCATTCGTCGCCGGCATTGAATTGCGTCGGGTAAATCTCGCCAGCCTTGACGCCTGCGAATGGCTTGGTGAATTTCATGGTATGCCCTCAAAATGATGAAAGGGGGCAGTTTCCCGCCCCCAATCTGGATTAGGCCGAAATGTTCATCGCCTTGAGCGCCTCGGGGTTCAGCAAGCCCCCGCCAACACGCTTCGTGGTGTAGAAGTTCACGTAAGGCTTGTTGGTGAAGGGATCACGCAGAACGCGAACGCCCATGCGGTCAACGATCAGATAGCCACGCTTGAAATCGCCAAACATGATCGGCTTGGCGCTTGCTGCAACGTCCGGCATGGCAGCAACCTCAGTCACGCCATAACCAGCAATAGTGGCAGGCTGGCCCGCCACATAAGACGGTTGCCACAGGTAGTTGCCCTGCCCGTCTTTCAGGAGGCGAACAGCCTTCTGAGTGTTGCGGTTCATGATGAACGATGCGCCGCCCGTCAGGGCCGAGGGGAGCGCATAGATCAGGCTCATGATGCCGTCCGCAGTAACCTGCGAAGCGTGACCGCTGTTAACAGCGGCAATGGCACCAAACGGATGAGCAGCAGCATTTGCGCCGCCCGTCACATAGGTCAGAATACCATTCGGCTTGTTGGTGCCATTGCCGGAAACGAAGGCAACGCCTTCCTGATAGGCGAATTCGGTTTCGACCTCGCCAGCCAGCCAGCTTTCGATATCAACCGCAGCATCATCAAGGAACTGCTGAGTTGCAGCCGGGTTCGCGTAGAGTTCGCCGGTTGCATAGTTCAGCGACCCAAACGCCGCCGTTGCAGTAGCAGGGCGGGCATCAGTTTCACCAACCCAGCCAGAAGCGGTGCCGCGCTGATTGAACAGCTTGGAAAAACCGCTGGTAGAAATCGACTGGACCGAGCAAACCGATCGCATAGGGGATACGATCACCAACTTGTTGGTAATCGAACGATCCCATTCGACCGGGGCAAGGTAGCCACCTTCGGAGGCAGTCCCCTTATTGAGCGATGCCTGAACCTCACCCTTGCGGAAGTGGGCAGCAAAGGCAGTCGAATATTCCGCATCAGCAATTTTCTTGCCCCCGCCAACGCCATTCACTGACATAGCCGAAATCTTGGCGTTCGCCTCATCAAGTGCGGCCTGCATGTCGCCAATGGTGGCGTTGATGCGCTCGACCTTCTCATCGGTCACAACGTCCGCCTTGGCTTTCAGGCGGGTATCGTTTTCGGCCTTGAAGTCCTCGAAAGCCTTCTTGAGGTCGGCAAGGATTTTGTTGCCGTCCGATGCGTCAGCGCGCACGGATGCAATGCCGCGATAGGAACGCGGGCTGGTGTGCATGGTCATAATGTTCCTCCTAGGAACGAATTGTGGTGATCAGTGAAGCCACAAGGGCCGGGTCAAAACCGACAGCGCGGGGCATGTCGTCATGGTCGGCAGCGTCTTGCTTGCCGGTGGCTTCGCGCAACAGTTTGCGCCTCTCGGAACGAGGCAGCTTTGATGCGAGAAGGGCGTCAAGGCGACGGCGGGCGGTCAATTCAGACCGGGCCTTAGCATCGCCTTTGTGTTCTGGTTCAGGGAAAGAGCCGGTTGCGAAGCCCTTTTCGGTCGCATCTCCTGCCGACATGAACGTTTCAGCGTCCATCATCGCGGCAATATCGGCCTTATCAATGCCGGTTCGGTGCGCGTAGATATCGGCCATCGCGCCATCGAATTGAGCGAACAAACCAGCGGCTTCCCGCATGTCGTTCTGGTTGCCGACAACCGCGCCCCATGCGTTGTGGATCATCAGGAACGAGCCAAGGCCCATTTCAATGCTGTCACCAGCCATAGCAATGACCGAAGCAGCGGAAGCCGCCAAACCCATCACGCGCACATTCACGGTTGCCGGGTGCTCTGCCAGCAGATTGTAAATCGCCAGCCCCTCGTACAAATCCCCGCCCGGTGAGTTGATGTTCACCGTTACGTCATTGTTGCCGATAGACCGCAGAGCCGCAGCCATGCGCTTCGCAGTAAAACCGCCGCCCGTCCAAGGATCATCCCCGACCATGTCATAGATGCTGATCGTATTGGCGTCTGACGCCTCAGCAGCCATTGGATGATCCACCCAACGCTCAAGGGCATTAGACGGGGCATCCCATTGCATCCCTTCCGGGCGGGCAAAGGCTTGCGGGCGGTGAAGTTTAAGCTTGCTCATTGTGTTAACCCCGGCTGCGCTTGCGCCGCCTTCATTTCGACAGCGCTGCGAAGCCCCGCGCCGTCAGTGTGCGGCCCCATGCCAAGGACATCGCGGATTTCGTTCGCTTCCATCCACGGACGATGCCCGCCCGCACCAGAAGCCTTTGCATAAGCGTCGAATTGGTCTTTGATCGTGCCGCGCAAAAGCTCGCGCTCGTCAAAATCGACGTAAACAACGCCCCATTCGCTCCGGCTCAAACACGTTGCCTGAATGGCCTCCTCCCAAGCCTTAAACCAAGGGGCGAGGCCGAAGCGGACGAACAAAATAGCAAGCTGTTCGATGCCAGAACCCCAAGAGGTGTCATCAACCCCAAGCAACGGACGCGGGACGCCAAACACGCGCCCGATTTCCTCAACATCAGCCGCGCGAACCTCGACTAGCTGGCTATCGCGCGCCGTATTGGCGAACGGCTTGGCGTCCATCCCCTCTTCGGTGATGATCCACTTGCCCGCGTTGTTCACCCCGGCAAGGCGGTCTTCCATGCTGGCTTTTAGGCGCTCATATGCCTCTGCCGAAAGTTTGGCCGGGTGGCTGAGATTGCCGCCAACCATCATGCCGTTGTCGAAAACGCGGGCTGATGCCGTGCGAGCCTTCGCCAAAGCCTCGATAACCTCTGCCGCCATCTTGACGCGGGAAAGGCCGGTTATTCCATCATCAGACGGGCCGCGCACATGCAGGACATCAGCGGCGGGCAGATCGACAAACGCCCCGCCCTTCTGGCTTATCCTGTATTTCAGCGTGAAGTCTGCATTCTGATCAACCGTCACGCGGGACGGGTGAACCGGGCTGATCGAAACCACGCGCCCCGCCGCCCGCGCGATCACCGCATAGGCATTGCCATAAACAAGCGCCCAAGATTGCATGAGCGATTTGAATTGGAACGGCGTCTGCCAACTATTCGGACGATGGATAAGGACCGAGTAAAGCGGATGCTTCACATGATCGGAAATGCCGCCATCTTCCGCCTTGCGGCGAACATAAAGCGGCAACGCGCCGATGGTGCCGGAGATAATATCAACGCACCGGAACACGGTTGAATTCTTGTAAGCCGCTTCGACCGTAACAGACGATCCGCCGCGCATGTATTCCAACAACCGGAGGTCGTCCAAGCCGGTGAACATCGCACCGCTTGCGCGAGGCATGGCTCCGCTGCCCGCGCCAGCCTTCGCCGTGCGGAACCAGTCAAAAATCGCCATGCGTTAATCCTAGATCATCAAAAGCCCGCGCTCCTCGTATATCGAGGAGGTGGAGGTTGCTTCAGACATTGCCGCGCCAACCGCCATTGCCATTGTAACAATGCCGTCGATCCGGCCCCGGCTTCGCTTCTTGTCGAAAGCCCTGTTTTCCATCGCGTCGGCCACCACAATCGCGTTGCTTGCGCACATGGTCGAAACCGGGTTGCGGTCGATCACGATGGTTTCATTCAAAATTGCATCTTCAAACGCGACCACGCTTTTAGGCATGGACAGCGCGCCTTCTTTGAACATCACGCGCGTTCCCTGCGCATGGCTCACCAGCTTCAAGCCGTCACCTGTCGGCTTATCCGGGCCTTCATATTTCCAGCATTTCAGCCCGATACGCTCCGAAGCCGCAATAAATTCAGCCATCATGGCGTTGTCGTATGCCATGAACTGCACATCATGGTCAGCGAACAGCCGCAGAACCTTGCGCGCGACGAATTCACGATCAACCACAGCCCCAGGAACAGCCTCAAGGAAGCCTTGGCTTACCCACTGGCTATAAGGCGCGGCGTCATCCCGTTCTCGGTCGAGAAGCCCTTCTTTCGCGGTAAAATACCACGTTTTCAGGCTCAATTTGCCATCTTTCCCTTTCCAGCAAGCAGAAAGAGCGGTCAAATCGTTCTTTTTTGACAAATCCAGCGAAAGCCAGCACGGCAGGCCGCGCATCGCAGCCTCATCAACATCGCCTTGCGCCGAATTCCACGCCGGTTCAGCAATCCAGAACTCCGTAGAGCCAACCGGAATGCCGAAATACAGCCGCTTTGTCGCAAGCGCCTCACTCAACATGAGCTTCGCCTGCACGACGCGCGACCGAATATTGTCTATCGGGTAAGTGATGCCCAAGGCAGGCAGCGATTTACCCCAACAGCTTTCATCATTCAGCGGATCGTCGTCCTTATCGACGCGAGCGATAAACCCGAATGTTGCATCGTCCTGCGCTTGCCCGGTTACAACCCGCTGCACCATCTCCGAATACTCAGTGCCGACGATCTGATCAGAGGCCGGTGTATTCGTCCCCAAGATCATCAGCGGGTCGCCAGCCATCTTGTCGATAGCCGCTTTCCACAACTGCAAGGCGCGCGGCGTTTTCATCTCGTGGATCTCATCCGCCAGCACCGCGTAAGGGCGCGGGCCTGAAATCGCATCCCCGCTCGCCAGCGATTGAAACTTTCCCGATGTCGCCGGGAATTCGATCCGCCAAGCGTTGTCGCCGGTTCCCCGGATCGTTACTTGCCCCCGGCTTTCCAGCGTATCCCCGTCTTCCTCATATCCGGGGATGGGTGCGCGGCACATCGCAACCGCGTCTTTGAACAGCACGTTCGCTTGATCCTTATCGGATGCAATCGCGTAGCACTCTGCACGGCTCTTGCCGACGAAGCCGCCAAGATACAGCCCCAGCGCAGCCATGAGCGGGCTTTTCGCCTGCCCCTTGCCCGTTTCTAGCCACGCCTGCCGAAAGCGTCTTAGCCCATCCGACCGATGCCAGCCGAACAGCGAACCGACAACAAACCGATGCCAAGGCAGCAGTTCAAAGGGAAGGCCAGCTTTCGCCCCCTCCGTAATCGAGAGGACAGCCGGGAAGAACCGAATAGCCCGCTCCGCAACGTCGCGCCTGAATTCAAGGCCACGCTCAGCCCCGCTTGCCAGATCATTCATATGACGCTGGCATGCGGCCTTCACAAACTCACCCGCCACAACCTTGCCTGAAAGGACGGCTTCGGCATAAGCCGTTGCCGGGTCAGGGCTTCGAAGCGCCAAGGTATATGTCAGCCGCCCGTGGCTGTCTCTTTGCTCGCTCCGGTTTCGTCACGCGACCACGCATAGACGGCGGAAGCCCTAACTCTGCCTCGATTTTCAAAACTTTCTCAGCAGCCGCATTGGCGACGCTCAAATACGGGTTTTGCATCGGAACGCCAGTCCTCGGCGCGGAAACAATCGGGCCATGCTTCGCAACATGGGCCTCTGCCAATTTCCATCGCGCCCATTGGACGGCAAGCATCTCGATGGCACTGCCATTCTCCGTGCTGATCGTCCCATCGCGCGTCATGTCAGCAATTGTGGACGCCCACTTATCGGCGGCAATTTCAGCTTGGCGCTCCGCCCAGTCATCAGCGGCGACCGCTAACCGCCAGTTTGGCTCAACCAAAATAACTGAGCCGCCACCGAAAACGCCTGTGATTACCTTACTATCGGCCCGCGCTGGCTTTGGCTTTCTCCCTCGCATCCGAACCACCCGTTCCCACCAGCGAACCACGACACAGGAGGAGCCTGCACGGTTTCCGCCGAAAACAAATCTACCGCGTCCTTGTGGGCTAATTTGCGGACTGGCAGCGCCTTCCCGCGCTCCCAAAGCTCACTCATAACGTCATCTACTGTGTCAAAAATCGCTTCATCGTCCGAAACATCGAACTGCTCAAACCGAGGGTTCGCGTTCAAATTCATGGAGCCACGGATCACTACCCGCCACCCACATTCCGTTGCCACGGTCACGATCTTTGCATGGGTTTTCGTGACCCTGATACAGTCAACTCCAAACCGGTCCTGCAAATCTCCGACAATTGGCATGTCGCGCTGAGCGCCCGCCCAATCCATGACAACTCGCAATGCCGAAACCCGGCGATCCGCGAAAAATGCACTAAACGCCTCAACTTCATATTCAGCTATACACCAAGTCCAGACCGATACATCGGCTGGTCCTGTTTTCTCCAAAACAGCGGCGGCAATGTCGATCATGGAAAACTGGCCCTTTGTCAGGCCGAATATGTGCTTCCCACGGTCAAGCCCGGATATTGCATCGCGGGCCAACCCCAACTTCAAGCCAGATTCCGCAACGCGACGGACAAAAGCCGGGGAACGCGCACTGGTGCGAAACTCCGCTGGAACTACCCCGTATTTTCCAAACTGTTTTGCCATAAAAACCACCTCAAGTTGCTGTTTTTATAGCATATAATTCAAATTTTCCGAAGCGCTTTATGTAACTCCCTGCCCTCAATTTTGCTTTCGGTGCAAACGGAGG
>JACCDZ010557642.1_pt1 | contig 25570 bp, 26 predicted proteins | sample 7449551 | NCBI WGS metagenome assembly JACCDZ01 (sample SAMN15323452, study PRJNA562643) | freshwater metagenome | isolation source: river surface water | place: USA:Blue River Watershed | collected 2017-08-18 | reverse complement strand
TATTTAAGCTACTTGGTACTTCCCAATGGGTAGCATATTAACATAAAAAAATAAAAGATACATATACTGGAGGTTTATCCTCCAGTATATCAAGTATCTGTATTTTCTATGTGTTGCGTCAAGTTAGCGATAGTTGAATAGGTCGGCGTAGTATATTCTACGTCATCAACATGTAACATATCAGCAGCTGGCATCATCGCAGATAATTCATCAATTACCACAGCAGTCTCTTTGGTAGATGTAAATACAAAAGTAAATATATCTACAGACCCACTCTCCTCATAGTTAAATTTCACACTTAAATTAACCGCTGCTAGTATTGTTCGTAGTGTTGAGCCTCCATTACAGCTATTAAACGTATTGATTCTTTCTTGCCTTGATGGCATTGAACGTAACGCATAAACAAGCGCGTCTAACAGCGAAAATACTAATACTGCAAATACTGATGGTTCTAACTCTACTTTTTTCATTGCGGCGCTCCTGCGTGTTTTATTTGCATGGGTTATTACCCTATGTCTTATAAATAATATGTAACTATAAAAAATAAATAAGGAGGTATAATATGCCAATAGAAGATAAATACAATGAACTAGTTACAACTCTGAAGAGATATAATGACGCATACTATAACACGGACACGCCACTAGTTACTGATGCTGAATATGATATGCTGTATAAGCAGCTGGTATCTATAGAGAATGAGTATCCGCATTTACTACGTAATGATTCACCAACACAATACGTAGGTAGTAAGATTGCGCAGAATACAGGATTTAAAAAAGCAAAACATAAACGCAAAATGTTAAGCTTAGCTAATGTGTTTTCCACAGATGAGTTAAAGAAATGGTTAGAGGAACTTAATGCATTACCGTCTGGTCCATATGCTTTTATAGCAGAACCAAAATATGATGGCCTTAGTATAGAGTTAGTTTACAAGCATGGTAAACTAGTAGATGCAATTACACGTGGCGATGGCTGGATCGGTGAATCAGTTATTAAAAATGTTTTGACGATAACAAATATACCAAAAGTGTGTAATATGCCTAAACATTGTGTTGCTATGGAGGTATATGGAGAAATAGTGATGCCGAAGGAGGCATTACTTAGAGTAAATAGCGAGTTAGCTAAAGAGACAGACAAACTATACACAAATTGTAGAAATGCTGCCTCCGGCGCATTAAGGCAAAAAGACCCTTTGGTTACAGCAAAACGTGGTTTGGTATTTTATCCATATGACATTTACGTTACGGATGATAGTAACACTGCTGTAACCGAATGTAAAGGTCATGATATATCTACCGGTATTGGTAAACTTGCATATTTAAGAGAATGCGGTTTTAACATATTATTACCAACGGATTGTGTATGTGAGTCTATACCAGAAGTTATTGAGCACTGCCTTGAAATAGGTAAGATGCGTGATGGATTGTCATGTGACATAGACGGCGTAGTGATAAAAACAAACACTAGTGATGGAATAAGCGTTCCATCAAGTAGCAAATATCCTAAGAATGCTATTGCCCTTAAGTTTCCGCCAACTGCGTCTGTAACAGAATTAATAGATGTGTTATGGTCTGTGGGTAGAACAGGCGTGATAACACCAGTCGGCATAATAAGACCAGTAGAGTTAGGAGGGGTGACGGTATCAAAGGTTACATTGCATAATGCGCAATATCTGGCTGAATCCGGATTAGGTATTAAAGATGAGGTTACCGTTATACGTAGTGGTGACGTTATACCTAAGATAATTGGAAATACGAGAACCGATAATCATATTGATATAATATTACCTACCAACTGTCCTTCATGTGGAGATAAAATATACAGAGATGGTGTGTCTTTATGGTGCACTAATATTGAAAATTGTCCGGATGCTATACAGGCATCTCTAGCATATTCAGTAAGCCGTCCATGTTTAAATATACCTAGATGTGGTCCGTCTATCATTAAGAAGCTATATGATGTGTTGGGAGTTAAGACACTGTATGATTTACTGTCTCTGCCATACAGAGACGGGGTACTAAAAACTCTTACAGAGCTTGATGGTGTTGGCGAAACGATGGCTAAGACGCTTATAGATAGTATAAGTAAAGTTAAGCATATTAGTGCTGAAAGACTATTAGCTAGTTTTGGCATAAATAACATTGGCCGTGAAGTAGCCAATAAACTAGTTGCAAGGTATAAGGAGAAAGTATTCTGTCTGACCGAGGATGATTTTGATACTGCTAACATTTCAGGTATAGGCGAAGCTGTAGCATTGAGCTATATAAATTGGATAGGTGGGTCAAATGTTGGGAAAATATTGGCCATTGTAGAACCGGTATATGAAAATACACGTCACACCACTAGCACTGCATTATCTGGATACGTAGTGTGTATAACTGGTACATTTGATATACCGCGTGCATCGCTGGTAGAAATCATCAATAGCAACGGAGGTAGAGTATCTGAAAATACCAACATTGCTACACATTTACTAGTGGGTGACAAACCTGGTAGCAAGGCTAATAAATGGCCTTCGCATAAGCCTATAATTTCATATGATGCATTACTGTCTAAAGTAGGCTATATTAAGTAAAATAAATGGAGATAAAAAGATGAATATAAAAATAGACAAAGGTGAGTTGAAGGAGTTAGAAAGAATACAGACAACTGTATTGATACGGAAGGTTAAATTAGAGTTTGATATACCGGATAGCGATAAGCTTATTGTAGAGTATAGCATGCCATGTACAATATATCATAAGGAGATTATTAATGGAGTGACTGTTGAAAATACGCAGGATATTCTAAAATATGTCGGCACTTATGTTGTTACTGTTGATGGATATGTTACTACTGATGATGGTGTCTGCTACATAACTACTAATGAAACAGGTAGTATGGTTACAACTAGGTATTCATCGTTAAACTGGTTATTAATAGCGTTAGGTAACATATTTATTAGAGCTAAGGACGATAACCTCCACCTACTTGGTAGAGAATTACGCGATACCGGCAAGCGATTAGAACTATTGTGCAATGACTTACATAAATTTATAGATGTCTTACTATACGTGTCAACAGAAGAGCGTATTACCGCATTGACGGAGTGTTATAATACAGCATTTCGCGGAGTTGCTATATACACAGATGGTATCCTCTCTACAATATCGTCGCAAGCCAAGTTATTAGATAAGGATGTGGCTGCGCATCTATGTCTGTCTACCGTTGATATAGGGGACGAGATGATTGTTGATAGTGAAGTGCTGTACCCGGTACTAAAGGATAGAATAGAAATATACAGGTTATATGTAACTGTAGCTATGAAAGTAGCTGCTGAACTAGAGAAGCAAGGTGTGTATAGTGCCACAATACAACCTAATTAGCATATTAACATTCTACTGCAAATTCTATTTTGAGGCAGGTAGCAATAGATATAAATGTGCCTTTCCAGTACGGTACTATATACCAAGTGACGCTATTGGTAGCCGCACATTTATAGGAGGTTTTCCAAGCGATGAAAACATTCCTATTTTTACAGTATTATCAGATTTATCTGGAATACTGTATGACAAGTGTTATTTCCTACGTAACAATACCACTACTAACTACCATAGCGTACTAGATTGCTTAAATAAGTTTTCAGATATTATATCGTCACGACTAGGCTCATCTGGTAAAGAATTCGGTAGCATGCTACATGATAAGATAGCACACTTATCACAAAGTAATTTTAATAAAGTACTGGGTGAAACCATAAATTTAAGAAGAGCTACAGATAGACTCAATAGGGTGGACGTAGTAAATACTATTATGCCTAGCCTAATACATGCTATGGACGAACGTAATAGGTTTATCATAGACGCAGTTTATGATTTGTATAGTTTTGCCGATTTTCTAAAGAAGCAAGGCATGCATGTAGCGACTATGAAAATTAGTAAACCATCTGCGTACGAATCAGAACTAATTAGCCAAATATCACAGCCTCTATGGTATGATGATATTGCTAGTTCTTACATCATGGCAAAACAAATTACAAACAGCTATTAATGAGAATTATCTCAATTTTATAAAAAAAAGGGGTACCATGCAAAAAGTGAAGTTATTGGCTGCGTATGCATTAGTAGCGTTGCAATTTATGCTTAGTATGCTAGCAACAAGTATGCTGCGTAGGAATGTTCCACCATCGATAAAGACGTTTTTACAAGTAGCAATGTTCGCCGGCGTTATATATGCCATGCAAATCATCGGAGGTGGTATCATACACCCATCAACGCTAACATTGATTGTATTTTCACTGTGGTGCGCAGCACTATACACGGTGATAGGTCTTGTGGCAACATATTTAACTTCCGCTCTATACAAGGCCGTACTATCAAGGCTTTCTACTGCTACGCTAGCAACGCTATCATCCGGTTATAAAACCGCTGAAAGCTGGGGCGGTGCTGAAGTATACTGGTACATACGTCTAGTATCTGGACAGAACGCACCTATTGACTCGCGGCATGATGCCGTTAGTGCCATACAGGCTGCCATACAATCCAGCGGAAAACCGGCGTTTAGAACGCCATCACTAGCTCTTTGAAATTACTAACACCATACTGCGGGTCGTATCCCGCAGCATGGTTACTTTTTTTTTGAACTCCATTCTAGTTGAGAATAATAAAAGTGAGTATATATGATTTTGTCTACTGCTAGCATCCTGAGATTATTAAGACAATATATAAAGCTAGGTGTCACGAATGTGAGATCAGATAATCCTATCGGGAGGATACTAGAAAGTTATTCGCTAGCTAGAAGAGCAGAATTGTCTCCAAATAGTGGGCTTTGGGGAAAATTAGAATGTAGTAATATAGGGAGTCTTATCTATTTAGGTCTACATTCTCAAGTAGCTAGTGAGCTCGATATTATATTAGGGTATAATTCTGACTTGTCGCAGCTTACTGAGAGCGATATTTATTTTTTAGAAGAGTTACAAAGATTACTAAATATTTGGTATAATGTTGTATATGGAGATGAACATGGGCGATAACTTTACTATTGATAGCATAGGGGATAGTGCTTCTAGTATGGAAGTAAATCATACTGAGGTATTGCCTACAACAACAAATACTATGCATGATGATGCGAATCAGCGTGTATATACAGATGATGAGCTTGCTGTACTTAACGGTAATATAGCAGCTTTAAAGCAGGTACGTGATGACATAGTAAAAGCTGGTCCGTTAGATATGAAAGGTGGCGTGCGGTTATTAATAGAGACCACAGCGGAATTACGCAGTACAGTAGATAGTATGGCGAAATTACGATTAAACAGTAAAAGCGTAGAGTCACAAGCACAAGTTGACCAGGCGCTAGTATTGGCTATATTAAATTCTGATGTAAAACCGCCAGCCGGTGATATAATAGATGTTACTACCGTGGATGGGAGCGCTGCTAATAGCAATATACCATCGTTACCAGCCATGTATGTGCCGAAACAAGAGCAGCTAGTGCCAGGTCATAATATGATAGGCCACGATAAGATAGATCCTAAAGATTTTATGCAAGATAGTTAACAGGGAATAAATATGATAATATATGGAACAGCTAAAACGATATACGAGTTAGATATAACGGCAGCTATGAGAGCCGGTTATCCATACGAAGTGTTGCCTAACACCACACTTAACGAAAAACATGACATAAATAAAACAGTTAAAAAAGTAGCTGGAAAATATCCAACATATAAATATCTTGCTATAGGTGTAGGTGGAGAAGATTTTATACCGGAGAACACAGGCTATTCATGTAGCAATCACACTGGTGCCGACGCTGCGCTATTTGAGCAAATACCATTTGTTTTAAAGCCGATAGATAGCGACATCACGGTAGCCGAACAACAGCATTATCGGTTTAAAAAGAGAATATCTGTAAATGGCGTAGAGTACTATGCATATTACCTTAAATGCATAGATATAGTATATGAACCAGGGTTTTACACATTGGATACATCTATTACTAGCCAAGATACTGGAGAGCCATCTCCTATAGCTAGCTTTAGTACAAATACCAGTGAGTTACTAAATCCGGTACCGTTCAATATACAACTTGATAGGCTTGACTCTACAGAGTCAAGATATATCGTAAAAATGATTCATGCTGATTTTATACTTACGGAGACTGAGCAGACGTACCTTGAAGAAGTATTTAAGATTCTATATCCTGACCCTGCTGTTAAAACAAGAAATATTAGAGAACTTGCGGTATGTTCAGGTATAGACACATATGCTACAGATGGTAACGTAGAAGCGGCTATGGTGCAGGTTTCATTTTATTACACCGTAGACATACCATTTACATTAGACATGGTACAACGCAATGTGTACTATAGAAAAATAGAGCTTGGTGGGATGGAACCACTACCAGTTAAACAAACCACATGAGCAATACATGTAGAATAATCGGAATTGATCCCGGTGGTAATACAGGTATCGCTGTAATATATGTAGATACAGCTACATGCGAAATAACCAAGGTATCTACATATAATTTAAACCTTGATATATTAACAGGTGATATTGAGTATTATCGGCATATTAAAAGGGTGGGTAGACTTGTTAAATTCGCTAAGCGATTATTCAGGTGGTTAACACCACAGATGATATGTATGGAAACAGCATTTCTGAATAGCAGATTTCCGCAAGCTGTTATGGCTCTATCTACATATATAGCAGCTATAAACATAGCATTGTACAATGCCGATATCATAACAGCCAGGCGTGATTATCCGCCTAAACTAGTTAAATCCACAATAGGTGCTGGAGGCACAGCGACTAAAGATGATATGTTACTAGCTATTACTAACATCTCAGAATTGTCGAACTGTATTGATACAAGCATACTCACAGAGCATGAGGTTGACGCACTGGCTATAGCATACATCGGGTACCGTGAGTTTAAACAGAATAAATTAGTTGCTTATATGTGGTAGTAATGTACCACATATAAGAATTAATACGAGTGTGTTTATTTTGAACTTACAATAGGATATCGATATGAGTATTATACGTAAAATATGGTTTAGTATAAATTTGTTTAGATATAAACATAATAGATATACTCCAAAACAAGTAACAGATTTAATAAATATGTTATCAGTTACATCAATAGAAAATATATACATGGCGCATAGTATACTAGCAGTGCATTTTAATAGTATATACGAGGAGATTGACTTTCTATCTGAGGTATTGAGCACTGAATTAAAAGTACGGTTAGCTAGTCGTATATGGCTAGAGCATGATATTTCAGTATCAAAATGGGCATCTCCAAATGGTGTACCAGTAGATGATATATACATCTATTACCAACGGTGGCTGTCATTGATTACTAAATTAATATACATGTATAACAATGCCGGTAATTCAGATATTGAAATAAGTAATCGTAAGATACTTGGACCATATATTATTAAATTGGGTAGTCGTATGACTACCCTTTTAAATATTTTACACTCCGGAGTGTAAACGTAAAAAGGGGGGCAGAATGCCACCACAAACTAAAGATCCAAATCTTGGATTAAACACCCCTCCGTTAACGGAGCACGGTTTCCTAGCCAAGATGTGGAGGCAGATATGCAAGTCATTGCAATATACTCCTAAACAAATAGACCTGATGGTTACGAGTTATTGTAAATCCTTACCTAACCCGATAACCGGTAAAGCAGCTGAGCAGGAGAATAAATCCAACGCAGCTACAAAAGTGTATGGCAATGAGATATCTTTTAAGTCTTTAATATGGAACATATTTAAGATACTCAGAGCCAAAAAGGTTACATTTTATGTGGAAGTTACTCCGTTGATAGGAACACCAGTAGTAGTTGCCATGACATACGTAACAAATGTGCCAGAAGAAAAAAACGGAGGGATCGATGACACTACAGATGTCGCAACCAAATGATGCCGATGCCATAGCAACAGCTATAAATATGTTGGCGGATGGCACTGGGTATACAGATAAATACACAGAGGAAATGCTGGTATTTTTACAAAAGCACGGGTATTCAAGTGTGACATCAGCTGATGCACTTAGTACTCTAGTAGCATCGCCTGCGTTATACGAAATGGTTTCAAGGTTTAACGCTATACTAACAATAGTAGGCGTAACAAAAAGGAAGAAGGTGCGTATAGCACAAGCGATGTTGGTAGGGCAATATGCATATACTAACAGAGTTAAATTGAAGGCGTATACAATCATACCAAGAAATGTATTGTATATAAAAGAGAGTATCGAATTAGCAGCAGCGCTAGGTATATATGTACTTAATATTGATGCTATACACACGGTGATGTCAAACAGGAAAAAGACGGAGGAGACGGCAGATGACAGCTAACAAGTTACCATATACACAAAACGAGAACATAATGTCTATACTTAATATCTATAACGCAGGTAGCAATGTTATTGATATAGGTAATAAGTACGACCAAACAAACCCGTTTGGTAAGATGTTCTCACCGTACTCTACCATCAGACCGTGGCATACTGTGGGAGATATCACAAAGATATACAAAAGCGGTAAATCCCTATCACACATGCTAACCTTCTTTCTGACGGTTGGATTATCACCGGGCCATTTCTCTGGCGATATGCCTAGAAACATAACCGATTATAGGCGGTTGGACTCTAGTATCGCTATGTCAATAGTCTTTGATATGCTGAAGACTAGGATAGACAAGATACCGGAGGCTAAAGAGCTTCTGGTAGATAACTTGCACACCAAGATAGTGTGTGAGAGAGTTGGTACTTACCAGGTATGGAACTCATCTGTTAAAAAATCAACACCAATACGGCTATACCAACCGTATGTTGATATGTTAAAGGTATTTTCGTGTATGCTAAACGATGGTACATTTGATGACGAGAAAGAAATTTCTGTCATCCGAAAAGCTTTTGCGATAGACACAGGAGCAGATGGAATCAGCGATGATTTAAAGAATAATATCATAGCTAATCTAACGGCATAGTGTGGTGGCGGGGATGTCCCCGCCACCACACTAACATTTATTTTTTTATATTTGGTACACACGTCGTTGTATGTTATATGTAGACGAAGGTAGCTGTCGTCTACCATTAGCCTGCTCGCGTGCCTCAGTAGTGGTAGCTACTTGTGTGGTAGCCGTGCTTGATGTAGTATCACTTATTGATGTCACTTGCTCTTGATTATTATATATACCACCTTGCCTTGTCATAGAACCATTTTTAACAACAGTATCTCTTATCTCAGCTAGTAGGTCTGCCGTTCTCATAGCAACTTCTAGTTGCTTCATCAGTAACTTATTAGTTACCTCTACGCCTTTAGATGTACTCACGCCAGCAGCAGTGTCCGTAGCCTTTTGATATGCTTCTAGCGCACCCATACTATCTACAAGACTAGTTGGCTTAGTATCTGTAGATGTTGGAGGTGTATATGACACTTGTGTTGCTCCAGCTGTTTTAACACTAGTATCAGTCGCAGTATTAGCGGCTGCAACAGGTGTAGCGTTTGATTTGCCATCAGCGGATTTTGACGCGCTCTGTGTACCACTAGGTGCGGAACTAGCTTGCGGTACATTACCTGTTGTAGTTGTACTAGCGGTAGGTTGTTGTTTACCTATAGCTGCTAATGCCATAGCACGTTCCTGCGGCATTCTTTTATACCAGATATCTCTTACTCTCTGTGTGTGTTTACCATTAAAATTTTCTGTATAATTATATGGTATTCTTTCTGTCCTAACATCGTATATAACATTAACCATATCGGTTTCTGTCATCGATTTAGTATCTTTACCTTTAAATGCTATATTTAGTATAGTGCTGGCGCCGCCACCGCCTAGTGCGTTAGCTGTAGATATAATTACCTCTTTAAGAACCGGATACTTATCTACATCTATTCCTAATTTCTTAGCATGCGCTATGGCTATTGCAGGATTACCGCCTTTACCTGTTGTACCTAATGCATCTTGTGCTGCTGCAAATTCTTTAGCTTTAGGTCCCTTAGCTAAGGCTTTCCAAGCAGCGATGTATTCAGATGATTCTACCGAGCCAGTATTCTGATATGCGGCATTGAGTTCGGGGAACTGAGCCATCATTTTCTTATGTAGGTCAAAACCTGTTCTTGAGTTAAATTGATATTTACCGAAAGCCTTAGCTCCAACAAAACCACCTTTAGAGTTATCATTAGACACATCACCATAGTTACCACCAGACTCAAAGTGCGCTGACAACCATCCAACAGCACCAGAAACTATATCTTTTCCGGCTTGATATACAGTACTAGCTCCAGATGATATGGCACTAGCTCCAGATGATATGGCATTTGTAACCGTTGTTGCAACTGATGAGGCTCCGGCTTTGAACTTGTCGTATGCATCAGAGAACTTTTCTTTAAAGTTTTCCATATAACCTTTTGGTTCTGGTTTCTTCTCTGCTTGTGTTTTATTTTCTGTAGCATTGGTCCCGGTGTTATTACTACCGCCTTGATTAGATTTAGGGTCGTCTGGTTTTATAGGTGTTCCATCAGGATTAACAGGCATATCACTACCAAATATATTAAATCCAAGGAACCCTTTAGATATAGCATCTAATAACGGCATACCATCAGATACCATGTATTTGGTAGCCATACCAGCAGAATATGCTAGTATAGCCCATCCAACTCCTGGTATTAACGCACCTGCTATCCTTCCTAGTATTTGTTTACCAGCTACAGGACCTATTCTTTTAAGAACAGTGGTTTTCAATACCCCTAGTTTGCTTTTTACAACTTCTGGCGTTACATTTTTTACTATATTAGCAGCACCATTAACAAGTTTCTTTCCGCCAGCTATTACGGCACCACCAGCTGTCATAGCCGAAGAAGCTAGCCCAAAAGGTATTCTTCCTAATAATCCAAGCATGCTAGTTAATAGTTTAGGAACACCAGATATAGCTTTCCATATACCGGTAACAGCCGGTATCAACATTGTCGCTAATAACCCTAATATGCTACTCTTTTCTTGTTTAGCCTCTGGCTTTTTACTTGTTGCTTCCGCAGCACTTTTTCTTTTAGCCATTGCGTCTAGTTGTTCTTTCCAGCTACCTCTTCTTTCAGGCTTTACTTCTGTAAATGGATTAGTCCTACCAGGCTCTACTACATCTGCTGCTATGCCAGCAGCTTTACCACCAAATTTTGACATAATGCCAGCACCTATACTAGCTAATGCTGAGCCGCCTGTTTTTAACTTAGACATAGTCCTTGAAAAAGCACCTGGTATGTTTCTATCGACTTCACGTGTTTTTCCTAATGCGGTATCATTGGTAACGCCCATAAAGCCGTTACCATTTAATCGCATAGCCGACAACACTGGCGATAAAGGTTTTTGTACAAACTCTGGAGTTACTTTCTTATATGTCGCTCTTATAGCTGATGCAGGCACACTAGCGATACCGTCCAGTGCATACGCACCTAGGGTACCATATTGTTTAGCTGCCCACCATGCCGCACTTCCTACAGCGCCTACTGCTTTAGGGGCAAATGATATACCTTTGCCTGCTAACTTTAAAGCACCTTTAGCTATTTTCTTATCCCATGCTCTAGTTTTAGTAAGTATATCTCTTAGCGTTGGTACTTTGAACATTTTTGTTTTAAGGCCTTGGATATTCAACCAGCTTTCAAAGTTGCTATCATCGACTAGTTTGTTTCTATATTCAGGTGATGCCTGGTAAACACGGAAAAGTTGTTCTCTCTCTTCAGGCGACACTTGTCTGTGTTTAAAGTATTTTAACTGTTCTTCGGCTTTTGCTTTTATTGCCTTTTTCTGCTTATCTAGTAAGTCTTCAGCTTGTTTACGGTATTTGTCATGCTCTTTAGCTAGCTGGTTATCGACTGTAGCATCAGAATAACCGTATACATGCTTAACATACTCTTTAAACTCTGTAGCTACCTCCGGATTACGTTCTTTAAACTTAATGTACTCAGCTTTAACACTATCCAAAGTATCTTTGTCCATAGTTTTTTCAGTATTACCGGCATTCTTGTCTTTAGATGCCGTGCTGGCATTAACATTCTGTCCACTACCACTGTTAGGATTGGATAAATCTGGTTTTGGTTTAAAGTAGTTAAACACGCTATCTCTAGCAGATGCAACAGTTTGTTGGAACTCATTAAGTGGTCTGGTAGGCGCTGTTAAATCGTTTAACATAGCCCCACCGGCCATTTTTGCTAGTTTATCATTGTTAACAGTATATCCTAACCCGTATGGGTTTTTTACTAACACACCTAGCTTTACAAGCTTTTCAGTTTGCCCGCTGTCCACACTTTCTTGTACGAACTTTTGCATATTCGGCAAACCGTTAAGTATATTCTTTAAACTTCTTGCTATTCTATCAAAGTAGTATGTGTCTTTCTTAGCTTTTGCTAACATGCCTTGTATCGCTAATGTAACCGGCCCTTTAAGACGACTAGGACCTATATAGTCAATAAGACTACTTTCTTTAGCTAGTAACTTGCTAGGCGTAAGATTACGTGTTTTATAAGCATAAGTTATCAAGCTGCGTCTAATAACAGCTTTATCACGCTCTGTTAAAGTTATGCCATCTAGGTTTTCTTCTATCATGCCTAAAAATGAATTAACATCATATTTTATAGTTCTGTTAACCTGGTTGGTAACTTTATCACGTAGATTATGTTTAAATTCTTTTGCGTCAATATATGTACTCTTCTCATAGTCATATGATAACTCAAACTCTTCTGGTTTATTGCTACCAAGTCTAGCGGCCTTTAACTCGCTATGTATGCTAAACAATGCCTTAGGTATGATTTGTACAAGTGACGTCCATGCTCGGTTATCAAATGTAGCAGGTTTGTTCATATCTTTAGGTGTTATGTTAAGGATATTCTCTTGTCCGTAACTATTACTTAAACTGCTAGCAAGATTAAGAGCCTTTCTTTTTAGGTTATCTGTAAAACCATCACCCTGTACTTGGCCGCTCATATCCTTTAATTTTTTACTAATGTCGGTACTAGCATCTTTAAATTCAAACATTAACTTCTGCGATAGCTTATTAGTGGCTAAACTTTTTTTAATTTGACCGCCGGCAATGTTTATTATGCCGTCTGTTATAAATGGAGCTATCATACTCGTTAACGGCATGTCAAACCCAGAAGCCATGTTACGTGCCGTAGCTAGCTGTGTCATTATTTCATTACCTGACATCAGCGCTTGTTTAGCTTGTTCTTTTTTCCATACTATATTACGTGTGATATTAGCTTGTAAGGATGCAAACGGATTTAATGTTTTAAAGATTTTATCTGGAGATGGGTTAGTACCAAAATTGGTTGCTATGGCATCTTTAGATGCTTTGGTACCTATCTTTGCCATATCAGGTAGCTTAACTTGTGCCTCGATATTAGTTAACAGCGTAGTTATATCTGTTAGTCTTCTGTCAACCATTTTGCTATGTTGGACAGATGCATATAGTCCCTTAAGGCCTATATTAAGCCCTTCTTTCATACCGCCTATACCGATACGACCTTGTTCGGCAACTGTGTCCACTCTAGCTAGTATGGCTTCTAGTCCTGCTAGGTTAGCAGCAGCCTGTTTATTAGCAATACTATTAGTTGTTGCTTCAGATTGGGGTTTTTCTTCTAGCTTTTTTAATATGGCAGCATACTCATCATTTCTAATGTCGTCGATTGTTTTAGCAACTGTAGCTATTATTTCTTTCTCAGCCTTATCTGCTGACATTGATTTCTCTAGCTTGGTTAACAATGACTTAATAGGAGACAATTTCCCATCTGGAATAATGGTATTAACTATTTTAGTTGTCTCAGTAGCTACTCCTCGTAACTCATTGCTAGCTTCAAGAAGTTCTTTTTTAGCGGCTTTATATACAGCCATCGTACCAGACACTTCTTCAGATATGCCAACTGGTATGCTGGCACGTAATAGCTTATCCAAAGTGCTAAAGACTTTATCTTTATCTCCAAATAATTCATTGCCGATATCTTTACCAAGGTCTTTTGCGTGCTCTAACTTTGTTTTCTTTTTATTACTGCTATCGCTAAAAAAATCATCGCTATAGTCGTCAATAGTGTCAAATTCATCATTCATTGCCAACCTCATTTCATGATACATATATATCTTTTTCAAGGATAGGTAAAGGAGGCTTCGTGAGTAAAGAAAATAACTTAAGTAAACCGGAATATATTAACCTTGATTTACTTGTACTAACGGATACAATGAAACGGTTGCTTGGTTCTATCACATCGTTAGCCATATTCGAGCCATCGTCACAACGATTCGAGCCTAAAGGACTATTTAGCACAGATATATTTGGTCCTGTTAGTAGCAAACAAAGAATGCGTGCCTTCGGCTATATTAATCTAAGAGCGCCAGTTTTACATCCATTAGTGTATACAGAATTCATAAACTTAAAAGGATTCTACGGTGAAGTTATATCAGGGCAGAGATATGGCGTATATGATAACAATATAAGAGACATAGTACCTGCTACAAAAGAAACAGGCAGAACTGGCTACCAGTTTGTTATGGAGTGCATAAGCAAGATAGATTTTAAGTCAACGGGTAGCCCTAAACGTGAAGAGAGAATAAAGCTAGTTAAGAAAGGAATTTCTCCGGAATATAGACTTAAGGAATACGTAGTACTACCTGCCGGTATGAGAGACTATACTATAGATGACCGTGGTAGACCGCAGGAAGATGAAATAAACACGTTATACCGTAGGTTGTTGATGATAACCTCCATGCTAGAATCTATCACTGTTAACGATGATACTATAGAAAGTGTGGATAGCATTAGGTATAACATACAATTGAGCATAAACGCCATATATGATCACATCTCATCATTATTGCACGGTAAATCTAAGTTTATACAAGGTTCATTTGCAAAACGTGGAGTAGATTATGGAACCAGAAATGTCATAGTTCCAAGCCAGTTTACCATGATGCATGCAGATGATGAAGGAACGCTAGAGTTAGGCGACACAACTATGGGTCTATTTCAGTTCTGCTCCGGAATATCTCCTGCTACTAAGCATCAGATAGTATCAAAGTTTAGCAGAAGGATATTTAACCAAGAGTCTAGTTCTGCTAGGTTAGTAGACACTACTACTTTACGCAGTAAGACCGTTGAAATAAATCTTAAATATCGTGATGAATGGATAACATTTGATGGTATAGATAATATTTTAAATAAGCTTAGGTACGAAGATAACCTAAGCGCCCCTGTTAAAGTAGGTGAGTACTATTTACTATTAGTACACGATGACGGAAAGACAGTACACGTTATATACGATACCGATTATCTACCAGATGGTATAACCGTTAATATGTTAAGACCCATAACATACGGTGAATTGTTTTATATAGCAGTGCATGATATACGTCAAGACCATCCTAGCATAGTGACTAGGTTTCCTACTATTAACCAAGGAGGTACATATCCATCTGCTATTTATCTTAAGACTACTATAATAGGTAGGCGGGTACGTGTGTATATCGACGGTATTGGTACCGATATGCTAGAATACCCTAAACAAAATGAAGATTACTACATAGCAATGTCTCCGCACTTTGCACACCTTGAGGCGCTTGATGGTGACCACGACGGGGATAAAATGTCAGGACTTATGGTAATGACTATGGAAGCTGCTAAAGAACTACGAGACTACATAAACACGCCTGCCAACTATTTAAATACAGCTGGCTCTATACTTAACCCTATGGGTAGTAAACCACCTGCTAGACTTACTATAATGTCAATGACAAAGGGTTCTGCGGCATGACATATGTTAGAGTGCCTGTTAAAAGTGTTAAGTCATTAGCATTACTACGTGGTATTGCTGAATCTACGTATGGGTTCGATAATACATACGTAGCTGATAAGTCAGGAAATGTATACCGTGTTAAAACTAGACATAATGGGTATTACATAGCATCGATTATGAAACCGGTTAAAGATAAAGATGGGTATTTAGACTATGTGTTAAGAGTACCTATTGACATCGATGAACCAGAAAACGGCTATAAGCAAATACATGTTCACGGGCAAAGAATAATAGCAGGGTTATTTTGTAAAAGAAGACCAGGTTGTAATTATGTAAACCATAAAGACAAGGTACGTGACAATAATGAAGCTAGTAACCTTGAATGGACTACACATAAAGAGAACATACGCCATAGAGATGGAAACAGATAACCATATATTATTTATGTAGCATAATGTTGCTAATAACAAACAAGAGAGAGGTAACTATGAGCGTTAATAAAAGAAATACATTTCACATGATAGGATGCGGCGGTGGCGGCATCAACATAGTGAGTTTTGTAGCTGCTAGCTTAGAACAGAATATGGCATGTCTAGCGGCTTATACAAAAAGATATATAGATACGTCTACGGCCAACATAACTAAGGTAGACCATCTACCTGAAGAGTTCCACCAAATAGCATCTGGCCGCAGAACAGTATCCGAGCTTACAGGCTCAGGCGGAGACAAACTTGAGAACCTTACCGATATCACAGCTGATACTAAAGCATGGATAGATAAAAATGGCATAGTGCCGACTCCAGGCGAATATTACGTAATAGTGTATTCAGCAGTAGGCGGTTCTGGGTCTACTATAGGAACAGAGCTAGTGCACCAGCTATCAACTATGGGCGTTCCGGTTATAGTGGTTCTGGTGTCTGAAACAGTAGACCTATTTAAAACAAGATACGGCCTAGGAACACTAGCTACACTAGAGCACAGGGCTATGAATAACGGGTATGTAACTCCCGTTATGTATGTAAACCATGATTCTGTCGAATCAATGGGTGTCGATAAGCTAGTTAAAGTTAACACTAGATTGGCATCGCAACTAGAGGCCCTATTTTATGTATGTAGCGGAATGCACGAGTCTCTTGACCAAGAAGATATCAAGAAGCTGTTCGCCCCAAATACATATAAAACATACAAATTCCCTGCAGGTATATATGGACTATTTGGATTCACAGGCGAAATGTTGCCTGAGTATAAACCAGATGGCTCACTAGTTGCAGTAGTTAGACATTTAGTGCCGCAGAATAGTAATATTCCGGCGATAGATGCCATGCATTATAAAACTGGGGTTATAGACGATATATCGTCTAGTGATATAAAAGCAGTAAAAGTAGAAAAAGGTGTAGCCATAGCCATGGTAGCCGGCTACTTTACATCAGAAATGAGCAATCTTGATGCTGTGCTAGCCGATAAAACAAAGATGGCTAACGCTGCTATGGATGCTATAGCAGCAGGAAGGCACAGTACTGCTGGAGTAACTGTGCGTGAGGATGGATTGTTTATCTAACGTATGACGGGGCACCCGCTCCGTCATACGTATTTTTTTATAAAAAGGTTATTAAATGCAAATAAGAATAGCAGTAAACCCTAAGACATATGGGTCATTAACTACCAGCGAGCATCTATCACCAGATATAGAGTTATTATTGGCATATCTATATGTGTTGGTAAATGATTACGGTATCATCATCAACACGGTTACGGTTAACAATGAAGTGTATGAGATTACTGATGAAGACTTACAAAAATGCAACATAAGGCTTGTGGACAGGGTAAAAATGTATATCACACGTACTGATATACCTTGTACTAGTGATCGCTTATATAATATAGACACAAGGGTCACGAAGTCTACATTAACAATAACCATAAAGGATAGTGATGATTAAAGGCGATACCCCACCTATAAAAATATTGCTACAAATTGATAGTATGCTAGAAAGGCTAGATGATATAATAGTAAAACATATACCAGAAGAATTAAAAAGTCTGCCTAGATATTGTTATGGTAAAAGATACCCTATCGATAATAATGATGCTGCTGATGATGTTTACAAGCACGTTAAAAACAATAAACCGTTTCATCCAGTATGGTCGGTAGAGCTGGTAGCAAATTCTATAATATGGTGGTATGTTACTAATAGTCGGTACTACAACATGTATATCGAGCAATGCGATAAAAATGGTTTTATACAAAATACCGAGACTGTGTATGATATATGTAGCAATGCATATCCACTGCTATCATATAGAGAACTGGATGAAATTGTAAACATCATTACAAACGAGATATTTGCATTTACAAACAAAGTACTACCAGTAGCGGAGTACTCTGATAACATCATAACAATCGATTATGAAACTAAGTTTTTTATAGTAGCTGTAGAAGAGCTAATACCGGCACGTGCCTATGAGATAGCGGCTAATAAAATCGCAGAGTTAGAATCATGCATCGCATCTAAAAATAAACCTATAGATAATATAGTCGACCAGACTATACATTATGTGGAAAGTGAGTCCATCAAACTCAGACAACAATAAAAGGAAATAAATTGGAAAAACAAAACATTTTAGAAATAGACGTATCCTGCATCGCAAGTGCTGTCAAGGTTGGCGAGTATGCTATATTTAACGAGTTAAAAGATTTATCATTGGACTATCTGCTATTCTACCGTAAACCGGTACCGGCTATACACGCATATATGCAATATTGCGCAGAGATGCTTAATACAGGTGACGAGATAGTACATAAATCAGTTTTGGAAAGACTGGATATATACAACCAAGATGGTAACAAATACATGGAATTGGCTAAAGTGTATATGGAATCCATGCTAACAGATAATGAGGTAAATACAGTATATAATAAAATAGTTAACCACTGTAGAATAGCTAAATTAACATGGGTATGTCTACAAATGTCATCTGTAATGGACCACCTAATAGCCGCTGAATCTGATGTAATTTGCACTACAGCTACGGTAGAGCGATTGATACATAAAGACGGCAAGTTGTTTGCTATCGTTAACACAATTTCTGCATAAATATAAGGTAGTGAGATGGACAACGTCCATCTCACTATAGGAGGAGCTATATGTCAAAACAGATTCAAAATATACCGGTTTTTGGTATCTTTAAGCTTCTTGAAGCTGGTATGCTAAAACAATTAAATATATCAGCATATCAATATGCATATGAGCATGCTAACCAGTGCCTTAAAGATGTTGATTTAGGTATCGTAGGTAACGTATTTCATACTTTAGTTAGGCATCTAAATCGTGAGTGTTGTAATACAGATAATGGCATAAGCGATGTTTTGCATGTTATAGCAAGTATAAGCGATGATATGTTGTTAAATCAGTTTGATAACATGACCACAAAATCTATATTACCATCTGTATTACACAACAAAGATGTGCTGACAAAGGTTGAAGAACTGATACACTATACACGTATGCGTGTAAGTGAAGAAATAGGAGAGGCAGCTACTAGCATATGTGAATTGATGGAAGATACAAAGCAACACGATACTAGTAACGACATAGACGAGTCCGAGCACTATAACGCAGTTATGACTGCTATACAATATCTATATGATATATGTAATATGTTTGCGCCATTTGATAACGACCATCCAGTTATCAGCAATGTTATTTTGTTAATGCTAAGGGCGTTGTATAAACAACCAATTATGAATTGGCATTATCATATACATAAACGGTATCCTGTGTTTGAAATAGACACGGAAATACTTAGCCATGATTTGTGTGGTATAAATCTATCTAGTTACACTATTGGTAATGTGGAAACAGATTGTATAACTGGCTTACAAGGCCCTGGCGAATTAGTTATGTGTGTGTTACATAACGATAACATAAAACCTGTGCACGGTATATCCAAAATAAGCATCACAGAGATGTTTAGAATATTGCATAGCGAGGTAGATAGGGTATCATTAACACCGGCTGTGTCTTACTATATGGATCACATCATTAACACCTGTAATACTATACCACCCAATGTGCATAGTGCCGGTGCTAGTGATAGCGAAATTCTAAAGCACAGCATGGTGGAGTATAGCATAGATAGTGCCGATGGTGTTCGTTCAGCAGTTGTAGATATAATATTAAACAAGTTAATAATAAACATGATTAATTTATACGGTGACATTAATAATTCTGTGCACAATATTGGAACAGTGTACAGTAGTTTAATAGAGCTATTAACTATAACAAATGAGTACGAAAATATGGAGAACACTCCTGAAAAAATACTTGATTATAGTAAATGGTGCAGTGTTGATATGCGTGGTAAACTATCTGGGTTAGAAGATAATTTAAACAGATGCATGTTAGCTGTCGTTAATGCTGTAGACCCTACTATCCTGAGGAGTGTAGTAACACAATTGAGCAAGTACATGAAATTGACTCATGGTATTGTTACTAAAGAGTTGGTATACGAACAAAAAGATGGTACATATATCAGTCATGACCCAACTGATATGGTTCTTGAGTTTGGATATTTTAAAGATGACAATACTGGAATTAATTTCACTACAAAGCTCGGGTTGGTTCCTAGTAGATATGCTAACAACGGCGGTAGCATAAAGGCATTTGTATTAGCAAAATTATGTAGCGATAGGGGTGAACCATGAGCGTAGATACTGTTGAACAGACCTATGGTCGTAGGTGCGTACACATAAATATAAATGGTGTGTATGATATGATGATGCGTTGTATACAGGAAGCTGTTTATAGTCTAACTGAGTACACGCCTAGAGTATATATAGAAGCGGATAGGTTAGGAAGAAACTATGGAGTTGGAATCGTTACACAACGGATATGCCAGTTATGCGAATGTATCGAATTGCATATGTTGTATAATGCTAACGGACAGTTAGTTAAAGACGATATAGAACTGCTTATGACACACTATAACTTAGTGTTAGACATAGATACAGGTAAGTACATGCATTTGTCAGATATAGTAAACCCTTTTACAATGGTACCAAGACTAAACCATAACCAAACCATGCGTTTCAATATTGTTAAGGAAAAAGTATTATCCACCATAATAGATGCATGTGCTAATAATCTCTCTTCTACGTATATGGCAGAAATAAGGTATAACAATGATGAAGAACAGTATGACGGATATGCGGAAGAGCATTATGATGCCTATGAAGGTATAACCAAGGTTATATCAAAAGAGATGATGTATGGTGGCGACCTACATGATATGGCGGTAGTTGCTGTGTTGTACATCATATGTAAAGTATACACGCATCCTGACATACAGAGAGGCGCTATATTCTCTAATGGAGTATTCCCATCATTAGAGATAAGTATGGACGTACTCGCAGACTGTGCTATGAATAGAGATGAAGTTGATACTATCATAGACGATGACGGTATCGTCATTGAGGTAGATGGAGTATGTCGTATACAGGACATATTACTAGCCCCTGACATATCTACTGAATATGATAATATAGTGGGATTTGGGTATATAAATGTGCTGCAGCTATATGAATATATGCATAATATAATATCTGGGATGTCTAAATATATGTTATGCGATACATATATAATGGAAATGAAAGAGATGTCGGATAGCACGGCCTGTACCTTAACAGACAGTAGCATATTAGATGCGGTAATAAGAGTATTTATTACTGCTGTATTAAATCATATCGGGTGTGGTAAACCTGTTACAAGGGACTGCATACACCAGCCTATACGAGAATTAGTTACGCAGTTACCCAGTACATGCATAGAGTATACTGCAATAGGCATGCGTAGTCTAGCCGGCATGAACTCGCCAACAAGAGAAACAGAACTAGCTTATGTTGGTATATTAAACAAATTTACAGCGTTATGTAAGGCGATGCTTGATATATCAATACAGCAAGACTATGAGTTAGTAGATGAAAATAATGCTATCTATATCCAAAAGCATATTGCTGGATTGCGTAATAACATGAACACCCCATCTGGAGTTCATATACATCCAGCTAATCTTATATTGAAATTTGGTTGGTATGACAATAGGGTATTTTGCACAGAAGGTTTACGTGCATATATACTAGCAGAAAGGTTGGCAGTAGTATGATAGCTAAAGAGTATATACTGAATAAACAAAAGCCAGATCATTATGTAAGGATAGCTGATTTTTCAAGCTATTGGAATATGTTTTTAGACGCATACTACAATGGAGTGGTTATAAACAACCATCTTGTTAACGTAGGCCCCACTACCGTACAGCTTCATACATTATTTATAGCTATTATACGTGCTGGCATATCTATAAACAATAGGTATGTTGGTATACGTATATTGTATAAAGAGATTCTTGGTATAGTGCACGATATTAACAATGGGATAGACCCTATGTTAATTGTTAACTATGAGTTTAAAAGAGTGTGTTTGTCTATAGTGCGATATTTATTTCGTGCTTTACATACATTTGAGAATATCTTATACCAAGAATCTAAAAAATATAAAGGTGCCAATGAACCATATGTGTTTAGTCAGCAGTATGATTTATGTAGCATAAAATTTTCAGAAAGGGGGGTAGGTATAAGGATTGGGCTATACTAATAAAAAAACAGCCATGTATATAAGTGTACCAGTTCCTAAAGAGATTGATATACTTGCTTCAATATACGAAGACGGCATAGACTACAATGACTTAGTGGTGACCTTATGTAGTCATCTATCTCTTACAAATATAGATATAGATGGGTCGTTGGTTGACAATATACTACAGGGTGTAGGGTACATTTTTATACCTGATAAGAACCCGAAAGCTATAGAGTTGATAGGCGATATATATAGAACATTATACAAGCATTTTGCTGCGGTAGATGCTTTAGATAGACCAGTCGTTATTAAACGATGGAGTACTAACATCATATTCGCAACTGTGCAAAGTAACTTTGATACTAAAGAAAAAGAGGGATAACAGATGGCAACAAGCAATAATACGTTATGCATAGACGGCGTTTACAAAATCACAATGCGCGCACCATCTATATTAGGCGCTACGCTTAATGGATGGAAGGTAATCGGTATGGTTAGCTGGGATGCTATAGCTGGCAACATAAGCATTGATTTAGCAACTAGGCACTCTAGCATAGTAATAGATGTTAACAATACGATGCTGGTACCAATTAATCCAGCTGATTGTAAGTGGGTTATGATATCCAAACATAGCTCTATCGAGTATATAGCATTTGAGTATATTGAATCATTTACGCCTGACGTAGGATATGCAGTAACTATAACAGGTGTTCTTGGTACGGACCTAGAGGTTAACGCTCTTAGACAATTGTTATCTAGTAACGGATACAAAGATTTTCAGCTTACTACGACAGGAAAATAATGCATGTTTGAACATTTTACTGATTTAGTGCCATCATGGCACAAAGTGTCATATCATGACATATCTAATAGATCGGCTGTTAATATAAAAGGCGTGTATATTTTGGATTGTGCTATTGATGAAACAGAATGGCTAAAACACTATTTTAACAGCTTAGAGGATGAATACGGCATTGTGTTTTATCGCATGCTAACATCAACGCAAGTTACTCCAACATATAGGAAGTTATCGACAGCAGATTTAGAACAACAAGATGTTTATGATATGTTTTTAGACAGCACATTTGGGATTTCATTTCCGTGTAGTGCGGCACCTATAGTTTTTCCGGTTATACCGAACTGGATAAACCTTGTTATGAACAGTATTAAAACTTACATGGCGAATAGGGAAATAATATCAGATGAATATGCGCATAAGGCATGTGATAATATAACATCGCTAACGTCTATGTTGCTTGCATCTGTTATTGCAGAGCTAAGAATAGCCAACCATGACATAACTAAATGGTTAGGTATAAAAAGTATGTCTGATGTAATATTTCTATGCGACGGCGTAGCTGGTAATACCAATATGTCAAAAGACATACTTAACAAAGGCATTGACATTTTAACAAAAACTGTTAACAAGTTTGTAATTACGGATATCGATACGAGCAATAACACGGTAAATATAGATAAAAATACCACAGATGATAATGTTTATATTGACAGTGCGTTTTTACGCACCACCTGTAGTTTAAGTGCGAAGGAAGCAAAGACGCTACAAAGGCACGATCAGTTGTGTGAGGTAGCTACCGTTCTCAACGCAACTAGATGTGACAGCGGCATTTATGTTCCAACAGAGTTGATAAGATGGATATCCATTATATGGAAACTATTTGACGTGATTTATAAGATGGAACACCCTAGTACACACATCGATTTTGAGAATATAGACACAGCAGTACAAACTCCTGTACTAGGTCTTGATGTATGGCCGCATAGCACACATAGTATTACAAGAAAAGAATGCATCAGACGAACTGACCAGTAAGCGTGGTGGTCACCACGCTTACTGGTATTTATTTTTTTATGTGTTATTACCTTAATTAGGATTTTTTTTAGGATGTTATACATGGCCGCAGAGCACATTTTCTTAGATGCATATGAGAACTATGAACAGTACCGGTTTAGTATGGCTGACTATGTAAAACAGGCATCTACGTATTTAGCAGAGACGAATGAGATCTCAGTAGAATCAGCTGCAGCACTAGTTAAAGAGATACTAAAGGAATCAAAAGAGTTACGTAATCCTATAGTAAAGTATCGTACCAAGTTAGATAACGGTGATATGGTAGAAACAACCGATACGCTAACTGACTACATTAAGATGATGCGTGAGAATAATCATATACTGGCACCGTCATATACAGCATATGTCCATCCAACCGTTGTTAACTCCACACATTCATCATTTCTTAGTGTTAACGTTAACCTTAGAAAATCTGATAAAAAAGCAGCATTTAAAGCTGAACAAGCTGGAGATACAGAAAAGGCTATATACTATACTGTTATGCAAAAAACTAGAAAGATAGACAATAACAGTTTATCCGGTGCGTATGCTTCTGCTAGCACTATACTATATAACCCTTCAGCTCACTATACACTAACATCAATAACTAGATGTGTTGCTTCTATAGGAAATGCTATAACAGAGAGCATAGTAGCTGGTAATAAGCAATTCGATAGTATAGATACTGTACATAACTACATAGCAGCTATATTGTCTAACATAAACATGTTCCTAGTTAGTAAAGTAGTAACTGACTATAATTTACATTGTCCTACCGCCAATGAAGTACTTGAGATGATACTAGCGTCATCTAGGTATTATTGGAAAGATGTAGTTGAAGAAGAAAAGATACTTCAAATATTATCTAAACTTAAGCCTGTGCATCGTGCAGCCATCATGTACGTTAATGATATGCACCACCTTAGGATGCATAACGAGACATTCGTACGGGAAATGTTGACTGACATGTCTAAAAAAGTAACATCAGGTAGTACTGATAATCTAGCAGACCTGAATTCTTCTCCAGAAGGCGTATTAAACCTAGTACACCATATTTGTGCGTATGACATACGTGACGCTGAACTGAAAGAACTTAACTATGAGAAGATGGTAGGTACGCCATTACTTAATACACTAGCGTCTACTGCCAGAAACATAAATTTGGCAATGGAAAAATATAAGATAATATTCAAAACATTCTTTAGCACTAATGTAATGCCTATAAATATAGCGTACATAAAAGATATGCTAAGAAACGTTATAGTATTGTCAGATACAGATAGTACATGCGGGTCGTATGATAAGTGGGTT
>JACCDZ010183400.1_pt1 | contig 25588 bp, 35 predicted proteins | sample 7449551 | NCBI WGS metagenome assembly JACCDZ01 (sample SAMN15323452, study PRJNA562643) | freshwater metagenome | isolation source: river surface water | place: USA:Blue River Watershed | collected 2017-08-18 | reverse complement strand
TTGCCCTTGCTGCGGTGGAAGACCATCCGGGCCGAGCAATTGGGGCATTCAGAGGCCCATCCGCAGGTGGTGCACAACATGGCGTGGGCGAAGCCGCGGCGGGGCAGATACACCATCGCCTGCTCGCCTTTGTCGAGCGTGCGCTTGATCAGGCCCAGCGCGATCGGCGTGAGGCCGTCTGGCTGCGGCATGCTCTTGGCGTCGAGAATCTCGAGCCCCGGCATGGCCGCGCCAGTGGCGCGCTGCGTCAGCCGCAGGTGCTGGTACTTGCCGGCCAGCGCATTGCGGTACGACTCTGCCGATGGCGTGGCTGAGCCGAGCACGACCGGCAGATTGCGCCGGCTGGCGAGGTAGATGGCCACATCCCGAGCGTGATAACGCAGATGGGTGTCTTGCTTGTAGGAATGGTCATGCTCTTCGTCGAGGATGATCAGCCCCAAGTTGGGGATGGGGGTGAACAGTGCCGAGCGGGTTCCGATGACAACCTGAGTTTTGCCGCTGCGGGCCAGGCTCCATGCCAGAGAGCGATCTTTTTCGGATAGCTTCGAGTGCAGTGTGCACACCTCGAAACGCTTCTCCAGGCGGGCGCAGGTCTGCGGTGTCAGTCCGATCTCCGGGACGAGGTACAGAACCTGCTTGCCCTGGTCGATCGTGGTGGCAATCGCTTCCATGAATACTTCGGTTTTGCCGGAGCCTGTGACGCCGTCGAGCAGCGTCACCGAGAAGCTACCGAGCTTGTCGATGATCGAGGCGGCGGCCTGCTGCTGTTCTTGGTTCAGCGTGACCGTTGCGGCGCCGGGGGCGCTGGCCGTCTGTTCCCTGTCGGGGATCAGGACACCGGTTCGGATGAGCAGGTCGACCACGCGAGGCGCGTCGGACTGGTCGATCAGTTGGAGTCGGGTCAGCCCGCCGGGACTGCCGGCGGCGAGCTTGATCACGGCGCGCTGCTTGCCTGTGGCCGCCTCGCTGCCCGGTGCAGGTTTGTAGAGGACTTCCCCGGACATATCCAGCAGCCTGCCGGCGGCCGGCTCCGGGGTTTCCCCTTTTGCCAGCGCGGAGGGCAGGGTGGTTGAGAGCGCGTCGCCGATCGGGTGGTGGTAGTAGTCCGCCATCCACAACCACGTTTTCCAGGTCGCCTCATCCCATAGGGGGTATTGATCGATCAGGGCTTCAACCGGCTTGATCTTTGCGGTGTTCTCGGGAGCCTCCGCGTCGCCCAGGGTCAGGCCTATCACGGTCTTTTTGCCGAAGGGCACCTTTACCCGGCAGCCGGGCTTGGGGCGGTCACCGAGGGCTTCAGGCCACTGGTAGGTGAACGCCATGTCGAGCGGGCAAAAAATGGCGACGCTGATACAGTCCATAACTACCAAGATGCTCTCGTTTGTGGTAATGTTTACTATAGCGTATTCAAAAGCATCGCATCAACCCGGAGTTGAACTATGTCGGCGGTCGATAAATTCCCATGGCTGAAGGGCTTCAGTGACGAGCAATTGTCGGCCGCACTTCATGAGCAGAATCATGCCCTCGTCTCGGCGGCGCCGGGCTCCGGCAAGACCAAGATGGTCATCGGGCATTGCGGTGTCCTGATCGCCCGCGGCATGAAGCCCAGCCGCATCCTCGGCCTGGCGTTCAACGTCGATGCCGCCAAGGAAGTGAATCGCCGTCTGGCTGATCTGCCGGTGCCCGGCGCCAACCGGCTCAAGTTCCGCACAATCCACTCTTTCTGCAAAGAGGTCGTCGAGGCCGCCGAGGCTGAGGGCTTCATGCCCAAGCGTGAGCTGATCACAGCCGACTACCTTGAGGCCAATATGGCCCGTGAGGCGATGTCCATGGTCGAGAAGACTGCGGGCGACGTTGACGAGCTGAAGGTGGCCGCCGTCCGCATGGGGCTCACCTTGGCTAAGTCCAATCTGGTCCCGCTGGATGGTAGCGTGCCATCGGCGCAACTGCTGCGCTTTACCGAGGGTGATGAGGAGGTTGCCAAGGCGCTTCTGATCCACGAGAAGGCCCGCATGCAAGCCGGCCTGCGCACCTTCAACGACCTGATCTATGACCTCGCCATCGCGATTTCGAGCAATCCGAAGATGGCTGAATGGATTGGCGGCGAGTTCGACAAGATCATTGTCGATGAGTACCAGGACGTCGACGATGCGCAGCAGTGCGTGATTTTCGCTCTGGCAGGCATTGCCTCGAACTACCGCAACAAGACAGTGGCCAACATCTTCGTCGTCGGTGACGAAGATCAGTGCATCTACGGCTGGCGCGGCTCGAACCTGAGCTACATGAACAGTCGCTTTGAAGAGATGCTCGGCAAGGAAAACGTCACCCGGTACGAACTGAGTCGCACCTTCCGTTATGGTCATGAGATTGCCGTGGCGGCTAACTCGCTGATCCGTAACAACGAAGAACGGCCGCAGAAGGTCTGCGTGTCGAATGAGTCCACGCCGAAATCCAGTATCCGCCTGTCGATGGCGTCGACCAAGAATGGCGACCGCTACTGGCCGCAGGCTGTGATGGACGAGATCCAGCAGTGGTCGAACCAGGGCCGCCGCAAGCGCGATGTTGCCGTACTGGTTCGCACCTACGAGCTGGCCGCTCCGCTGGAAATGCACCTCATCCGGATGGGTATCCCCTATGTTCTGGACGGCAAGGGCATCCTCTCCATGCCGGAGGTCAAAGCGGTGAACGCCTTCGCCATCATGAGCGATCCCGAGACGTTCGAGGCCTGCGGCGAAGAAGGGAAGGCCGAGCTGCTCAGCGCAGCGCTCCAGTCCCCGGGCATGTACCTGCCGAAGCGCTTTATTGAGCGCCTGTGCGGTGCTCTCGGCAATGCGCCTCTGGAAGCCGTGCCGGGTGCCCTGCGCAGCGTCGGCACCGCTGACGGCCTCAAGCCGTTTCAGGTCAGCAGCTTGCAGAAGCGCGCGGCCTTCATCGAAAGCCTTACCGCCAACAAGATGTCGATGGCCGACCTGGCTACTCGCGTTTGGAGCGGCCTGGAGTGGGTGGCTGATGTGAAGCGTCGCATCACCGATCCTCTCAAGCAGTCCGACCGCTTGAACGTGATCAACCTGATGTGTCGAGAGATCGCGCGCTACGACAGTGTCGATGCAATGATCGATGCCTATGGCGCCCGGTACGAGCAGCAGGAACAGCCTGAGACCATGCTCGACCCCATCCGCATCATGTCGATCCACAAGTCCAAGGGGCTTGAGTTCCCCCTCGTGGTGATCCCGGGCTTCACGGAGGGTTCCTTCCCTCACCAGATGCCTGACGTTGAGTGCGATATGGAGGCCGAGCGCCGCCTGGCCTTTGTGGCTATGACTCGGGCAATCGAGCGCCTGGTGCTGATCGCCCCTAACGACCTGGAATTGGCTAACCGCTGGAAAATCCCGGTCAACCCGACTGCTTCGCGTAGCCCTGAGGAGGCAGCCGGTGTCACCAGCCGTTTCCTCACAGAGCTGGACCCTGATTGCTTGCGCGCCGCGCGCACCTGGTTTTACGGTGAGGGTAACTTCCCGGTGGTCAACGACCTTCTCGATTACGCCCACAAGGCCGGCAAGCCTCTCGGCGGTGAGATGGCACCTTCGCGCGGGCTGCTGACCGATCAGCCGCTGGCGGCTTCGGCACCTGAGGTGCCGGAAGCGATTCTGGAAGATTTCGACTTTGGATTTTGATAGGCGGAGGTTTTATGGCTGAGCAACAAGACGGTAACGGGCAGGAACGCCGCAAGATTTCCCGGATCATGATCCGGGATGTGCTGGCCATCGAAGAGATGGCTCTTGAGCTGGATGGAGCTGGGCTGGAGATTTCCGGCCGCATGGCCTCTGGTAAGACCTCCATTCTCGACAGCGTCAGCGCGGCGTTCGGCAAGAGCAATCGCGCCGAACTGCTGCGCCAGGGCACCGACCGTGGCGAGCTGCTGATCGTGCTGGATGACGGCCATCAGATCGAGCGCGTGGTCACCCAGAACGGGCTTTCCAGCCCGGTTGTGCGTGCACCTGACGGCTCTCTGGTCAAGAAGCCTTCCGACTTCCTTTCCGGCCTCATGTCCGCTCTGGCCCTCAACCCCGTTGAATTCATCAACGCAACCGAGTCGCGGCAGCTGCGCATGCTGGCCGACGCCTTCCCGGTCGACGTCAGCCTTGATGAGCTGCAGGAGCTTTCCGGCGGCAGCCTTGAGGCTGAAAAGCTGCGCGAGCGCAGTGATCTGCGTGGGCTTGATCTGCTGCAAGCCGCCGTTCGCCAGATCACAGGCTCCCTGCGTGATACCACCACGCTGAAGGATCGTGCTCTTGAGCAGGCTGCAGCCCTGCGGGCTGGAATCCCTGCTGAGTTTCGTCCGGATGAGATCCGCGGCATCTCCTCGGCAGACCTGGCCAGCGAGCTGGCGCGTATCCACCAGCACAACAAGGCTGTTCAGGACGCCTCGAATAATCTGTCCAAGCTGGTGCGTCAGGGTGACCAGATCACCAACGAGATGACCCAGGTTGCCGATCAGATTCGCCAACTGCAGGAGCGGCTGGAGAACCTCCAGTCCCGCAAGAAGACGGTGGACACCCACAAGGAAGACCTTGAGGCGTGGATCAATGCCAATCCGCCGGCGGAATCCGCCCCTCTTGAAGAACGCCTGAATACGCTGGACGCGCAGCGCGCGACCCTGGCGAACTTTGACCGTGCGGCCGAGCTGGAGAAGGAAGCCCGGGCGCTTGAGGGCAAGCACCAGACGCTGGCCAGCGCCAAGAAGAATCTGGCTGAGTTCCCGGCGACGCTGACTTCGCGAGCACAGATTCCGATTGAGGGCCTTTCCATCGATGGTGATGGGCTGCGCATCAATGGTCTGCCCATTGGCAATCTCTCCGATGGTGAGAAGCTCCGCCTGGCTATCCAGATTGCTGCAGCGGGTGCTACCGACTTGGGTGTTGTGTGCATCGACGGCGCTGAACGCATGTCGGAGCAGGAGCGTGAAACGCTGTTGGGCTCCCTTGAGAAAATGGGTCTGCAGTTCTTCATCACCGAAGTGTCCAATGATGATCTTGCTATCCGTCAGCGCATCCCCGGCGAGAAGCAGGTAACCCAAGATCGCCAAGCCGTTCCGCCTGTGCTGGTGCCTGACGGCGAGCCCGGGGCTCTCGATCCGACGGCAGAGCTGAAGGCGCTGTTCAATGAGGCGCAGTTGTCCAGCCCGCTGGTCACCGAAGCCACCTTGGCTCCCGCCGACGCCTCTCTGGCTGTTGCACCCGGCTTCGACGAACCGGCAGGGGGCGTTGAAGAGCCCGCGGCAGCGATTGCTCCTGCTGCTCCGGCCGAGGCCCCGGCAGAGTTCGAGCCCGTCGACCAGGATTTCGATGCCCCTGCTGGGTTTGATGACTCCGGTGATATTCCTCCGGGCTTTGACGATGCCGGCGACATCCCGCCGGGCTTCGATGATGACGCGATTGCGGCGGCGCCGGGCTTCGACGATGACGTGCCTCCCGGCTTCGATGGCGAGTATGGCGACAGCCTCCCCGAGGCCGAGCCCGTCAGCGTAAAGGCAAAGCCTGCAGACGAGTTCAACTTCGGCTTCTAGCTTCAAGTCCCTCCCTGTCCCGGCCTGGGTCGCGAGACCCTTGCCGGGGATCTTCTCTCCCGCCCAGCTCTCTCTTGCCTTGAACGCGCAGGGCTGTGGCTGTATGCTTTCGGATACTCAGTAACAAAGAAATTTGGAGTATCCATTGAGAGTCGAATGGGGCAAAGACGCCGCTAAAATCAAGACAGGCGGAGCCGAGGTCATTCAGGATCTGCGGCAAGCCCTGAACGGTCATACGCTGATCACTGGCGGCTCCGGTTCGGGTAAGACCTACCAGCTGCGCAACATGATCACCCAGCTGACTCGATCGGCTGTCGAAGACAATGATCCCGTCCCCCGATTCCATGTGCTCGACATCCATGGCGACATCGATGTGGCAGGCGCCTCTACGGTGCTGTTTTCCGAGCAAACCCAGTACGGGTTGGCGCCCCTGCGGATAAACCCAGACCCTCATTACGGTGGCGTGCGCAAGCGTGTACAGGCGTTCACCGCAACGATCAATCGGGTTATGCGATCCCTTGGGCCCAAACAGGAAGCCGTACTGCGCAATCTGCTCATCGACATCTACGAGAAGCATGGCTTCAAGGTTGACGATGCCTCCACTTGGGCGGTCGATCCACATGAGGCTCAGATACTCACTGACGGCACTGGCACCCGCTTCTATGTGGATGTCCCGATCGATGAGAAGGATGAAGCCAAGGCCGTTGGGGCGAGGTGGGACCCACAGTTAAGAGCATGGTATGTGGCGTCTGGAGAGTATGCTGGCGCTATAACACGCTGGGGGCCGAAGTGGACGTCGAGGACTCACCCAAGCATCGGTGACGTGCTTCGGTTGGCCCGCAATATCCTCACGCAGAAGTTTCTCGGAACCGGCATGAAGGCGGTCACCGCCCTTGAGGCGGCTAACCGTGCGGCCAGCGCCCTGCAGCGTCGGCAGATCGACTCTTTGCGCAAATCCGGCGGTCTGTCGGATGTCGAACAGGCGCAGGGCGACCTGGAGAAGGCCAAGGCCAAGGCGATCGAGACCTATACCGAGTACGTTCAAGCGATCGCCAGCGGCGGCGAGCTTGAGGCGCTGATCAAGTACGACTCGGTGGATGTACTGAAGTCGGTGATCGATCGACTGGAGAACCTGGACTCCATCGGCATCTTCAAGCCGGAAGAGCCTCCGTTTGACCCAGCCTGCCCAGTCTGGCGATACAACCTCAAGCCGCTCTCGATGACCGAGCGGAAGCTGTTTGTCCTGTTCCGCCTGGAGCAGATATTCCTTGAGGCGGTTCAGCGTGGCGAGCAGGAGCACATCCTCGACGTGATCATCCTCGACGAGGCTCACGCCTTCGCTGACGACGACCCGGACAACCCGATCAACACGATCGCCAAGGAAGCCCGGAAGTTTGGCGTCATGCTGGTTGCCGCTTCGCAAAGCCCGACCCACTTCCCTGAAGACTTCATCGCCTCGGTGGCCACGAAGATCATCCTGGGTATCGATGAGATGTACTGGCGCGGCGCGGTCACCAAAATGCGCGTGGAAGAGAATGCGCTGAAATGGATCCGCCAGCAGCGAAGCATGCTGGTGCAAATCAAGACCCGCGGGCAGTCCAAGAACGACTGGCGCTGGGTTGTCATTGACCAAGAGAGGTGACCTCATGTCGACGACGATGCCGAAAGAGCCTGCTGGCAAGCTATTGAGCCGTGAACCTTGGTGGGCCACAGCTCCCTCTCCCGGTCAGACCGACAAAGATGTGGAGTGGGGTTACCTGGAACTCTACGAGAATGGGGCACTCGTCTTTGTGGAAGATCGCCCGACCGATGAAGAAATCGCCACCCGCAAAAGCTGCCGCATCCACGATCGCAGCTGAGGGCTACCATGTTCCTGCACCTGACTCCGAAATTCTTCACCGACCCCATGGGGCGCCCACGCTGCGAACTGGTTCGCCTGGATGTTCCCGAGCTGTGCGTCTCCCTGCGTGGTGGCGTGGACTTTCAGACCGTTCAGCCGTACTCGAACAAACGGTATCGTGTTGCCTCTCCTCTTGGGCGAAAGCATTGCTCGGGGCTTCTGCTTGAGGTGGGGCAGATCCCGTCCCGGTTGAGCTATGAGGCTGTGTGGTCTGTAGAGGCAGAGCGCCTGGTGACGCACAAGGTGGTCATTGATGTGAGCGACCAAGACCTTGAGATCGTTACCGACAGTTTGCCGGTGCCGGCCATGCACCTTGGTCGAGCCCCGGCCATTCCCGAAGGGTTGTCTCTAGCTACGGCGCAGCCGCGCATGGACTTCGATTCCGAGGCAGCTCAGAAGCGCGGAGCGGTCGACTACGTGGAGGAGGGTTTAGTGCTGCGCAGAGAGGAGAGACTGACGGTTTCTAGCGTCAGCCCCTCAACTTTCTCCGGCTCTTGGATTAGCAAAGCGCTGCCGGCTCTGCGACAGGCGATTAAAGTTCAGGGCCGCTGAGCGGCTCTGGATCTGCTTCTCGCGCCGCAGGCTCTGTCGCTCGCTCGGCCATGGCTGTGCAGGCCATCAGGTCTTCAAGGGTCAGCTTCTTGGTGAAGCGCTTATCCTGCCATGATTGGCTGGGATAGCTCTCTGCCGGATAGCTGGGGGTCAGCCAGTTCAAGGCGTTAGCCACTGTCTGGAACTGACGCTGCCCCATGTAGCCGAGCCGATGGTCGACGGTGAGGTCCCTGATCGCCAAGCGCTCTCGAGGGCTCAGCGATTGCAGCAAATCGATCAAGGGCGATCTGGGCTTTGCTGGCTCAGGCACTCCGCCGCCGGTCACGAACTTCATGTACGCGCTCGGGGAGCGCGCAATCTTGTTCATTTGCCATGCCGAGAGCTTGCCTCTCATTTGGCGGTGGCCTGGTTTTTCAGGGCGAGCTTGGTCAGGTCACTGGCAGCCATGTAGCCAGAGTTGCTCTCGCCGTTCGGGAAGACGATGTGGGGTGTGCCGCGCAGCTGCAGCTGTGCGCCCAGCTCCTGGTACTTGTCGATGGCCTTCACGGCCTCGCAGCTGGTCTTTTCGTAGCGGGTTCCGACAAACGCCTTGCTGAGGGCTTCCTTGCGATCGTCTGCGCACCACACGCCGGTCATGGTTTCGTAGGCGGTGCCAATCTCGCCGCCGCGAACGAAGGGCAGGTAGCGAACCTCGATCCCGGCCTTGTTGAGGGCTGGCACCTCTTCTTGCAGCTTGCGGCAGTAGCCGCAGTCGGTGTCGGTCAGAACGTAGATATGACCCTTGGTTTCCCCTTCGGCCGGGAAGGTGACGGTGTCGCCTTGCGGGACGCCGGCGATGATCTTTTTCGCGCGCTCAGCGATCGCCTTGCCGGTCTCGTCGATCATCAGTCCGTCATTGGTGATGGTGTAGAGGTTGCCACTGATCACGCTGCGGGTCAGCGAGTTCACGTAGATGATGGCGCCGTTGCTGAGGGTGGCCTGACAGAGCCCGAACGCAGCGGAGGTCTTGATGCTATCAACTTGGGTGGGCTTCTCCGCGGCTTTGTTGAGCGCCTCGGTGAGCCAGCCGTAGTCCTTCGGTTCGCCGCACGCTTGTTGAGCGTCCGCCCATGTCAGTGTGGGTGCGGTTGCCGCAAGAATCAGCAGGGTTTTGCGGATTAGTCCTTTCATGGTCACCTCAAGTTGTAGTTTGCTAATGTGTAGTACATAGCATATCATTTGCTCATTGATCTGTTCCACCTCAGGGAGCGCCTTTGTGAATAAAAACCTCGTTCGTGCCGTCGCAGCAACCTTGATCGGCCTTCAGTTGGCCGGCTGCGCCAATACCGGCGACCTCAAGCAGTCCGCCTACGCCCTGAGCCGCGGTGACTGGGGTGGCGTTACCGGTGATGACAAGCACTCTCCGAACTATCACAAGGGCCCGCTCAAGCCGGAGCAGCGCGCCCAAGCCGAGGTGGCCGCCTCCATCTCCCGCGCGACCGCTTCCGGTGTGGTGGGCTACTCCCAGCCTGAATACCAGCGTCGCCTGGCGGATTTCCGCAGAGCCAAGTCTGCCTATCAGGCCGCCGGCAATCAGGTGACCGAGTCTCAATTCCTTGCGCTGTCGAACAGCTTGCGCGATCTGCTCCTCTACGTAGACCTGGTCGAGTCTGGCTCACCCAAGATCGCTGCGCGCTCCAGCGCTAAACCGCTGGTGAGCAGCACTTACGCCATCCCTTCAGGGGCTTCGGCGGACTTTACCTTCAACGGTTTCTGCGTCCGCTCCTCCCTGCGCAAAGCTGGACCTGGCGAAGCCATGCAGCTTCTGCCTGACGACCAGATGTGGGGCGAGTACCTGCCTCAGTACCGCAAGCTCATGGCGTCGCGCCCGGACCTGCCGCCACTGGATATGAGTCGGCCGGGCAGCAACCCGTACGCGCAAGCCGGCATGGCGGATCATCAGGTTGCCCTGTGGGCGCTGCGAGGCATCGGCGATAGCGGCGTCATCTCGCCGACCCTGGCCTCTTCGCTGTCTCCGACCCACAAGCAGTTGCTCCTGGAGGCCGGTACTCCGCCGAGCGCCATCGCGACCTCGCAGGTCGCTGGCAAGGTGGTTGGCCAGCTGTATGACGGTGCGCTGTCCTCCATCGGCGATATGGCGGGTCGCGCCATTTCCGGCGCCGCCGGCGCGTCCGGTGTCAGCACGTCGCAAGTCCGTGCAGGGATGAACACTGTGCGCTCGCTGGGGCTGTCCCCGGATGAAATGCTGGCCAATCCTGCAGTCCTCAACAACCCTGCTGCGCTGAGCAAAGGGCTTGAGCAGTGGGTGTTTGACGATGAGCCGGGCGTTCCGCTGTCAGGCGTCAGCGCCCTCGATCAGTACAGCGTTATCGCGCCAGCAGTTTCGGCGCGCACGGTTTCTGGCGGCAAGCTCTCCGGTACATTTCGGATTACCAACCTGTCGGGTCAGCCTTTCACCTTTGACCCTGACCGCTATATCGCCAACGCACGGTCAGCTTCCAGTCAGCCCGCCGCTCTTGCGCGCACCGGGCTGACCCAGATGGGGCCGGCGTACACGGTCGATAAGCCGGGTAAAGGACTCCCGGCTGATCTGATGGCTGATTTGATGGACCTGGCTGGCGATAAGCTGCTGGATTCCATCACTGGCGATAAGGCATTCCTTGCGGATGTAGGCGGGCTGTTCAAGTCCAAGGCCGTTCAAGGCCTGCTTGGCTCGATCCCGGTAGTGGGCAACGTGCTGAGCTTGGGCACGCTGATCGCGGGTGTAAACCTCGATGGATCCCCGATGGATTCCATGGATTACGCACAGGCGGCTATCGGTGTCATTCCTGTAGTCGGCAACCTGGGTAAGCTCGGGGTTGTGGGTGGCCGAGCTACCGCTGGATTTGTTGCTGCTCTGGGGTCTGGCAAGACTGAGGCTGCCGTGGCGGCGATAGATATGGGGCTTGAGATATCCAGTAAAGAATCTTTCCAGCAGCTGCCTGACTGGATGTCTGGTCGTTTCTCTGCGATATCTGATCAGATAGCCGCTGATGTTGGTGTGCGGGGGTGACGCGCGACGTTTCCAGTGCGAGAAGTCGTGTTATGCTTGACTACCATGATCTTAAAAGTAAATGAGGGCGACCATGCAGAAGGGACTTCTGGCTTCTCTGTCTATTGTGCTGGCTTTCTTGGTCAATTCTCAGGCGCAGGCGTATGCCGCTCAGCCTGAGTGGCACTGGACGACGGCAGAGCCTGGTGGTTTTTATGACGGGTCCATCAACCTGAATGATGGCGGCGCGGCTCGCTCTTTCAGTCGGTATGGTGCGGGGCTTACCCCGAACATCAGTAACGACACCGTATCAACGCCTCCGCTGGTTCTGGTGGCCGCTGGTGGCGCAGATCTCGACATTACCATTGGGCGCACCGGCGTCGCGGTGCCGAAGAAAACCTGTCAGGCGCCTGCGGTCCTTTCTGTCTTTGCTTCGCCGGTCACGGTGTGTGATAGCGGTGTGGCCAACAACATTCAGGGAATCCATGTCAACGCTACGGACGGCGGTGCTACGTTTACGCCACAGCTATGGGTCTACGTAGCTGGCGCCGGCTGGAAGCAGGTTACTGCCAACCACCCTTGCGGCCAGCTGGAGATCAAGCAGATGTGCAAATAGTCGGTTTTGAGGGGGGGATGGCCAAGTTGCAGTCATGCTTTGCCGCGTTGATGTCCTTTGCCTGGGCGGCAAGCGCTTCGGCTTTCGCTACGGATGCTGAATGGCACTGACAAAAGGCTGAGCCTAGCGGCTATTACAATGGCGCCATCGACCTCAATGATGGCGGCTCCACCTCTTCGTTCAGCCGCTATGGCAGCGGGCTGACGCCGAATATCACTAATGACACGGTTTCTACTCCGCCGGTGCTGATGGTCGTCGCGGCCAAGGATGTTGACTTTGACATCGTTCAGTCCGGCACTCCGGTGCCAAAGCCCACGTGCACCGCGCCCCAGACGCCCAGAATCTTTGTTACAGCGGTTACCGTCTGTAATTTTGGCCAGGGCAACGCTCTCAGTGGCTTCAATACTTGGGCCGACAATACCAGTGCCACCACGTGGACGCCGCGCGTAGCTGGGTGGTTTCAGGGGTACGGCTGGAGGACTCTCGACGGTACTCCGTGTGGTCGGGTTCAGGTCAACACTTTCTGCGAGTGACCTGGGGTGGCTATGACTAAAGTCCTGCTGTTTATTTTGTCGATGACTGCCTCGATCGCGCAGGCAGGTGACTCGACTGCCAACCTCAATCCAGCCATGAGCATGAGGACCGCCACCCCGCTGGCGGCCTGCTCTGTGAATTTTGAGGAGGCTACATCGACGTCTGGTCGAACGCTGAAATGCGTCGGGGGTGTCTGGACCTACCAGGGTGTCACTGACATTGAGCGGGTGTTTATCAGTCAGAACATCGTTGCGTCGGATATCGGCACCTACAAGACGTTGACGGTCTACTGTCCGGCGGGGAAGCGCGCTCTTGATGGCGGCTGCGCCTTGCTGTCGGGAATGGGGTTCTCGCAGGGGCAGAATCTGTTCATGGACATGGTTCGGACTGACCTTTCGGGCTGGGCTTGTGGCTATGGGCCGCTTAATGCGAGCGCGACTGACCCGTACTACTTCTTTGGCTGGTCCCCTGCAGGGATCTCGGCGGAGGTGTACTGTGGCGTTTATTAAGCGGCTTCCTGTTCTGGGCGCCCTGCTGTTAGCGGCCTTTGGGGCGCTGGCTGTCGACTCGACGGGAGGGCTGAGCAATCCAAGCGTGTCCATCCATACCGTTACGGCGGGCTCTGCCTGCCCTGGCGTCGGTGCTATCGCACAGACGTCGGCCGGTGCCTATGCCACCTGTGAGGGTGGTGTCTGGACGACTCGGAACATCTCAAATCCCAGCTATGTCCAAGGCGTCGCCTATATCGGTCCTTTTGAGGCTGTTGCAGCGTTCGCGCAGTGTCCAGCAGGCAAAAAGGTGCTGTTTAGCAGTTGCTTGATCTATGCGCCAAACGGATCTTTTTTCCATGACGAGCATGGCCCGGCTTCTGGGATCGACCTGGCGACTTCATTCCCCATTAGCGGGGATACCGGCGCGTATTGCTATTACGTATCGGCGCCGGGCGCGTCAGGGTATGTCGTTTCTCAAGGGGTCTGCGGGGATCGATAATGAAGACGGCGCTGGCTATCCTCTCGGTGATTCTTTCTCTCCCGGTATTCGCGGGCGACTCAACCTCCAACGCTTTGCCGTCAGTCGCGCCGCGAACGGGTGTTGCCGGCGCTGCCTGCACGGTTGCCTATGAGCGCGCGATGACGGCCTCGGGGGTGCCGCTGATTTGCTACGGCGGGCTCTGGAAGGCTGAGGATGTCGCAGATAAAGGCAGGTATAGCGTCTATTACCCTCGAGCGCCGGCTGACGACAACACGACAAAAGTGCTGATCTCGTACTGCCCGGTGGGTTGGAAAGCTGTCGGCGGCGACTGTAATTTTGATGGCAATACGACGGAGTCTAAAAACGTACTCGGCCATACGGATGGCGATCGCGGGTACTGGTGTTTTTTTAGTTTCCGCAATGCGTATGCGGTTAGCCCTTTCGGGCCATTGGGCGTTCAGTCGACGGTTGACTGTGTCCGGCTGAACTAGCTGAATTCCATTCGGCTGTCGTCCTGCATGTAGAGCGTGTAGCCCTCTGCTGCCGGGGTGATCAGATCCTCGTTGTTGCGTGCTGACTCGATCAGCTGCTCGATAGCCACCATCTCTGTGTGAAACCGCTCCTGGCGGACTGACTCGACGCCGTGGATTACGATACTCATCCCATCGGTGTCGATGTGAGTGATGCTTCCTGTTCCGGTGCCTAGCCCATCCCAATCCCCGAGGGATGAGATACCGACGCGCTCAATGCCTTCATGGGCTTCGATGAAGTTCTTCGCTGCAGCGATCTTGTCGATCAGGCGCGGGGAGATATCAAGCCTGAGGTAGGCTGGCGCATAGGCAGATGTGTTTTCCACTGCCGCGATGAGCTTGCAGGCGTTTGGCTGTTCTTGCTGAACGATTCGCTTCATATTTGAATATCCGATAGAAAAGCAAGCGCATTATATGCGCGAGCGCAGCCTGACGGAAGACTGGTTTTGTGGGCTTCCTCGCGTGTAGCTGTGTTGATTTTCTTCGCAATTGCTTCAGAATAAAAAAAGGCCGTATCGGCTTGTCACATTACGTGGAAAGAACATGACCAAGACTGATCTGATCGAAGCTGTAGCCGCTTCTGCCGGCATGAAGAAAGACCAAGCCTCCAAAGCGGTGAATACCGTGCTGAAAGTGGTTACCGACACCCTGGCCCGCGGTGAGAGCATTGCGCTCACTGGTTTCGGGACCTTCCTGGTTCGTGACCGCGCTGCCCGCACTGTCCGCAACCCGACCCAAAGCGGCACTATCAATGTGCCTGCTCGTCGTGTGGCGGCCTTCAAGCCTGGCAAGGCTCTGCGCGACAGCGTCAGCAGTTAAGGTTTCCCGCTAGCCGGCGCCGCCTTCCCCTCCAGGGCGGCGTCAGGCGCCCCCAGTGAGCCATCTCCGCTGGCTCTTGCGATGATCTTTGCCCAGTTCTCGGGCAGCCTTTCGGTGACCTGACGCTCCTTGGAGCGGCTCAGGTTAAGCCGGATCCCATCCATTCCCATGCTGAAGACGGGCGTCAGGTCTCGACGGCTTTCTGCGCTCACGATCGCCTCGGTCAGGTTGTCGAGTATGAGCGGGGTTTTCTCGCCTGGCTCGTAGTAGGCCAACACCATGTGCGCGGCTCTCGGTGCTGAAGCCTTCACATAGATCAGGCGCATCCGATCTTGATCGATGCCCAGTCGGACCAAGCTGAAATACTTGGCGATCGCGTAGTCTTCGCAGTCGCCGGCGCCGGCGGTGAGGCTTTCACGCGGCGTCGCCCAGTAGTCCTTGGCGCCCCAGGCTTCGATGTCATCCTGGTAGGTGATCGCTCCGTTTACGAAACGGTTCACTGTCCTGAGCTTTTCCATCTCTGGCTGCTGATGCGCGCCGCTCAGCAAGCGCTCCCAGCGCTGGACTGTGTAGGCCGATGCTTCTGCGTTTAGGGTGGCCAGTTGCGCGGATGCCAGCAGCATGCTGGCGGCAAGGCCCCGCACGTCAGGCTCTCTGCTGTTGTGCGGGGCGCCGGGCGGTGATGATCATGGCCAGGCACGTCAAGGGGAATATCAACGCCGACAGACCGATGATGAACCGGGCTGTGTTGTAGGTGTGGTCGGGCAGGGTGGCGCCAAGGGAGTCCACGATCAGGAATAAGGCAAAAAACCCCATGAAGAACAGAGGGGCTGCAATGGATCTCTTGGCTGTCATCAGGAGGAGCGCGCCGAGGGCTGCAGCCAGCCCGCAAGGGATGAGCTTGGATAGGAGGGCCATTTCGGCGCTGCCGTCCACAATTCCGCTGCCGGCACCGGCCATGATCATTCGTGCAGTGAAGTGAGGCTCCAGGGCGACGGAGGAGGTCAGCGCTGCAGCGAACAGGGCTATCGATATGTGGATCTTGTTCATGCACCTCTCCATGTGCGTACGGAGCCGCGGTCAACGTGAATAAAGCCCCGGGAGGCGTATAGGCCTACGCCGCCCAGGCCGAGCATCTGGCCCATGCGGCTCAGCAGTACAGGGTTGATGCCCGGCATGTAGATGTCCGCGGCCTTGCCGTACAGGTGCATCGAGTTCTTGGCGGCGCCTTCGAGTGAGGCGTTGTGCTTCGCTGTCCGGTAGCCAGAAAGAACGTGGACGTCCTGCTTGTAGCCGTATGCGGCCAGCCAGGACTGGAAAAGGAATAGGGTATCAAGCAGGCCGAGATCCATTTGAGCGACGGTGCTGTACTTCACGTCGCGCATTAGCCAGCAGGCGGCCTGGTAGTCCTTCAGGCGCCACCCATCTTCAGGGGTCCAGTAGGTTAGCGTGAGGCGTTCCTTGGTTTGCGACCGGGTGAGGGTGAGGGTCCTCGGTTTTTGCAGGGCGTTATAGCGCCAATCCTGCTGCTGGCCGACGGCCGGCAGTGATGCTGCGAGGCCGAGCCCGCCCAAGAGTAGTTGCCGGCGGTTCAGCATTGAAGCATGACATCTTCGGAGGCGGTGTGCTGATCTTCGCGTATGGCCCAGTAGGCCATCTCGAATGCCGAGACGCGGGTGTCCTTCTCGAATATGCGGTCTGGTTTGACGCCAAGGCGCTTGGCCAGGCCGTTCACAAAGGGTCCATCAGACGTCAGTACGTCTTTGCCGTCCAGGTGGTCGCGTCGGTATTCCCGGGCCAGGCGGTAGATGGCGCGGATGTGCGGGGTGAGCCCTGGCTCTGCCAGCGGGTTCCGCTCTTGAGCGCTTGGCGCGACCCATTCAGGCGCCGTGTAGCCGAGCGCGTACAGGGCGTCGCTCAGGGTGACGAATACGCGCTCGCGCAGGTGATCGGTTTTGCCGTGGGTGTTGCTCAGTTTTTCTTCGGTCTCCGCGCCCCACGCCATCAGTGCGGCAGGAGGGATCAAAGGGAGGCCGAGGGAGCCGTTCACGAAGATGGGGTCTTGCGACTTCTTGTAGTCGAGGTACTTCTGAAACCGGGCTTTCTGGCTCTCTGGCAATATCGCGTCAAGCGTGCTGCGCAGCGATTGCTGATGGAGCTTGAATTGGGAGAGGGCGTCCCGGTAGCTGGAAGAGGCTGCCGCCAGATCAGTTCGCACGTCGGGATGTCTCACTTGAAGGCCCTTTGGGGAGTTCTTACTACATGCGCAATAGTAAAACATTTGCGCTAACTCCTCGCGATGATATGGTTTTGCTGTGAAGGTGCCTAGTGATTTTTAGGTATGAAAATGCGTCGACCCTCTCGCCCTGATGATGACCCGTTTGGGTTCAATATCCCTCCGACCGCTGTTCGCGACGTGGTTGGTGCCAATCTGGCTGAGCGCGCTCGCTCAAGGGCGGCTGCGCCTGCGCCTGGCCGCGCTCGAAAGGAGCTTTATGTCGACCTTGTGCCGTCGTCTGCCTGGTACTCCAATCTGCGCGCAGAGCTTGAGCCTTCCGAGTGGAAGGCTCTGCAAAAACTGACGTTCAAACGGGCTGGGTATTGCTGCGAGATTTGCAGCGGCAAGGGGCCGAAGTGGCCGGTGGAGTGCCATGAGCGCTGGGCGTTCGACGAGACCACGGGGATTCAGCGCCTGACCGGGCTCGAGGCCTTGTGCCCGGACTGCCATGAGGCCACGCACATGGGGCTGGCGGCGGTTCGAGGAAAAGCAGATCGGGCTGAAGCGCATCTGAAGAAGGTCAATGGCTGGTCCGATGAGCAGGCTTCCGAGCACATTTTGACGGCTTTCCGCTTGCATCGCCGGCTCAGCGTCAGGCCCTGGACACTGGATGCCTCTCTGCTGCTGACGCTCCCGGTCAAGCTCACTGATCGGACGCGCCAGACCGTGGAGCGTCATGCTGAGTTGGCGGCCAAAATGAAGTCGGGTGCCCTCGGGCGCGAGGCGCTGCTGGGCATGGTTGCCGACATGATGCCGTCAGAGCGGTAGCCTTTCCACGTAAGTGTGATAGTAAAACATCGTTGTTATGGTGCGTCTCCTGGGCTAATCTTGCACTGTCACAATAGGAGTGCCATCCCATGCGTCGCCCCGTTGATGCTCAGGCCCAGGATCTTCAGCGTATCGAGATGCTGCGTCAGCAGAAGCTGATTCAGTCTAGCCCCAACCTTGCCGCCCTTATCGGCGCGTCTCGGCGCAAGCCCGTGCGCCGCCATCATCCTGATGAGGCGGATATCCGCGCTCACGGACAGGCATCCAAAGAGGCCCAGCATGAGCTGCGTGCTCTGGAATCCATTGGCCCAGCGCAGATCATGCTCGAGGCCTTGGACGAGGCTGCCGACGACATGATCGTGGAAATGGTCGATTTGATCGTTGTCGATGCGATTGACTCTGCTGATGTTGTGGCGCACGACGCTATGGCCGGGGCCGATGAGGTTGTCGGCGAGCTGGCCGAAGACTTCCTCCATCTCGTTCACCTGGATTGAGGTTGTTGTGAGAAAGCCACAGAACCTGATGAATACCGAGGATCTCTTCCTCTACCTGCGGAGCCGGGGCCTGGCTGAGCCGACTCGGCTCTCGGCCAGTGTTTCCCGGATCAAGAAGGGGGCGCGATACCCTGGTGACCCGGGCCGGCTGGAGGCCAGCCTGTACCTGGTCTATGAGTCGCCGATATTCCCTCGCAGCCCGGTTGGGACTGCGGAGGTGATGTGCGTTCAGTTTCCTGACGCGCCAGAGACCAAGCTGACCAAGCTGCTCGAGGACGCTTTGTGGGCGGCGCGGGTTGAGCACGGCGGTGATGAAGAGTCTGCCCGTCTATCGGCTGCCGTTATGGAGCGTGCTGAGGTGATCGCCTTCCAGCGGCTCGTCGAGCTACCGCTGGACTGCCTGCGTCAGCATGACGGCGTGCTGCAGGCCGCGCGAGAGTCCGGGCTGATCAGCTTCAATGTTCCGGAGATGAGCCCGAAAGAGAACGCCACGCTGCCGGCGAACTTAACGGGGCTTTCTCGGCAGACGGTCGACCGGCTTGCCAGTGAGGCGCCGGCTCCGGAGTGCGACCTGCACTGGAGTCAGGATGCAGCACCTGGGATGGGCTGATCCAGGCGAATAGCCTGGCTGACTATGGCCACTGGGGTGATCCGTTCGGGCGCCCCTTCCAGCGAGAGGGTGACTTGGTCGCCCTCAATGCTTACTACGCGCAGAATGAGCTTTTCTTTACCGATGAGAATGACGACGCCATCTTGTTCGATAGCGTCTTCTTCGAGGGTCGGTATCTCGCGCGTGATTTCTCTCATGTCCGGCATGATCGCGCATGCAGGCGATTACGGCAACGGCGCAGGACCCTTGCCCTGTTGCTGCGCAGCGTTTGCCTGCTCTGTGAGGCGCACAACGAGCTGGGCTGTGCGTTCATCGGCTTCAGTGGCACGCGCCTCTGCGCTCTTGAGCATGGCGCGCAGCTCTTCGTTCTGTCGGGTGAGCTGGGTGTTTGCTTCCTGGGTGACGCGATTGTCTGCCTGGCTTTCTGCGAGCTTTCCGCGCAGCGCGACCACGTCGTCGCGGCTGGCCTTGGTCTCTTTCTGCGATTCGCGTAGCTGCTCCAGCAGGCGTACGCGCTCTTGGTCCCACGACCTCATGATCCGGGCCGTGTCCTTCTCATAGCGGCTATCCGCGGCTTTGATTTCGTCCTTCAGGCGATTGATCGCCTTCTGGTTTTCCACGGCCATGTCCGCGAGGAAGGCTTCATGCTCCTTGCGCAGGGTCTGCGTACGCTCATCGTGCTCATTTTGGAGTTCGAGAATCCGCTGATTGAGTGCGGCGATCTGCTCGTTCAGAGCCGCCTCGCGGCCTGTGCCGGCGTCAATGCGATCGTTGGCCTGCTGCAGCTGCTGTGTGAGGGTCGCTTCGCGGGCTTTGTGGTCGAGGCACTGTTCGCGGAGCTGCACGATCTCGGCATTTGCACGGGCCAGATTCTCGTCGGCCTCTTCGGTAGCCTGTTCTGCTGCAGTCTGGGCGGCTTGCGCCTCCAGCACTTTGGCCTCCATGTCGTTTCGCTCGGCATCAAACTCGGTGCTGGCCACGGCTTTTGCGCCATTCCAGAGCGCAAAAAAGGCGTCCTGAACCTCTTTCGGGTACTCGCCGGCGGCCGAGCGCTGGGCAAGCTCGCGCATGATCGTCTTGATTTCCCGCACGAGGTCGGTACTTGAGCCGGTGCCGGTGATCTCGCGAACCTTGCGCCAGGATGGCGCCTGCCCCTGGGAGAGCAGGGTTAGGACAGCCTGATAGGTCCGTTCGCTGTAGGGAGGATTCATGCTGAGCATTCCTTGAGTGCGTTGCTGAGGGTGTGCACCATCAGTTCGACGCGCTGCCGTGTCGAGTGCGGCAGCCGGGGGATTTGTTGTTGCCAGTCCTTGCCCCAGAACCGCTCCATGAGCGCGTCTGGCAGCTCGTCCTGGTCTGCGGCCTCCTCAATGAGGCCTATCGCCTCCCGGAACAGGAAATCGGCTTCTTCGCGGCTGATTTCCCCTCGACGGCGGCAGTGAAGGGTTGCCTGCTTGGCGCTCAGCGCGCAGGAGCTACTGTCCGGCTGGCAGCCGGCCGCGCGCATCAGTCGCGCTGCGAGGGCGGGAGGATTTTCCAGAGCGGCGAGGAGCGGTGCACCCAGCAAACAGCTGAGCTGCAGAGTCCCGTCGCTGATGCTGAGCGTGGAGGTGGCGCCGTGCTCGGCGCCATGTATGACCGCGGTGATAGTGCAGCCGTCAGGGCTGACGGCTGTGTGTGTGGTTGAGTCGAGGTTCATGCGCGCTCCGCCTTTAATGCGGAAATGTTATGCTCGCGCAATCATAAAAGCAACTAATCACGGCATTCCAGCTGCGGGCTCAAGCGCAGCTGCTCGCTCATCTTCCGGAGGTGTGAGCTGGACTTTTTGCAGGGCTGGGTAGTTCTGCTGCAGCTCGGTCAGACGGTCATAAATGAGCTTGCTCGGACAGTTATTGTCGGGCAGTCCGAGACACCAAGCCCCATGGCGCAAGATGTCCAGCTGATCAAGGATCTTGATCCTGTCCGATGTCGTGCCTGGCACTCGGCCGGAGGCGACCATCATCGCCTCGATTTCGGCCAGGTAGGGAGTGTCGGCTTCGAGGCCCTTTGAAATCGCCCAGCGGATGGGGCTCTGTGCGGCGGTTTCATTTAGAACCTGACGAGCAACCTCAAGGCCGAGGGCGATGTACGACATCCCTCCGCGTTCCCCGCGCTCAATGGTTCTGCCTGTCAGGTTGGCGGCGTACTGGCGGAGCACGGAAGTCCGGATATGGGGGTGCGGAATACCGTCGAATCCATGCATTTGGTGCGCAGCCACTATGGCGCTGCGCAGATCGTCATCGAGCACGGCTGCCCAGCGCAGCGAGTTGTAGCCTGGGCGAATCTCTGCTCGGTCGACCAGCAAGACGTCGCGGTCGTGAGGGCTGCGGAATACGTGGTACTCGCCGGCGTATCGTGGACGGGCAGGGGCGTTGGTTCCGGGCTTCATGATCTGTTTCCTCACATGCCGGCCGGGCCGGCGGGCTCTGGGTCAAAGTGGTCGTGCTCAATAGCGTCTGGCTGCCCCTTTGGCTGGCGGGTCTTGTATTCGCGGATCAGCTTTACAGGATCCGGCAGGAAGTCCTCGCTCCAGTCGACAGCCGCGCTTGGGGTGACTTGGTGGCTCTTGATGCACTCAGGGTTGAAGATCACTCCCCACACTTCGCGCCCTGAGGCGTAGTCGAAGCTGGCGTCGGCGCCATGGCTGACCAGGAACTTGTTCAATGCCAGCCCGCGCTCGCCATAAGACTGGTCAGAGTTGACGCACAGGTTGTTCAAAACCTGCAGGGGCACATGCGGCGCGTCGCCTTTCAGGGTGTAGGCGTCGAGCTTGATCTTGGCGGAGCAGTCCTCAAGCCGTTCGATGATGTCGGCGTGAGTCCGACGGATCAGATTGGCCTTCACGAAGCCGATGGCATCTGCCAGCGGGATGGCAATGTTTTCGAGGAGGGCTCGCGGCTCAATTCTCAGCTTTCGTACCTGGCCGCCGCCCTTGGCGTATTTGTTGGCGGTCATGTAGTTGTTGGTGCAGTAGATTCCGGGGCCGCGCTCGGCCTGCCCCTTCTTGTTCGGCATGATCTCCGGGCCCCACTGCCACTTGCGGCCACCGTGCCACATTTCAAAAGCCAGCGGGCGATCCTGGTTGTGTCGTTTCATGGCGCGACCTATTTATTTGTAATTGCGATAATCATACATCATCGATAAAAGGGCGAGAATGCCGGCGCCGAAAGGTGCCTGGCCTTGGGTGTGAATTAAGCGGGGCGGCTATTGCTGGTTCCTGTAAATGGAACTAAGCTGCCGGTAGAATTGCGCGCGTAGAGCGTTCCTGCGCCGCACGATATCCCGTGCGCCGCCTATCGGCGCGCCTGAAGGAGTGCAGATGACGTCGAAACGACCCATCACCATCAATGAGCACGGCGTCCCCATGTACCCACGGGGTCATGTCGGGCGCCTGTTTGTCTGTCTTGCAGCCATAGATAAGCTGGAGCGCCCTACGGCGACCAGCGTTGCCGAGCTGACCAGTCTCAGCAAGGGCAAGATCGATGAGTATGTGGCGGCCCTGGCGGCAGAGCTGGGAGTCACGATCAGAAAGGACGGACCTGTTTACACCCTGGAGAGCTGGGGGCCTTACCTGAAGGCGCCGGCAATCCGCTCCTGCCTGAAAGATCTGATTTCGCCGTGACCCGCCGCCTCCGCGTTCTCTGGTCGTGCTTTGGCGTGTACCTGCTCGCGGTTGCCTTTCTGCTTTATGTGGCAGGATGGTGCGCCTTTCGTGAGTGCGAAGGGATGGGCTGCCTGGCCCTGAAGCTGATGTGGATCTACTGGTGGCTGATCAATGCCATCGTCGCGCCCTTCGCGCTGATCCTGGTGCTGCTCAGTCGTCGCGACGTCCCTCTGGGGCGCTTTGCTCGGTACGCCGGCGCCGTGCAGGTGCTGGTGATGCTCGCTTCGGCTATCCATCTTGCCGTGATCTACCCAGAGCCATGGAATCTGTAGCACTTCCTGCCGGCGCGACGAGTTCGCCAATGCATCGCTCCGCTGGGCAGGATCTGCTCAAATGGCTCGCGCTGTTTTTCATGGTGGTTGACCATCTGCGCTTCATTACGCCCCTGCTGGATTGGACCGTGTACCCGGGGCGCCTGGCGATGCCGTTTTTCTGCCTTTCGATCGCCTTCAATGTCGCCCGGCTTCGGCCGGAGGACATCTCCTTTTCGGCCTGCCGGCGCTATATAGGTTGGATGGCCCTTTTTGCCGTCATCAGTCAGCCGTTCTTCTTTTTCGGTGTCGCTCATACCCCATTCGAGCTGAATATCTTCTTTGTGCTCCTGCCGGCCTTGCTGCTGGCGCTGGGGCTGCGATCGAAGTCTCGAAGCGCGGGAGTAATGGTGTTCATTGCGCTTGCGCTGACGGCGACCACAAACCCGCTATGGGGGTGGCATCCGGTGGCGGTCCTCCTTCCGGCCCTGATGGTGGCCATGCTCCGATCGGCACATGGCTGGCCGCGGGTTCGCTGGATCTTGATCAGTTGTGCGGCTGCAGCGCTGGCTAACGTGGGGATGGTGCTGGACGCGCCTGCAGGGGCGCTGGACGATTCAGAGATGCTCAGGGCTGCAGTGATTGCAGCGTTCGCTGGGGCGGCGCCCTGGATCGGCCTGAGGGTGGCTGAGCGGCGCTGGGGAGATATCCCCAGGGTGGGTATGTGGGCCTATGGTTTTTACCCGGCCCACTTCTTGGTGATCGGCGTGCTGGCTATGCTGGCGGGGCGCTGATCGGATCGACGCTTGGTTTGGCGTCAGATCGGTGCGGAAAACAGCAGTGCGGTGTGATAGGCGCACCAGGTGAAGATCATCGCGTATAGGGACGCATTGATCAGCCACAGCGTCGAGCTTTCGGTCGAGACGCGCTTATCCTCTTTGATGTTTTTGAGCATATCCAGCAGAGCCCCGGTCATGCAAATCAGGCCGACGAGGCCGGAAATATCCGCCATGTTGGGCGATGTTTGCGAGGTGGCCAGCAATCCAGCGCCGATGAAGAGCAGCCCTGCCAGGTAGATCAGGTTTAGCGCGTTGCGCTTGATGAAGTTGTCTGCGGTTGCGGTGGTCATTGAGTCAATCTCCAGGTTTTTTCGGTTCACAGTTCTTGGGTGACGATCATCATCGACCAGAGGATTCCGGCTCCGGCCATGAGGGCATTGGCCAGCCAGATCAGAGCGTTTTCTTCTGGCTCGTACTGCAGGAACTCGTCCGGCCGCGAGATCATGATGTAGGGCAGGGCGGAGCCTAAAATTGCGACCGGCAGGGCGAGGGCGAAGCCTACCGACGGATCGATCCCGCGCGTGAGCACAATGCTCGCGAAGATCACGACGATGGCGGCGGTGGTCATCAGGTCCTCGGCTTGCTTGGTGAGGCGTTGCTTTAGGGTATTCATGCTGGTGATACTCGGAACCCAACAGAGCCATGGCCAATATCGATCGTCTTCAGCACTGGAAGAGCGGCTGCTTTTTCGGGGCGGAACACGCATTTGCACTCAGCAAAATGAGCAATGCACGCGCCCGTCTCGTCGAAATACTTCACGTTCCAGGTCGGATGGCAGTTGTGCACGTGCTTGCCGTACTTGAGCTGGTTGGTAAAGCGAACATCGAGGTTCGCGCTGTCGTTCATGCCCACAATGGTGCCCATGTCGCCGTCAACCTCGACCATCATGCCGAGGCGGGCGAATTCGATGTCGCGGCAGCGGATCATGTCGGCCTGGAACTGTTCTGCCTTACTTTTCTTGCGGGTTGGTTTCATGCGGTTCCCCAGAATACTGCTAGCTTGGCGGTTTATTTACAGGGGCAGCAGCATCGTCGACATCGCGTTGATAGTGCCCCAGGCGCCGACCAGTGCCGCTGCGCAGGCAAACGCAGTTTGCGCGCCTGAAGGTTTCTTTCTGGAAGCGCGGGCAAGAATCACGATGGAGGGGATTACTCCAAGGGTTCCGATTGTCAGCGCGGCACCGAAAGGCAGCATGGTGAAGTAGGGATTGAGCGTCTCGATCATTTAGCCTCTCCTCGGGTGCGAGGTTGTTCGTGTCTGCCTGAGATAGTAAACCTCTGGAGGCGAACTCGCAAGCGGGGGGGGAGTCTTCCCTCATCCGTGAGTCAGCGTCAGTTTCTGACGCTCGTTTTAGCGACCTGCCGGATCGTTTCAGCGCTGAAGGCTGGCGCCCTGTGCGCTTCGTCGATCATGATCGGGCGGCCGCCAAGGGTTCTCTCCGCCGGACCTTCGATGGTTACCTTGATGCGCTTAAAGCCTCGCGGCAGTCGATCAGCAGGGCGCTTGATGAGTGCGTTCAACGCCCAAGCCTGGCGCCAGATATTGGATCTCTTTGTGTTGGCCATCGTTACTTCCTCAGTTATTCAGAATGAAGGGCCTTGATCAGGTTCAGGCTCTGTATCGCTTGGGCGCCCTTCGCCATATTTGTTGTAAAACTCAACAGCATCCTGCTTTCTTTGGTTTAGCGCAGCGATACCGCCAGCCTTCTCCAGTTCATCGCGGGAGATAGTTACGAAAACCGGTTGAATTTTGCCTTGCAGGCAAATCGATAAAGCGATTGATCCGTCATGGTTATCGAGGCATCCGACGGATGTGATTTCATTGGCGTTCATGGGGCGTCATTTCCCTTGTCGATCAAAGTTGGCTTGTATAGATCACTTGCCTTTTACAAAGGCTGGGATTTTCAGCTACCCGCACATTGCCGTCGCGCTCGACCTCTCGTTCGATGCATGGGTCTGCATTTAGCCGGGGGTTGTTTGCGCCAAGCAGTGTTCCCGCTAGCGCGTCGCGGCTGCATTCTTGGTGAAGCCGAAGCTCAAGCTCTGTTGGCTCAGTAAACGCAGGCCAGCGGCCGTCCTCGCCAAAGAAAAACTCGAAGCCCGAGTGTGCGATGAAGTAAATGCTG
>JACCDZ010677609.1_pt1 | contig 25678 bp, 31 predicted proteins | sample 7449551 | NCBI WGS metagenome assembly JACCDZ01 (sample SAMN15323452, study PRJNA562643) | freshwater metagenome | isolation source: river surface water | place: USA:Blue River Watershed | collected 2017-08-18 | reverse complement strand
TGGGTCAGAGAACTGCATCCTATAACCTGACTGAGCAAAAACAATTAGCATTCCTCTAATTGCGTTTATTTTTGCAACTGTACTTCCGTCGATCACGGCTCTGCCTCCGCGCCTGCATAACGTTTGGTTAAGGGGCGGGCTTTAGCCCGTCCCAGTGAGCGAAGCGAACGGTTTGAACCAGTTGTTATGTACTCTTAACCCGTAGCCAATGCTTTTTTGAGTTTTCCTGGCGTTTGATTTTGCCAGTTTTTATAAGCTGATTGAACGATGTGGTGAACTCGGACTGCGGAATCTTTAGCTTATGTTGTATTTCAATTGATGTTATGGGCTGAGACATTAGTTTGAGAATTTTGGCCTCAATGGATGTATCTATTGCCACTACAACGTTGCTGGTCTCGGATTCTAGGGCTATATGCGGTGCGCTAGATTTAACGCCGGCTAGTGAACATTGAAATTCGAAAGCTTTCCAAAGATTTTGGTCTTTTGAGCAAAGATTGAATTCTATTGCCTTTTTCTCAGCTTTTGAGAGGTGAGATAGAACATTGGATAGATGAGCAATTATGTAGAAGTCGGCTTGATTTTGCCCCGACGGGTAGCCGCTTACACAGGTTAATAGTGCATTGGTGCATGCAGATTTTAGGCTTTCTGAGTTTGTGAATACGAAAACTCTATCGAGGATGGAAATCGTTAGTTCATCCAGCATGCTGAGGCCGATGTTTTCAGCGTCGACGTAATAGATTTTCAAAGGCTACTCCAGTGCCAGATGAGTACATAACGCCTGAATTAAGCCGCGCCGCGAAGCGGCGTCGGCTTGAATGAATTGTTAGGCGTCAATTTGCTTCAACCCCGAAAACTTGGGCCACAAGCCATGTCCACGTAAAGGCGGCGCTTCAATGTCAGCTGCGTTGGCGACCGATACAGAACAGAAGTAACCACGGTCAGACAGTCTCCTGCAGGACTCTGAAATTTGGTGCAAGTTGCTTGGGGGTACCGCCTCAGGCTCGGGGTAGCAGGCGTGCCGAACGACTACAAAAGCAGGCCCATTGACATCCTGGAACCAGATCGAAGGATCAATGTGTGGTGAAGGCTGTGAGGCCAAGATTTGTTTCCCGGAAGATTCGAGTTGGCCTTTTACTATCTGAACTGCAAAATCATGAAGCTCCCAAGCCGACATGGGAATATCAACGTCATCGACAATTAAGAACGGATCAATCTTTGTTTTATCGACTGCGTGGCGCAGCCCCCAATCACTCTCAGCCGGGCGAAAGCCAGAAAGACTGGGTTCCATTTTGAGTATGACTGGAATTGCAGTTGCTTCTTCTGCTACGGACGTAAACAGTTTCTTTGAGCTTGGAGGAGGCGTGTCGTCTGTGGGTTCCACGAAGACAAAGAATAGGCGATTCCCGATCCTGAAAGACAGATGTTCCGCGAGCGGTGGATCAAGATTTGCGCGTAGCCAATTGAGACCTTCACCTCCAAGTGATCCAAGGTGTCTTCCGGCGGCTTGCCATGCGAGGGCGAATCTTCTTGACGCCCCTTCTTGCTCTACCTGATGCATCTAGGATCTCCGGTTTGACGCCTAACTTAGTTTATACCGCAGCACTGCGGTGTAATTATTTTGATCTGCTGCATAAGGCGGGGGGAGCTGGGGGGAAGCTCAAGGCTTTCAATGCCTTGGCAACTTGAACACAGCATTCCTTGCCGACAAATACCGCACATCCTATGTAGCTGAGCATGCCATGCGACTATGCCGGTGGCAATCTCGCTGCATAAAAAACTGACTAGCGAAATGCGGAAACCGTTACTAAGCTTAACTACATGATTCCACAAGGATGCGGAAAATCATGCCATCACCCGTCCCAGAAAAAGACCGCAGCCCTGCCCCATTACCCTTGCTGGAGCAAGTGCGACGCCGCGTGCGTGCCAAGCACCTGAGCCGACGCACCGAGCAGGCCTACACGCACTGGATCAAGCGCTACATTCTGCATCACAACAAGCGACACCCTGCCGAGATGGCTGCACCCGAGGTCGAAGCGTTTCTATCGTGGTTAGCGACTGATCGCGAGGTGTCAGCCTCAACACAGAATCAGGCACTGGCGGCGCTGCTGTTTCTTTACAAGGAAGTGCTGGGCTTAACACTACCTTGGTTAGATAAAGTCACTCGCGCCAAACCCCGCGAGCGACGGCCCGTGGTGCTGTCGCATCAGGAGGTCAGCGCGCTGCTGGCCAATATGAGTGACGTAACCGGTCTGATGGCGCGATTGATTTATGGCACCGGTATGCGGCTCATGGAGTGTTGCCAACTACGCATCAAGGATATTGATTTTCACCAACGCGAAATCATCATTCGTGCCGGCAAAGGCGGCAAGGACCGCGTGACCATGCTGCCTGCGAGCTTGATAACTGATTTGCAGGCGCATATCAGCGATGTTCGCCGTTTTCATGAGCTGGATCGATCCAATAACGCACCTGGCGTGGCTATGCCGGAGGCGCTGGCACGCAAGTATCCCAGCGCGGGGGCAAGCTGGGCCTGGTTCTGGTGTTTTCCGGCCGATCATCTTTCCACCGACCCGGTCAGCGGTGTTCACCGACGGCATCATTTGTTTGAACAGGCGGTTCAACGCGCGATCAAACGTGCGGTGCAGGCAGCGGGTATCGTGAAGCCGGCGACCACGCACACACTGCGGCACAGTTTCGCGACGCATCTTCTCATGGGAGGCTACGATATTCGCACGGTGCAGGAGTTGCTGGGTCATGCCGATGTGACCACCACCATGATTTATACGCATGTGCTGAATCAGGGCGGGCGTGGCGTGATCAGCCCGCTGGATCGAGTTTGAGCATGAGGGTCATGTTGTGGGTTGGCGATACCTGGAATCCATGATGCAGGTAAAACGCTTTGGCGCTGTCATTGAGAACGTGAACCAGCAGTGCGCGCACTCCTGCGTGTTCGGCCACGGCTGCAGCACGACGCACCGCATCGAGCAGCAGCGAAGCACCGAGCTGCAGGCCTTGGGCTCGATTGTGCACAGCCAGTCGCCCTAGCACCAGTACAGGAACGGGATCTGGCATGCCGCGCCGAATATTGCCTGTTGCCTCTGTTTGCGAGACGGCACCAGCCGCCAGGGCGTAGTAGCCGATCACTTGCCCGTGTTCGTCGCACACCACGAAGGTTCGGCTGGCACCATTCATCTGATTGGTCAGTGCCCGGCGGCGAAGCCAGTCATCAAGGCTCGCTTCACCACACAAGAATTCAGTTACTCCATGCGCTGGTGTCAGCGCTTCCGGTGCCGTGAAGCTGATGGGCATGGTGTCACTTTTCCCAAACCGGCTTCAACGCCATCAGTTTTGCCAAGCCGGGATTGAGTGACTGGGGTGCGTCAAGCAGCTCGGTGAAACGCTGGAAACGCTGGGCATCCAGACCGAAAAATGTCTGATCCAGCAAAACAGATTGGGCCCGCTCACAGGCTACTTCAAGCATGAAGTCGGAGCGGTTCTTGCCGAGTAGCCTGGCGGCCTGATCAATCAAGTCACGCTGCTCGGGAAGCGCGCGCAGGTTGATGGCAGCTGCTCTCATGACAAGCCTCGTGTATATCTATTGAATATACAGAAAGTGTGGACTGGCGTGTAGCTATTGTCAATACAGCTTCCGATCAAGCAGCCGCATCCGCCAAATACAGGCGAATTTCAACCGACTCGAACGGCACGGTCACACAGTCGGCGGCATTACGGCACTGGAAGTCGAAACACTCCTGCCCAAGCCTATACCTACGCTGCGATTTCGTTGATGGCCCGTTGAATTGTTTCATCGGGCACTCCGTTATGGCGCAAGGCCTCAACAAATTTCGCGATGGGCGTATTGTCCAGTCGTTCGAGATCGGCACGCAGACCTTGGCCAATGTAGGTTCGCATCAAAGGCTGATAGCCGGAAAATCCGAGCATTGGCGCTACTCGTTTCAAATCTTCCAGCACATCATCTGGCATACGAAGTGTGACCGATACCATAGGTCGGTCTGAGCGCAGGCGGTTCTTCAATTCAGCCATTTTCATATAACTTCCACTCCTCACGCGTCGCTTTTCGGGCAGACAACAAGCGGATGCGGTCATCCTCTTGAAGCAAGTGAACGACAAATAGCAGGCTTGAGGCTCCGTCCATGCCAATTACGGCATCACGGGTTTCCTCGTTGCGACTGGCATCAACGACTTTTAAAAAAGGGTCGAAGAAAGCCTCTGCAGCTTGCTCGAAGGTCACACCTTGATGCTTTTTTGGGTTTCCAGCCTTCTTGGCTTTGTTTGCTACAAAGCCAATACCGTTCAGCGTGAACTCGACATCCATTGTCATCATAAAGTACTCATCCGTAAGTACAGTGTCAATACATTTTCTCTGCTTACCGCTCCCACTCCGGCGGAGCCCAGACATGCTTGAGGCGTAGCCACAGCGGGCCGGGCTTGGCCATGTCTTTCACCATGTCGCGGAATTCGTGGAAGTTCAGCGTGATGATGTTGTTGCTGCGAACCTGTCGCACGATGCCGTATTCGACCGGCTCGTTTTCTTCGGCGAAGGTGCCGAACAGGCGATCAAACAGAATCAGCACGCCGCCGAAATTCTTGTCGATGTATTGCGGGTTTCGGCCGTGATGTACGCGGTGGTGCGAGGGCGTGACGAAGATGTATTCGTACCAGGCCGGCAGTTTTCGCACCGCTTCTGTATGCGCAAAGAACTGATAGCCGAGATTGATGGCATAGAGCGCCATGGTGTATTCCGGCCTGATGCCGATCAGCATCAGCGGGGTGAAGAATAGCCAGTAGCCGGTGAGCGAGTAGAGCATGCTCTGCCGCATGGCCGTGGTCAGGTTCATCTGCTCGCCACTGTGATGCACCACATGCGCACACCAGAACCAGCGCACGCGGTGACTGGTGCGATGAAACCAGTAGTAGCAGAACTCAACGAGCAGGAACAAGGGCAAGAAGGTCCAAGCGTTGAGTTCGACATTGGCGATGCGGTGGTCGTAGAACCAGTTCATCGCGGTCATGAAGAACAGCGCGTGCACGATGATCTCGAAGACCTGGTAGCTGCCGCCGAGGTTGAGGTTGGTGAGAATGTCTTGACCTTTGAAGCTCTGGGCTTTGCCGGTGCGCCGCATGTACAGCCATTCGATGGCGAAGGTGCCGAGGAAGATGGGCGACAAGCCGATGAGGATGACTTGTTTCCAGTCTACCGGGCCGCCGATCCACTGCTCCAGCGGCAGCACCAGGCTGTGCATGAGCGCGTCCATGTTAGAACTCCAGGGCGCTGGGCAGACGACGCATTTCGCGGTCGAAGGCGGCCAGTACAGGCATGGTCAGCGGGGTGTGCTGCTGCCAATCAGCGGCATGGCGACGGAAATCCTGCAGGATGTCGGTGCGCGCTTCGTGGCTGAGGTAAGGCACATGGTAGCCGACGAACGGGGGCAGCACGGTCATGCCGGTGTAGGCCAGCGTGCCTTGCAGGACGGGCATGAGAATGCTCTTGATATCGCCGTGGATGCCGCCTTCGCTGAGCATGTGGTCGCGGCCGCCGGTGGTGAGCGCGAGCATGGCGGACTTGCCTTTGAGGCCGCCCTGATCGTAGAAGCGGCGGCCGCCGTAGACACGCCCGGAGACGAAGACGCGATCGAACCAGCCTTTGAGGATGGCGGGAACGGAGAACCAGTACAGCGGGAAGCTGAAGATGACGAGGTCGGCGGCTTCGAGCTTTTCGAGCTCGGCAACGATGTCAGGGGCGAGCGTTTGGGCGTCGGCGTTGGTGCGTTGCTCAAGGGCGTAGTTCATGTAGTCGGCGTTGCCGCGCGTGCCGAAGTCGGCGGCGCTGGCGACCGGGTTCCAGTTCATCGCGTAGAGGTCGGAAACAACGACTTGGTGACCGGCGGCGGTGAAGTCAGCGACGGCGGCGTCTTTCATGGCGGAGGTGAAAGATTGCGGTTCGGGATGTGCGTGGACAATAAAAATATTCATGGATCTGCTCATCGTTGAAGATGAGCAGATAGTGGTTTGCCACGCACGAAATGACAAGCTCAGGCCTGAGATTCAGGCCTGGCTGTTTAGTTCAGGTTTTAGGCGTAGTAGTCGATGCCGGACTTGGCCGCGACCGGAAGCCGGATAACGTTACTCTGGCGCTGACCACTGTCTTGCTCGTTACTGGTGCCAGACTGACGCGATGCGGCTTGCCCCTGCTGCTGGGCGGCCTGGCCGCGATCGCCCTGCGGCGTATCTTGGCGTGCGGCGGAGAACGCGGAAGAGCCGGTGAACACATCTTGCCGCGAGGCAACCAGATTCACTCGCGAATCATCAAGACGCAGGCCTTGATGCTCTAGCGCTGCTGCAAGGCGCGGCATGGCGGTTTCGATGAGGTCGCTGGTCGTTTGCTGCGAGGTGTTGAACTCAACGCGCGCGCCCTGCTCGCCCATGGCGATGCGAACCTGGATTGGGCCCAGCTCGGGCGGATTCATTTGCAGCGTGGCCGATTGCGTGCCCTGCTGCGCGAGCATGGCGACGCGTTGACCAAAGGCATCGGCCCAGGCCGGATCTTGCACGGCATGCGGGAGCAAGGTGGTGAGTACCGGCGCCGTGGTGCTTGTGCTGGAGCTGGTCAAGGTTTGCGCAAAATTCATGGCAGACGGCATGCCTTTCGGAGCCTCCAGAGACAAGGGGCTGCTGTCTGGCGAGAGACCCATTAAGTCGCTGCTGACCGTCGTAGCATCACTTGCGGCACTCATATTGAAGAACGATGCGATGGGTTGCTGCAGCCAGGCACCACTGCTCGGCATGGTTGATGCCGCAGGCACGACTTGTGCTGCAGCCGCGGTTAGCGCTGCCGTTTGCTGCGTCAGCATGGGCAAAGCATCGCCTTTCACGACACCACCCGCAGCGGCGCTATTACTGGAGCCATCACTGGCACCGGCAGACAACGCCGGAGCTTGCGCTGCAAACCATTGGCGGGCCTGACGTTGTGCCGGGGAACCGAACGCTGCATCTATCATCGCATCTGCCGTGCCGGCATTGGCCGCCCCAGGCAGAGCCGAAGCAGAGCCCGAAATGACCGGTGCATTCGGCACCAACACGGGCACCGTCGGCAAGATAGTTAGCGGCACAGCAAGACTTTCGGCATCTGTTGCATCGCCTGTGTCTGTGGTGCTCGTGTCAATCTCATGCTGGCCAGACAACCCGGTTTCGGGCACGGTTTCGCTCATGCCCAACGCCTGCAGAACTGAATCCAGAGCAGAGGCCAGAGGGTCTGTATTGTCCGGCAATACCGATTCGGTAGCGGCCACCACTGGCTGCGCTATGGCTGCGTCGGGTGCATTGACTGAAACACTGGCGCCAGCGGGTTTCAGGCCCTGAATCAGTGCCGAAAATGGCTGGCCTTCGGTGCCATCGGCAGTTGTTGCAGCAGCACCCGACGCTACCGACGCAGTTGCATTCACTGCGGTATCTAGCCCTGCAGATAATGGCGACATCATGATGCGACTCCGGTTGCCCAATCGTCTGACGAGGCGTTGTCTTGATTGGCTTGGCGTAACCATGTCACGCGCTGGCCGGAAAGCTCGTCGGACTGACGCTGAGCTTGACGCTCGCGCAGCTGGCTCTCTTCCTGCTGATAACGCTCGGTGAGCTTGGTCATGCTCTGACTGTGGCTACGGGTTTTCAGCCAAGCCAACCGAGCCTTAGCGGTAGCCTGCTGGCAGCGGCCAACTTCTGCTTGCTGCGCCGCAATGGCACCTTGCAGCTTGGTCATGAAGTGGCGGCGCGCCTGAAGCTGGGCAAGATCAACCAGCTGCGACGACACGACCTGCAAACCAGCAGCGTATTCCTGCTGATAATCCGTCAGTTGCCGGAGCTTGTTTTCCGCCTCGCTCAGTTGCTGCTGGCTGCGGCCATAGGCTTGCAGCATCACATCTTCAGAGCGCTCTGCCACAGCCAGTACCGGCTTCATGCGTTGTGATCGTTTCATCATGATGATCTCTCCTCATTGCCAAAGAGCTGATTGAGCTGTTCGTTGGCGGCATCAAAACTGACGGCTTCATCGGTGTCTTGTTGCAAATACCGGGTCATGCTTGGCAGCAGGCGCACGGCTTCATCTACACGTGGATCGCTGCCGCGCTGGTAGGCACCGATGGAAATCAGGTCGCGGTTCTGCTGGTACAGCGCCCAGGTCTGGCGGAACTGGCGTATGCGCAGCTTGTGTTCGCGCACGGTGATGTCGTTCATGGCGCGGCTGACGGATTGCTCGATGTCGATAGCCGGAAAGTGGCCGGCTTCGGCCAGTGCTCGCGAGAGCACGATGTGGCCATCGAGAATGGCACGCGCGGAGTCAACAATCGGGTCTTGCTGGTCATCGCCTTCGGCGAGCACGGTATAGAACGCGGTAATGGATCCGCCGCCAGCGGGGCCGTTACCAGCACGCTCGACCAGCGCCGGCAGGCGAGCAAAAACGCTGGGCGGATAACCTTTGGTGGCCGGCGGTTCGCCAACAGCCAGGGAGATTTCGCGCTGGGCCTGAGCGAAACGCGTCAGCGAATCCATCAGCAGCAAGACTTGCTGGCCCTGATCACGGAAATATTCGGCAATGGCCGTGGCTACCCAAGCAGCGCGAAGACGCATGAGCGGCGAATGGTCAGCGGGTGTGGCAACCACCACGGCGCGCGCCATGCCTTCCGGGCCGAGAATGTGGTCAACAAACTCCTTCACTTCGCGACCGCGCTCACCAATCAACGCAACCACCACGATGTCGGCACGCGTGAAGCGCGTCATCATGCCGAGCAACACGCTCTTGCCCACACCGCTACCGGCAAACAGGCCAAGGCGCTGACCACGACCCACCGTGAGCAAACCGTTGAGAGCACGCAGCCCCACATCCAGCGGTTCACGGATAGGCTGACGCTGCAGCGGGTTCAGTGGCATGGCCAACAACGGCTGATAGCCTGTGGTCTGCAGCGGGCCTTTGCCGTCTAGTGGTAACGACGAGGCATCAATCACGCGACCGAGCAAGCCCGGACCTACCGGTACATCCACAACACGATTGATTGGTACGACGCGAGCGTTCGGCTCGATGCCGCCGAGCTCGCCGGTGGCCATGAGCTGCAGGCGTTCACCACTGAAGCCCACAACCTCGGTTTCCAGCCAGCCGCCATTACGCGTTTCAACCAGGCAGCGCGAACCCATGGCAGCGCTGCAGCCTTCGGCTTCCAGCAACATGCCCACAATGCGACGCAGGCGGCCTTCGATGTGCACAGGAGCCGGCTCACCCAAACGGGACCGGCAGGCACGTAGATGCTCAGCCCATTGTGAAGGGCCCGATGCCACCGCCTGAAGATGACTCATGCCACATCTGCCGTAACGGGCGCGTGGCTGTTCAAGCGCGCGAGAATATCTTGCATGCGTGTTTCCAGTCGCGCATCAACGCGGGTGGCGCCGGTATCCACGATGCAGCCACCACGGATGAGTGTGGCGTCTTCAATGATTTTCCAGCTGGCGACTTCGTGCACATCCATATGTTCGGCAAGCAGATGAGCATCTTCAGGGTGCAAATGGATGCGCAAATGGCGGTTGCCTGATGGCAAGGCAGCAATGGCCTGCGTCACGACATCGCGAATTTGCTCGGGCTGAGTCGCGAGCTCACGCTGGATGACCTGACGAGCAATCGCCATGGCCAGTTGCACCAGCTCGTCCTGCACATCTTGCCCAACTTGAGCCAAGGGCGATGCCAGCTGCTCAATGACATGCTGGAGCCGATCAGCCTGCAAGCGCAATTCGCCACGCGCAGCCTGACGACCTTCGCTCAATCCCTGCTCCCAGCCGGCGCGACGCGCCTCTTCGCGTGAGGACGACAGAATTTCGTCTGCGTTCATAGGCTCTTCGGGGTGCTCCGGCTCAATCACTACCGGCTCATCCTGCATTTGCGGCATTTGCCAGCGCGCCCAAGCTTTTCCTGCACTCTTGGAGGCCGAGTTACTGAACATAGTCGTCTCTCCCGCTGGCCAAGGTAATCTGCCCTGCTTCTGCCATGCGGCGAGCAATGGCCACCATGTCTTTCTGTGCCGCCTCCACTTCGCTCATCTTCACCGGACCGCGCGTTTCCATGTCTTCGCGCAGCATTTCGCCGGCACGTTTGGACATGTTGCGGAAGACCTTTTCACGCATGGGCTCAATAGCCCCTTTGAGTGCAAGGCCGAGGAGATCGCTGGAGACTTCGCGTAACAGTACCTGCATGCCCTTGTCGTCGAGGCTGATGAGGTTGTCGAAGACAAACATCAGGTCCTGAATTTTCGTGGTGAGGCTGCTGTCAGCCTCGGACAAAGCAGCAATGACACGCGCTTCGGTTTCGGAGCCGACGCAGTTCATGATGTCGGCCACAGTCTTGGCGCCATCGATTAATTTCGATTTGAACGAGCCCGACAGCGACAGTTTGTTGCGCAGGATGTTCTGCAGCTCGACCAGTGCCGCCTGCGGAATCTTCTCCAGCGTGGCGATGCGCAGCACGATGTCGCCCTGCAGCTCCGGCGCGAGCCTGTCGAGAATCATCGCGGCTTGATCTTTGGCCATGTGCGCCAGCGTGATAGCGATGATTTGTGGATGTTCGTCACGCAGCATGTGCACCACGGTGTCGAAGTCCAGCCAGCGCAGCGAATCGATTTCGACCGGCTGGCTGTCACCCAGTACGCGATCAGCCAGGGTTCGACCCTGCTGCTCGCCAAGCGTGCCGACCAGTACTTGGCGAACATAATCCGGCACACCCACGCCCAGCGGGGTTTGCGCCTGCAAGGCATGGCCGAACTGAGTGATCACGGCCAGCGCCTGATCATTGTTAACTTCGCGAATGCCGGCCATGGCCATACCGATTTTTTCAACCGCTTCGGAGCCAACATGGCGCAGCACATCAGCAGCACGCTCTTCGCCCAGCATGAGAAGCAGCATCGCGGCTTCGTGGCTACCCGGAGGGGTCATAGAGGCAACAGCAGTATTAGGCGTCATGAGGGGTCACCCAGGTTTTGACTACTTGCGCCACCAGGCGCGGATCTTCAGTGGCAGCCAGCCGCACAGCCTGCATGCGCTGGTCCAGTTCGGGATTGCTCAATGCCAGCGGTGTTACTGTTTGAGCCGGTGCCGCAGCAGGTGCTGGCAAGCCATTGATACCACTGTGGCTCATTTGCATCGTGCTCGGGGCATAGCTGTCTTCAGTGCTGGCTAGTGCCGGATGACCCGCCGGAGCCAATGCAGCCGGCAACGAAGTACCCAGTGCCTGCTTCAGCAAGGGGCGCAGCACACTCAGTGCGAGCAAGAGAACAGCCAGGCCTACCAGCCCCTGCTTGACGAGACCCGCAAACCAGGCCTCCTGCCAGAATGCCGGGCCACTGTCGGTCTCGCTCACTGCTTCAGGCGAGGTGAAGTTGCTGCCGACCACGGTCACGCGATCGCCACGCTCCACCACATAGCCGATGGCACCCTGCACCAAACCGTTCATGCGGTCGATTTCAGCGGGTGATGGCCCGGCGCGGAGAATCTTGCCTTTGCTGTCGCGCAGAGGGGAGCTATCGACCACCACGGCAACCGAGAGCTTGCGCACGCTGCCGGCCGGCGTATTGGTGTAGTTAAGCACGCGCTCAACTTCATAATTCCGAGTGATGGCCTGGCTGCCAGAGGTCGTAGCCTGAGTAGCGGCCGCTGCATTATTCGTGCTTGCCGGAGCAGCCGTTGGCGGTTGATTGCTCAAGGCACCCGGCACACCAGTTGCTACTGGCAAAACCTTGTCGCCACCGGTTGTGGTGATCTGCTCACTGCGCACTACCGTCTTTTCCGGGTTGTAGGACTCGCGGCTTTCCTGCAGCGATGAGAAGTCCATGTCGGCAGATACCTGCACACGCACCAGACCGGAAGGAACCATGGCCGAGAGCAGATGTTCAATGCGCTCTTCATAGGCCTTCTCGACCTGCTGGCGATAGGCAAACTGGCGATTGCTCAGCTCCAGGGCATCGTCGCGCTCCACTCGAGACAGCAAATTACCCTGCTGATCGACGACAGTAACTTGTTCGGCACTGAGCTCAGGGATGCTGGCAGCAACCAAATTCATGATGGCGGTGACATTTTTCTGTTCCAGCACACTGCCGGGGCGAATGTCGACCATGACTGATGCACTCGCCGGTTTGCGATCACGCACAAATACGCTCTGCTTCGGCAGTGCCAGATGCACGCGGGCCTTGTGCACCTGTTGGATGCTTTCAATCGTGCGCGACAGCTCAACCTCTAAAGCGTGCTGATATTTGCGAGTTTCCATGAACTCGCTCACACCAAAACCCTTCTCGGCCCGAATCATTTCCAGCCCGGTACCGTCTTCAGTTTGCACAACGCCACTGCCGGCCAGTTTTAATCGAGCATTGTGCAACTCAGCTTCAGGAACCATGAGTGCGCCGGTATTCTTTTCCAGCTGATAGGGAATATTCAGCGTGGTCAGCGTATCCATGACGGCACTGGCACGCTCAGCTGGCAGGCTGCTGTAGAGCACGCTGTAAGCCGGCTGCTGTGACCACAGCACCATGGCCAGACCAAAGGCGACACTGCCAGCAACGCCGGCGAGCATGAGCATTTGCTTCAGCCAGGCCGGCATGGTGGCTGGCATGAGCTTTTCCGTGAGATTTGTGAGTGTAGCCTGTGCCATGGTCTTGCCCTCGACTGCTCTGCAATCCCGTTAAATCGACATGCGCATGACTTCTTGATACGCATCAACCATCTTGTTGCGTACCTCCATCATGGCTTTGAAAGAAACATCGGCCTTTTGCAGCGAGACCATGACCTGCGTGAGGCTGACTTCACTGTCGCCGCGTTCCCAAGCATTGGCTGTGGTCTGCGCCTGCTGCTGGGTGGCATTAACGGCTTGCACCGATGACTTCAGCAAGCTGCTGAAATCGCTGGCTGGCTCCACACCTTGCGACGGCTGCAGGCCTGTCAGCGGGCTGGGGGCGCCAACACCAGCGGGTTGCGTCAGGCTGCGCATGGCACGAATCTGCCCCAGTACTTGATCTACCCCGGAAATACCTGTCATGACTGATCTCCCGAATTACCAAGCTACCTGAAGGCCGAATTTCTTCATTTTCTCGACCAGCGTGGTGCGCTGCAGACCGAGCAGCTTCGCGGCCTGCGAGACCACGCCGCCGACTTGGCGCAGGGCTTCGTTGATGTAGTTCACTTCCAGATCCTGCAAATACTGCTTGAGATCCATGCCTTCACCCGACAGCAAGCTAGGAGCCTCCTGACGCGGCAGCGAAATATTGCTGGAAATGGCGGACAGCAGCGGCTTGTCGAGCAGCATGGCCTTGGCTTCTTCATTGTCATCACTAACCTGCCCCACATAACGGGTAGGCAAATCCTTGACGCGAACAAGCTGGCCACCGTGGGTGATGCCGAGGCGCTCGACGAGGTTTTCCAGCTCGCGGATATTGCCCGGCCAGCTGTAGTGCATGAGTGCCTGCAGCGCGCCCTGGCTGAAATCAGCGGCCTGATCTCCATTGGCTTCCTGCTTACGGCGGAAATACTGCAGCAACAGCGGCAGATCTTCGATGCGCTGACGTAACGCTGGCACCTGAATCGGGAACACATTCAGACGGAAGAACAGGTCCTGACGGAAGGTGCCGGCATCGACCATGGCATCGAGATCACGATGCGTAGCGGCGATGATGCGAACATTGCAATGGATAGTCTGGTTGCTGCCGACGCGCTCAAAGCAGCGTTCCTGCAGCACACGCAGGATCTTGACCTGCATGGGCAGGCTCATGTCACCGATTTCGTCGAGGAAGAGCGTGCCGCCTTCAGCCATCTCGAAACGGCCTTTGCGGGTAGCCACAGCACCAGTGAAGGCACCCTTTTCGTGGCCAAACAGTTCGCTCTCCAGCAGGTCAGCCGGAATGGCGCCGCAGTTAACCGGAATGAAGGGCTTGCCGGCGCGGTCGGAGCTGGTGTGCAGCGAACGTGCCACCACTTCTTTACCGCTACCAGACTCGCCTTGGATCAGCACCAGGGTGTTGTGATTAGCGACCTGGCTGATGAGGCGGCGCACTTGTGCGATGGCCGGTGAGTTGCCCAACGGCGATGTCACCGCGGCAACCTGTGCATTGACTGATTCCACTGCGCCCAGACCCATTTCAAACACCTTGCGGACATCTGTCCGTCGCTGACTTCCATGTAGCGAATGTCGGATATTTGACGGGGTAGTTCAGTGGCGGTTTGGCAAACTGTTGTGCAAAACAGGATGGGTTTTGTGGCTTTGTGTAGCGGAACAGCGAATTTGTCACCAGCGCGTTAATTAACGCGCTGATCTGTGCTCGGCAACCCGGCGGCGGTGCTGTCTGAAGAGGAATTTTTCCAGCGCATTTTTCAATGACAGGGGTAATTCTGACAACTGAGCAACACCAGCGGACTCAATGCGCGCCGGCAGCCGCAGAGGTGCTGCTACCAGTGGGTGCACATAGATCTCGATGATGCCGGAACTGCCCGGCTCTGCCGGCAGCACATTGCCATGCCAGTGAAACTGGCGAGCAGTCAGTGTGACCGAGGCCAATGGCGGCACCAACGAATACTTGTCGAGCAGTCTCGTGACTAGGCTGGTGAGCAAATCCAGCTTGGCCTCAATCCGGAACATATCCTGATGCAGCAAGCCACTATCGTCACCATCGCCAGACTGCGGCTGGTCAATCACCGCAATCGCATTGAGCAGCATGAGGTTACCCTCGTGCATGGCAGTGAATTCGGTATCGGTAAAACCGGCAGGCATCTGCGCCCAAGACACCGGCAAAACACCTTCGAGGCAGATGGTATCAGCCAGTTCAGTGCTGCCAGGCTCGGAGCTCTGCTGCGGTAATGCGCTATCAGTAGCGTTCATGGTCAGGCCTCTGCTACACGGTCAATCAGCATGAATCACAGGCCTTGGTGACGCAAATAAACATTGGCAGCCGCGCCCGCCAGATGGCTAGCTCTGGACTCACGCTCAACTTCGTCGCGCTGCGCCGATGCCAACTTGGCCACTTCGGCATCCAGCGACAGCATGACACGAATGCCATCAGCCAGCGCATGTCGATCCATCGGCTCCGGGTGCGACTGAAAATAGCTTTCCAGCAAGGGGCGGCGTTGCTGCTGTAACAATAATGCTGCACTCCAGTCACCCGCCCGCGCCTGAGCGAGCAATTCATGTGTCATGGCCAGCAGGCCATTCCAGGTCAATCGCTGCGGGCTAGCCGAGCGTGGAAACTCAATAATCTCTGCGTGCTTCATGATCATGCTCCCATTGCAGCAGACATGCTCGGCTGAGCCGATGGCGACATGACCGGCACACCGTGACGATAACCCTCAGGAATGGCATCCCAAGCGGTCTTCAGCTCGCGCAACAAATTGGCCGATTCCGCCAGCAAGGCTGGATTGCTATCCAGATTGGCACGCAGCAGGCAACGACAGATGTAGTCATAGAGCTGATCAAGATTCGTCGTGAGTGGGTGATCGAAAGTGCGATCCAAACTCATGCGCAGACCTTCAACGATGCCAATGGCACGACCAATGTCATAGCCTTTGGCGCTGATGTCGCCACGACTGATATGGCCTTGAGCCCTGGAGATACGATCGAGCGCGCCGTCGAAAAGCATTTGAATCAAACGATGCGGACTGGCTGCTTCGACATTGGCATGACGACCAATGTCAGCATAAGCGCGAGCCCCATAAGCGTTTGTCGATTTCATTTCCTGTCTCCTTGCCGGCACGATTCACATGACTTGTTTATCGGTTCACGGGCCGGAAACTTGAAGAAATTCACGATAATTTCGCCAGCTGCTGGGTCAGGAATGAGCTGGTATTGGCAAAGCTGGAGAGCATGCTGTCGAGCGCGGTGAATTGCTTGCGATAGCGCTCTTCCATGGCTGTCATGCGCAAATTCAATGCCTCTTTTTGCGCGCTCAGGGCCTTAGCCTCCGAGCGTAAGCTGCTGCTACGGCCTTCGATAACGCCAGTCGTGCTGGTGTACCCATCCAGCATTTGCCCGAAGCGTGCCGCGAGACCTGAGGCTCCGCTGAATAGTGTCGAAACATCGTTCATGCGCGTCGACAACACGGCATCGAGCCGGGTGGAATTGACGGTAAGCGTGCCGGTCTTGGCCTGACTGCTGATGCCAAGTTCGGCAAGCGTATCGAGATCAAGCGAGGCCCCCGCCAGCGCCTGATTGATTTCAGCTTTGAGACCACTGGCTAATCGCTGAGTCACGGCATCGCCTTGCAATTGCCCTGCGGTTTGCGTGGTCGGGTTGTAGGCCGTCAATGTGTTGATCTGGCTCTGCAACTTGTTGTAACCATTAACAAATTGATCAATCGCCGTGCGTGTAGCAGAGCGATCTTCGTTAATATTTAACGTAATTTTTTCACCCGGCGAGGCCTTCGCTACCACCAGCGTGACACCATCAATAGCGCTGCTAAAGGTATTGGTCGGCGATGTCAGCGTGAAGCCGTCGAGCAGAATGCGAGCATCGGCAGCAGCAGTTTGAACCTGCATAGGATTGCTGGGGGCGCTGGCATTGTAATTGAGCTGACTGAGGTCACCAGTATCGCTGCCCGTGGTCACGGCATTCATGGTGATGGCTTGGGCACTACCGCTGCCGGCTGCTGTCAGCACCAAATGGCTGCCATCGCTGGCATTAACGATCGTGGCACGTACGCCCGGATTGCCTGCCGCACTGTTGATCGCATCGCGGATATTGCTCAGAGAGTCACTACCAGCAGCGATATCAACACTAAAATTGACGGTCCCAGCACTGATGTCGAGATGACCCGTACCAACACTGGTCGTGGCATCCGTAAATGCCGCCGAAGCCAGCTTTTGCGTAGTGGCCAACGCCTCCACAGACAAATTGTAGAGCCCCGAAGCCGCCGTGGTACCTGCTGAAGCCTTGATCAGCGTATCGTTGCTGACTTGTGCGGTACGCCCTTTAAAGGCCGTATCGCTTTGCAGCTTCTTCAAGGTGTCTTGAAACTCGGCAACCGTGGCGCGCAAACCACCATAGGCTGAGAGCCGAGATTGCACCTTGCTACTACGGGCGCTTAGGCGGCTGTCTGCTGGCGCTCGCTCAGACTGCACTAATTGCGTCACCAGACTGTTGATATCAAGGCCGGAGCCGAGTCCGTTGGTCGTCAAACTTGCCATGGTCGTGTCCCCTGCACTCGCCCTCAGGCGTGCGTGCGCAACAAGCCGGTTTTGGAATCTGCGAGTTCACGAGCCAGCCTCAGCCAACTTTCACTGGGCATCTGGCGAATGACATCGCCAGATTCGCTATCGATCACACGGAGCACCGAGACTTTGCTGCTCTCGTCAATTGAGAACGAGAGATGCTGCTGATGAACTTGGAGCAATTTATTCAAGCCATCAATTTGCTCCGCAGACGGCAGACTCTGTTTGTCTGATGCCGACGGCATAACAACTGAAGGCTCATCCTGAGCTTGCTTCTGAGCCGGGAACACTGGCCGGCTGGCAAAACTGGAAAGCACACTGACGCTATCCATGATGACCTCCGATGCTAATCAAAAAGCATCACACAAGCACAAACAGGAAGCGAACCATGAGCTCGCTCCCTGCCTGTCGGGAAAAAATGCCCGGCGGGCTCGCGCCCGACCGGGAGGTTCGCTCTTAACGGAGCAGACCAAGCACACCCTGTGGCAGGGAGTTCGCCTGCGACAGCATGGCGGTACCAGCCTGCTGCAGGATCTGACCCTTGGACAGGTTTGCCGATTCCGCAGCGAAGTCAGCATCCACGATGCGACCACGCGATGCCGACATGTTTTCCGACGTCGTTTGCAAGTTGGCAATCGTCGACGAGAAACGGTTCTGGATGGCACCGAGGTTACCGCGTGCAGTGTTCACCGACTTCAGCGCAGCATCCATCATGGCAATCGCATCTTGCGCACCAGTGAAGCTGGACACGTTGACCGAGTTCACGCCCACGGCAGGGGTCGAGGTACCCACCGAGCCTGCTGCGAAGCCTGCGATGGCGACTGTGCCGCTAGCACCACCGACCGTGACGGCAGCGGCGCTGGTCAGCGTGACCTGGCCGGATGTCGCGTCATAGGAGGCACCCACACCCGTGGTCGAAGACACACGGTTGATGGCTTCGGTAATCTGACCAGCACGTTCCTGCGAGTTGGCACCGGCAGCAATGGCGCCCACATCAGTACCGTTGATGGTCAGGCCGCCAGCCGGAATGGCAGTGGCAAAGCTGGTCATGGCCGAGGCCGATACCGAGGCACTGTAACGGTTGATGGTGCCGCCGAGCGAAGCCACCTGAGTGTTGGCAATGCTAGCGATGGTGATGGTTTCACCGGCATTGGCGCCAACCTGGAAGGCCACACCCGAGAACGAACCATCCAGCAGCTTGGTGCCGTTGAAGTTGGTCTGTTCGGAAACACGCTGAATTTCCGACTTGAGCTGGGTAACTTCCGAGTTCAGAGCGTCACGGTCAGCCTGCGTGTTAGTACCGTTGGAGGCCTGCACGGCCAGCTCACGGATACGCTGCAGGTTGCTGCCGACTTCAGTCAGCGCGCCTTCTGCGGTTTGCACCAGCGAGATGCCGTCGTTAGCGTTGCGAGCAGCTTGGTTGAGGCCACGGATCTGGCTGCTGAAACGCTCGCTGATGGCGAGACCAGCCGAGTCATCCTTGGCACTGTTAATACGCAGGCCGGTGGACAAGCGCTGCAGCGAAGTGGAGAGGCCTTCCTGTGACTTGGCGACATTGCGCTGTGCGTTCAGGGAAGCGACGTTGGTGTTGATGGACAGAGCCATGATGTTTCTCCCGAAGGTCTTTATTGACTAGGCGGTAGCGGTCTCTGCCGGAGTGGCTTCATCTCGCTAACACCCTCTTTATCGTTGCCCCCGGATGCTTCTTGAGGGCGTTTAACACAGTCTCCACAATTCATTGCACTTCCTGACACGGAGCCTCCCGGCGTGCCATCTCGTTACAAATAATTGAACAGCGACAAGCCTTGCACCTTGGTGAATACCTGTTGCGCAGCCTGAATTCCGGTCATCTGCTGATTGAGCTTGGCAATGGCGTCGGCATAGTCGACATCCTGCAATGACGACAGTGTGGTCTGCAGCTGCAAGGTCGAGGTGCCGCGAATTTCAGCCTGAACATCAAGCTGGTTCAGGCGAGTACCAAGGCCGGTGCGCACATCAGACAAATGCCCGATGTTGTTGTCGAGCCGGGTCAGGCTGTCAGCCATCAGTGAGTTCATCTGACTCTGGCTGAGTGAGCCAGCCGGTACGGGAATGGTGCTATCGGAAACCACCGGCTTGCGCAGGCCGTCGGCTAGGCGCTGGACATCAGCCAGCAAATCGCTGCGTGATGCACCACTGCCCTGCTGATATACCGCCAGCGCCGGATCAACATCCGCCAGTGTGGCCGATGGACCGATGTCGATGTGTCGCTGACCACTGGCTGTCGGGCTGAAATCAGCCGGACTCAGGCTGCTGTCGGCAATCACGACACCACCGGACAAAGTAGCCGGCACCAATTGACCACTACCATCGAGCATGCCGGGCACACGTTGACCAGCTGCACTCTCGAGTACAGGGAAAGCTTGTCCGCCCAGCGTCATGTAGGGCGGCTTGTCTTCGCCATAGCCACCGAAAAGGTATTTTCCGGTGCCATCTTTCATGTTCACCTGTTGCAGCAACGAGTCACGCAGCTGCTCAACTTCAGCCGCGATGGCGCCGCGTGTGTCATCATTTTGCGTGCCGTTATTGGCCTGCACCGTCAACTCACGAACACGCTGAAGCACATCGATACTGCCGCCCACGGCCGCTTCCTGAAGCCTAAGACGATTCTCGGTCTGCACGCTGTTGCGCTCGTACTGGCTGAGTTTGTCCACGGCCCGTGTAACATCAAGCGCACGTGTAGCGGCAACAGGATCATCCGAAGGCTTCAGCAAACGCTTGCCGGAAGCCAGCTGCTGCTGGGTTTTCGCGGCAGCAGACTGCTGCTCCATGAGACTGCTCATGCTTTGGCGAAACCATTGAGACGAGGAGATACGCATGGTCAGGCTCCATCAACGCCGGAAGGTGTCGATCATGGTCTGGAAAATGGTGTTAGCCACGGAGGCGACTTGGGCTGCTGCCTGGTAGGCCTGCTGGTAGCGCATGAGATTGGCGGCTTCTTCATCGAGATTAACGCCCGATACCGCATCACGACGCGACATGGACTGCTCGAGCAGCATCGATTGCGAGGCCACGCTGACTTCACTGGAGCGCACTGTAGACGCCACCTCGCTGACCAAATTCTGCATGCCATCAGCAAGACTGGTGGTGCCACCAAAGAGGACACGATTATTTTCCACTGCTGCCATGCGCAAGGCATTGCTGTTGTCACCCACACCAAAAGTGCCGGACCCGCTGGCTGCAGCAACCTGACCCGGCGCACTCAGGCTCATGGTCAGCCCGGCGGCAACACCGCCAGTGGGTCTGACCAGAAAGGTATCGCCAGCAGCAGCTGCGCCGGAAAAGCTGATGTTGAGCCCAACCGTAGCGGCATTAACTGCTGTATTGCCGGGTTGCGTAAAGAGGTTGAAGCCTCCCGCGCCATCAGCAACTACGCGGTAATTGTCGCCGGTCAGCTGACCAACATCGGTGACATTGGCCGTTAGTGTAGCGTTGCCGGCATTAAGCGCGCTGCTTTGCACGGCTACAGGCGGAATACTGAAAAATGCTTGGCCGGGGTTGCCGCTGATGTCACGACCCGCTTGCTGAATGGTGTTGACTTGGCTCGCCAGCCCCATGGCCAGCAAGCCAACCTGACTGCGCACGGGTGCTAGCACTTGCTCACGAAAGGCGATGAGGCCGCCAAGACTGCCGCCTTCAAGCGCATCCGTGATAACACCGCCACCCGGCAAGGTCACATCCGGACGACTAGGATCAAAGCGATTGGCCGTTACCGTGAGCATTTGCGGGTTATTCGACAATACCAAGGACTGGCCGCTGCCTATGAAAACATTCAGGGCTCCATCGGCCTGCTCCACTGTGCTGACTTTGACCAGCTTGTTGAGGCCGATCAGCGCCTGATCGCGGGCATCGAGCAGATCATTCGGCGGCGATGTTGGGTTGGCTCCGGTGGCCTCGCCAATCGACTTGTTAAGCTCAGCAATGCGCTTGGCAAAACCATTGATTTCATCAACAGAACTGCGCAGGCGTTGATTGACCTCGGTATCGACTGCGGCCAACTGACTGTCAATGTCGCGCACACGTGCAGTGACCGCATCGCCCTCGCCCAGTAAAACGCGACGAGCCGCCAACGATGACGGATCGGTAGCTACATCCTGAACTGCATTGAAAAATCTCGAGAGTGCCGAGTTGATACCCGTAGTGGGATCGGAGACCACAGACTCGACTCGCGTGGCGAGACTAGAGAAAGTTTCTTCGCGCGCCAGACCTGCCGTGTTGCTACGCACCTGATCTACTACAAAGGAGTCGAACACTCGACGCAGCGAAGCGACCTGAACACCTGAGCCAATGGCGCCCGAACCGGATTGATTGGCAACACGCGTACTGGTGTCAATCCGCTGGCGACTATAGCCCTCGGTGTTGGCGTTGGCGATGTTATGACTGGTGGTCGACAATGCCCGCTGGTATGTCGTCAGCGCGGAAAGCGCGGTGCCCATCATGTCTGACATGTTCCACCTCTGCGCGCCCCGGCAACCTGACGGTTCCTTGACGCTTTACGGATCTACGGACCCTGTGGCAGGCGGCGAAACAACGGCCGATTGACGCAGGGACAGCTGCAACGCCTGTGTTTGCGCGCTTTGTGGCGCTGGCGTGAGCTGCTTCACCATAACTTTTGCAAGGCCTATGCCACCTTGCTCGGCGAGGTTCACAGAGAGCTGACTATCGAACATGTCACGGTAGGCTTTACCGCTTTCGTCATTGAACAAATCGCTTTCCGGCACGGCGGCACGCATGCTTTTCAGCATCATTTGCAAATACAGCGACTCGAATTGCTTGGCGACCGGCAGCAATGCTTTGGCCGGATCCTCCGTGGCCTCGCGCTTAAGCGCAGACATGCCGGCGGGATCGTGAAAGAGCACGCCAGCAGAAACATCACGAGTGCTGTTCATGCGCAGGCGCTCCGTTAAATCACAATCAGCTCGGCACGCAGGGCGCCGGCCTGACTCAGGGCTTCAAGAATGGCAACCAAATCCGAAGGCGATGCGCCCACGGCATTGATGGCGCGCACGACATCATCCAGCGTGTTACCGGTGTCGAGTTTGAACATGCGCGGCGTGGCCTGCTCAACCGAAATTGACGAGCGGGGCACCACGGTGGTTTCACCTTTGGAAAATGCGTTGGGCTGGCTCACTTCTGGCTTTTCGCTGATGGTCACCGTGAGCGAACCGTGCGTGACGGCGGCTGGCAAGGTACGCACCGTGCCGCCAATAACAATGGTGCCCGTGCGCGAGTTCACCACCACGCGCGCCGAAGCCTCCGCTGGTTTCACCTGCAGGTTTTCCAGCAGCGACAAGAAGGAAATCTGCTTGTCGCTATCTGTAGGACCGACAACGGCAATCGATGTGGCATCGACGGCACGGGCCACACCCTCGCCGAACTGACCGTTAATAGCCTCGACCAAGCGATGTGCGGTGGTGAAATCAGAGTTCTTCAAATTGAGCTGAATCACGCCATTGCTGGCCACCTGCCCCGGTGCCGCCCGCTCCACCGTGGCGCCGTTGGGAATGCGACCGGCACTGGGCACATTAACCGTGATGCGCGAGCCATCTTGGCCGGCAGCTGCGAGACCGCCAACGAGCAGGCTGCCCTGCGCCATGGCATAGACCTGGCCATCGGCCCCGGTCAGCGGCGCCATGAGCAGGCTGCCACCGCGCAGGCTGCCGGCATTGCCGATGGACGACACGGTGACATCAATATTCTGGCCGGGCTTGGCAAAAGCCGGCAGCATGGCGTGAACCGTGACTGCCGCCACATTCTTCAGCTGCGGATTAACGTTGTCTGGCACTTTGATGCCAAAGCGCGCGAGCATGTTGCGGATGCTCTGGATGGTGAACGGTGCCTGGCTGGTCTGGTCACCGGTGCCGGGCAAACCAACCACGAGACCGTAGCCAACGAGCTGGTTTTCACGCACACCGGTAATTGACACGAGATCCTTGATGCGCTCCGCCTGAGCTGCCATGGGCGCTGTTAGCACCAGCAGCGCAGCCATCAAATTACGGAAAAAAGTCATGATGCGGCCCTCAGAGTGGTGCCAGAACCGACTGGAAGAGTCGTCCCAACCAGCCCATGGCATTGGCATCATTAAGCATGCCTTTGCCGCTGTATGTAATGCGTGCATCCGCGACTTTCCACGACGGCACACTGTTGTCCGGTCCAACATCAACGGGGCGGATGGTGCCGGCCAGTCGAATGAATTCTTCGCCCTGATTGAGCGTTACCCACTTCTCGCCCTGCACGCGCAGATTGCCGTTGGCGAGCACTTCAGCGACCGTCACGGTGATGCTGCCACTGAGACGATTGCTCTGGCTGCTGGCACCCTGCCCCTTGAAATCCTGCTGAGAGCTGAGCTGGGTATCCAGCAGATCCCGACCCTTGAAGGTCACCGGCCCGCCCAGCAATGTGCCGGTCGGGACCGTCACGCTGCTGTCTTTGGCCGTGGTGGTGGTTGACTGCTTGCTGGCATCGGTTTTTTCCACCAGATTGATGGTGACGATGTCGCCAATCTGGCTGGCACGATGATCAACAAACAGGTTGGCGCCACGCCCAGCCTGATAGATGGCTCCCGGAGTTGCCGCGCTCGGGCTCACGGCTACCGGCACAGCCGCCTGCCAAGCTTTATCGCCGGGCCTGATCAGCGCGTTATGCTGACAAGCCGAGAGACTCAGGGCAGACAGCAACACCAGCAGCAAGCGATCACGATTCATGGCAGTCTCCGGCTTGTTACACGTTGTTATTCAGATACTGGAGCATCTGATCGCTGGCCGAGATGGCTTTCGAATTCATCTCGTAGGCGCGCTGGGTCTCGATCATGTTCACCAGCTCTTCCACCACATTCACATTCGAGCCTTCAAGCGCGCCCTGTGCCAGCGTACCGATGCCGTTCTGACCGGGTGTGCCAGTTTGCGGCGTGCCGCTGGCAGCGGTTTCTACATACAGGTTGTCGCCCTTGGGCATGAGGCCGGCGGCATTGACGAAGTCGGTCAGCTGCAAGGTGCCGATCTGGGCTGGCGTGGCTTGCCCCGGCATCTGCGCCGTAACCGTGCCATCACTGCCGATGGTGACCGACTGCGTGCCCTGCGGAATGGTGATGCCGGGCTCAACGACATTGCCGTTGGCAGTGACCAACTGGCCCTGGCTATCGACCTCGAAATTACCATCACGCGTGTAGGCAGGAGTGCCATCGGCCTGACGTACCTGGAAGAAGCCACGACCATCAATGGCCACATCCAGGCTGTTGCCGGTCTGCGATACCGTGCCTTGGGCATGAATTTTTTCGGTGGCAACCACGCGCACACCGGTACCCAGATGCAAGCCTGTCGGCAGGCGTGTCTGCTGTGTTTCCTGACCACCAGCCTGACGCACGTTCTGGTACAGCAGATCCTCAAACACGGCGCGGTCTTTCTTGAAGCCTGTGGTGTTAGCGTTGGCTAAGTTATGACTGACCACCTGCATGCGAGTCTGCTGAGCATCAAGACCGGTCTTGGCGACCCAAAGTGCTGCGTTCATGGCGTTGCTCCCGATAATTCGTTATTCAAGATGCGCTTAACTCAAGCGGCATCTCATTCCAGACGCATAAGCCGCGTGCCGGAGTCGGCCATCTCTTTCGCGGTCTGCATCATCTTTACTTGCATTTCGTAGGATCTGGACAAGCTGATCATGTTCACCATGGCGTCCACGGTATTCACGTTCGAGCCTTCCAGACTGCCGGACTGCAAGCCGATGGCCGCAGACACTTCACCCGGTTTGCCGTCTTCCTGACGCATGAGGCCGTCATTGCCTTTGATAACCTGAGACTGATCGAGTTTGACTAGCTTGATACGGTCCACGACCGCCAGCGTATCGGCCCCCTGCCCGAGCGGAATCACCGACACCGAACCATCGCTGCCGATCGTCAGGCTGCTGTGCGGCGGAATGGACACTGGTCCGTTTTCACCCAGCACCGGCTGACCAGCGCCATTGAGTAGCTGACCGGTCGCGGTGATTTGCAAGTCGCCACGACGGCTGTAAGCCTCTTTGCCATCGGCATCCTGTACCGCCAGCCAGCCATCGCCACTGACAGCAACATCCAGCTCACGGCCGGTCTGCTGAATGGGACCGGCCTCCAGATGACTAGCACGATCACGGGCCACCGTATTCACACGTGTCGCCAGACCAGGGCCAGATACAGCCTCGGCCATGAGGTTGTGAAAATCTGCGCGAAAGCCGGCCGTGCTGGCATTGGCCAGATTGTTGGCATTGGTGGTCTGCGCCAATTGAATGGCACGGGCACCGGTCATTCCAACATAGAGCATGTGATCCATGGTCTCGTCCTCGCGCTAGTCAGCCATCATCAACGCATGTTGATGATGGTTTGCGTGACCTGGTCGGCGGTGGAGATCATCTGCGCGTTGGCCTGGAAGTTGCGCTGCGC
>JACCDZ010774803.1_pt1 | contig 25706 bp, 24 predicted proteins | sample 7449551 | NCBI WGS metagenome assembly JACCDZ01 (sample SAMN15323452, study PRJNA562643) | freshwater metagenome | isolation source: river surface water | place: USA:Blue River Watershed | collected 2017-08-18 | reverse complement strand
TCTTTCAGATTAAACGCAAAAAATTCTTGGATCTGACAAAAAATCGTTATATGCTGATTTTTTACGTGGTCCGACCCATAATAATAAGAGATGCGCCTTCTATGATTTCATCTTTTCCACTTAAACACCGTTTAATTATCGCTGGTTTAGCGACTTTTCTGACCGTAATGCTACTGATCCCATCAGATCCAGCTGAAGCATCTAAAAACTCAGAAACTCCAAGTTTAGAAGTTGGCAAACGCTACAGTTTAGCGGTGCCAATGCCGACCGAAGCCGAAATTGCCGACGCGACTGCCACCCTGCCACAAGAAGACAACTCATTAGAATGGGTTTCTGTTGAAGTGAAAAAAGGTGACGTGTTAGGTCATATCTTCAAACGGGCAAAAGTTGACGCTAGCATGGTGCAAACCCTGTTAGATAGCGGTAAAGACGCGAAAGCACTGACCCGTTTATTCCCCGGTGAACAAGTTGAATTCGGTTTTGCTGCAGGTGGCGTTTTACAAGAGGTTCGCTACAACATCAGCAATTTGAAGACCTTACGTATTGAGCGTGCAGCAGACGGTAAATATGTTGCTAAGCAACTACAAAAAGAAGTGGAAATCCGCACTGAAGTCTTAACCGGCGTTATCAGTGGTAGCTTCTGGAACTCTGCTCTGCGGGCCGGCTTAACTGAAGGTCAAATCTTAGATTTAGCGAATTTGTTTGGTTACGATGTCGACTTCGCGTTAGACATCCGTGCAGGTGATACTTTCAGCGTGATGTTTGAACGCCACTATGCTGAAGGCCAATTTATTGGTAACGGTGGCATTGTTGCTGCGCAGTTCCAAAACCAAGGTCAAGTTTATCAAGCCGTGCGCCACACCGATGGTAACTTCTATAAAGCAGATGGCGGTTCCATGCGCCAAGCTTTCTTACGCGCACCGGTTAGCTTCCAATACGTAAGTTCAAATTTCAACCCACGTCGCATGCACCCAGTGCTTGGTAAAATCAAAGCGCACAATGGCGTTGATTATGTGGCACCTGTCGGTACGCCGATTATGGCAGCTGGTGATGGCAAAGTAATTGAATCAAGCATGAAAGGCGCAAACGGTAATTACGTTTATATTCAACATGCCAACAATATCGTCACCAAGTATCTGCACTTATCTAAACGTGATGTAAAACGTGGCGATAAAGTACGCCAAGGCGATATCATCGGTCGTTTAGGTGCAACAGGTCGAGTTACTGGCGCGCACTTACATTATGAATTTGTGGTTGGTGGTGTGCACCGTAACCCACGGACCGTGAAACTGCCACAAGCTGAACCGCTGCAAGGTATTGCGCGTGTCGAATTTACCAAACAAGCAAAACAGTATGTCGCGCAATTAAAAGCTTATGAACGCGTACAACTGGCGGCGAATCAGCAATAATCGCCAAGAAATAATTGCCAGTGAGCACCCGCTTGTTATACATCGGTATCATGTCAGGCACGAGTCTGGATGGTATCGATGTAGCTTTAGTAGACTTCTCAAACGAATCACCACAGCTAGTCCAAAGCCTCCTTCAGCCCTTCCCTCCCCTATTACGTGAACAATTGTCGTTGTTGAGCCAACCTGGTAACAATGAAATTGAGCGGATGGGTCTTGTTGAAGCTGAATTGGCAATTGCCTACGCGGGCGCTGTAGCTGAATTATTGACTGCTAGCCAATTGACGACCGACGATATCATCGCCATCGGCTGCCACGGCCAAACCATCAGGCATCGACCGCAAGCCCAACATCCATTTACCTATCAAATTGGTGATATGCATCGTTTAGCGGCGCTGACTGGTATTCGGGTGATTGCTGACTTTCGGCGCAAAGATGTGGCTTATGGCGGGCAAGGTGCGCCTTTGGTGCCGGCGTTTCATCAGGCAGTGTTTGCTCATCCAAGCCACGGTCGTTGCATTTTAAATATCGGTGGCATCGCCAACCTAACCATTTTAGTGCCCCACCACCCTATTCAAGGCTTTGATACTGGCCCGGGCAATTGTCTGTTAGACAACTGGATCTTTCAATGCAAAGGCCAAAGCTTTGACGCCAACGGCGACTTTGCCAGCAGCGGACAGCTGCAGCCGCTGTTGCTTGCTAAGTTACTCAGTGATTCTTACTTCCAAATCAGCGGGCCCAAGAGCACTGGTCGTGAATATTTTCAACTCACCTGGCTTGAACAGCAACTCCAACAATTCGACAGCCAAAACCTGCAACCGGCGGATATTCAACGCACGCTCAGCAGATTTAGCGCTGGCACTATGGCGCTGGCAATCAGTCGTTTTGTCGTCGATGAAGTCTTTGTTTGCGGTGGCGGCGCGCGGAATCGACAATTAATGCAGGATTTGCGCGAGTTGCTGCCAAATTGCCGCATTAGCACAACCGACGAGCTGGGTGTGCATCCGGATTGGGTGGAAGCGATGGCGTTTGCTTGGTTAGCGTATGCATTTGACGCCGGAATACCTGGTAATATGCCAGCAGTCACCGGCGCCAGCCGAGCTTTGGTGCTCGGCGTGGAATATAGTGTTTAATCGACATTAGCAAAAGTCGCGACTATTTTTGCGGTTGGCTTTTTAACTGCTCCGCAATTTGCTCACTGAGAGTACTGACTGCCTGCCCCATCGTTTGTACCATCGCTGGGTAACCAGCTTCAGGTTGAGGCAGTTCAATCCGAAATTGCCGTAAATTCACTCCACCATCAACTAACCAAGAATAACGTCCACTTAAAATTACCATGCCTTGCTCAGTACCGTGGAACTCAGCAATTTGCACCAATAAACGTTGGGTTGACGGTGTTGCCGATTTGACCGCAAATTCCGCTGTAGTAACTGATGTTTCGGGAAGTTTCGCCTGCAGTTCATTGACCAGGATCCGGTTCAATTGCTGGTCCAGCGCTTCCAACCATTGATGCTGTTGTGTGCGATGCAGTTCGACTTGTGATGTTTGCAAAATTAACGCATTGGTATTGAGATAATTTGCCACCATCACCGGTTCCACTATCAACACAGCCGCATCTTTACTAGCGGTGTTTTCGCTGCTAGATGCTGGTACCGGCAATTGGTAATATTTCAATTCCACCGCCGAGCTACAAGCGCTTAAACCCAGCACTATGCAAACATTCAAAATCAGTCTTTTCAGTACAACGGCGTTTTTCATTGTTCAGTTCCTTGGGCTGGTTCCGGATCGGCCTTCGGATCGGCCCCTAAAATTAAGGCGTTACTTTGCTGATTCAGGGTGTTCACCACTGGTTGCAAATCCCTCAGCACTTTATCCATGGCTTGCAGATTACTGTTGATGCGCTCATAAGCTGGCGAGCCAGGACTCACCCCAGCCAACGTAGCTCGCAACTGCGCCAAGCTTTGCTGAACTTCTGCCGGCAGTGCTTTGGTCGAATCTTGCTGCACTATCGCATCAATGTTTTTCAATAACTGCTGACTTTGCACCATCAGTTTTTGGGTTTCGTTGAGGGTGGCAGAACTATCTGCCAGCACTTGTTCCACCGGCAAATTGTTTATTTTATCTAAGGCTTGCAGCACTTTTTGTTCTATGTGACCAAGGCCACTTCGGGTCGTTGGCAGGATTTTATAACCACCAAATTCAGGGATCTCGTCAGCTATCATGGCAGTCGCTACCGCAACGGTACTGTCATTGACTTCTTTCGGCTTCGCCATAGGCTCCGAAGCTGAAGTTGTTGCTTTTGTTTGATCTAATTCGATATACAAACCACCAGTTAATAAATTACCGGTTTTTAATGACGCTGTTAGGCCTTGGCTCACTGCCAGATCTATTTCTTGTTGTAATTGTGGCAGGGTTAAACTGCCATATAACCGACCCGATTCAATCCGTACCAGCACCGGAATACCACGAGTAAATGCCAGCTGTAGCGGATTTTTAGTCTTTAGGAAAAATGGGACCGCTGCGACCGTACCAATCCGCACCCCGTGATACTCGACAGGCGCTCCGACCGTTAAACCACGCACCGACTCTTCGAAAAACATCAGGTATTCCAAGTACTCATTGTATAAACCGTCTTGAATACTTTTCTTATTCTCAAACAACTGAAATTTAGTATTATTTTCCGCGCGTGCGCCCATTGGCCAGCCATCGAGCACATCAAAAGTGACACCGCCACTTAACAAGGTGGTCATCGATGCCATTTCAATCCGCACGCCCTCAGCCGACATATCAAGCGCCATACCACTGGCTTTCCAAAAGCGAACATTTTCAGTGACTAAGGCATCATAAGGTGCGCGAATAAACAGCTGATAACGCATTGAACGCAAGGTGGTATCAAATTCACTCAGTTCGACCGTACCGACATCGTAACCCCGATACAACACTGGGTCACCCACTGCCAGTGCCGCAGCGTCACTGCTGGTCAGATAAACCCGAACACCAGGAGCATCAGGCGGCGCGATAGGTGGGGTTTCCCGAAGTTCAAAGAAGTATTTGTTACTTTCGCCTTTGCCAGGCTGCAGTTCGATATAGGCACCTGACAACAAGGTGTTTAAGCCACTAACACCGCCACGGCCAATCGTTGGTTTTACCACCCAAAGTTGTGATTCATCATTCAGTAAATTTTCGGTGCCAGGATTCATCCGGGCCTTAATCACTACTTGTTTTAAATCTTGTGATAACTCAACTGAAAGCACTTTACCCACATCGACACTTCGGCTTTTGATCTGGGTTTTGCCGGCGACAATTCCCTCGGCGTTGCTGCCAAGTAGGGTTAGATTTGGCCCTTGATTTTTATAGGTGTGGAATAACATCCAGCCGCCAATTAGTACTGCGACGACCGGCACAATCCAAATGGGTGACCATTGGCTTATCTGACGAACTTTGGCTTGTACTCTGCCGGTTTTACTCACGTTGCTGCTCCAATTGCTCTTCAGGGCTTGGGTCCCACAATAATCTCGGATCAAAACTCATCGCTGCGAACATAGTGATGATGACTACCGCTGCAAACACAAAAGTTGCGGCGCCGGGATATACCCCGACCATGGCATCAAAACGAACTAATGCTGCTAAAATCGCCACAACCAACACATCAACCATCGACCATCGACCAATCCAATCCACGACGGGGTAAACCCAAGTGCCGTGTTTACTGCGCTCACTGAGCGGTAAAGTGGTTAAGTAGGTCAACCAAAACATCACCACTATTTTTGCGATGGGGATGACCACGCTCGCCAGCAACACAACGATTGCCACAGGATATGAGCCTTCGAGCCACATCAAGACGATACCGCTGATAATAGTGGAATAGATACTTTCACCTAAAGATACTGTTTCCATCATGACTAAGGTATTGGCTGGGATGTATAAAATCGTTGCGGTAATCAATAACGCCACGGTTTTCTGAATACTATTAGGAATGCGTTGATGCACTCTGGTTTTGCAACGACTGCAGTGTTTCTGCTCAAGCGGCACTAAGGCCGTACAACAACTGCAGACTTTCAAGCCTTGGCTTAAGCCCGTTTGTCCGGCAATTTTGCCTTCGATTGGCTGTGGCGCTGGCGCGATCCGCGACCAAAGCTCGTGACGATCAATCACTTGGAAGGTGCGCAAGTGCAGCACGCAGAACAAACAAAATGCCCAGAAGCTCATCCCAAGTGAGATTTCAAAATGAGTGAGTAACTTCACAAAGCTAACAATCAAGCCAATCAAAAATATATCGACCATGCTCCATGGCTTGAGTGTGAATAACATGCGAGCCACTTGCACTAATGCAGGCAGCCGATAAAACATACCAAGTTTCAGATAGATAATTGCAGTCATGCAAAATGCAGGGATTGCCTGAATAAACAACCATACCAACAAGGCGAGCCAAGGATAATCTTCATCGAGTAACACCGCTGAGGTATCCAGAAAATCCATTTCCCGCGAATTACCTGCTGCGTCCATCCCAATAAACGGAAAGAGGTTGGTTAGCAGCAGCATAAATAACGCACTTATTGCATACAGAATGGGCCGTAGCGCCGATTCTTTTTGCCGTGCGTCTAATTCATGGCCACATCGTTGACAATCCGCCTCCTGCCCATCGGCAAGCGGCGGCAACTCTTGCAATAAATCGCAATAACGACACAGCACTAACTCAGCAGTGCTGTTTTCAGGGGGGTTAGCCGCGCTAAACAAGGGCACCTTGGTTAAACTCAGATAGCCTCTTCGTCTTCTTCACCGGTGCGAATACGGATCACGCGCTCGACGTCAAACACAAAAATCTTGCCGTCACCAATACGACCGGTTTGCGCAGTCTTTAAGATGGCATCGACACAACGGTCTACTTGGTCATCAGCAACCACGATATCCAGTTTTACCTTTGGCAGGAAATCAACCATGTATTCAGCGCCGCGATAAAGTTCTGTGTGGCCTTTCTGCCGACCAAAACCTTTGACTTCGGTGACCGTCATGCCAGTAATGTTAATATCGGCAAGTGCTTCACGCACGTCATCCAGTTTAAATGGTTTGATAATGGCTTCGATTTTTTTCATACGCTGAGTTACCGTTGTTTGCGCAGCGCCGAGGTGATCGGATTGCGTCTGTCTTTGCCAAAATTACGACGAGTGATCTTAGGACCTACCGCCGATTGTCTGCGTTTATATTCATTTAAATCAATTAGATTTAGTACGCGCCGCACTGTTGCTTCAGCATAGCCCATTGCTACGATCTCGGACAGCGATTTATCCTGCTCCACATAAGCTGCAATCATTGCGTCTAAATCATCATAAGGTGGTAAGTTGTCTTGATCGGTTTGACCAGGAGCAAGCTCTGCTGAAGGCGGACGGTCGATAACACGCTGCGGAATAATTGGTGAAATGGTATTTCGGTATGCCGCAAGACGATATACCAAGGTCTTCGGTACATCTTTAATCACGGCAAAACCACCACACATATCACCATACAAAGTACAGTAACCCACCGCGACTTCACTTTTGTTACCGGTGGTTAATAAAATCCGCCCAGTTTTATTGGAAAGTGCCATCAAAAGCACTCCGCGTAAGCGAGCTTGTAGATTCTCTTCGGTGGTATCCGCCGCGCGACCGGCAAAAATTGGCGACAGTTGCTGCATAAAGCTGTCATACATCGGTTCAATTGACACCACGTCAAACTCAATGCCCATCAAACGGGCTTGTTCTGCCGCATCATCCACACTCATTTCAGAGGTGTAACGAAACGGCAGCATCAATGCTTGTACTTTATCCACACCAATCGCATCCGCGGCTATCGCTAAGGTTAACGCGGAATCGATACCGCCGGATAAACCAAGCACCGCCCCTTTAAAACCATTTTGTTCGATATAATCGCGAGTCGCCATGACTAATGCTTGGTAAACCTCGGCTTCAACTGTCACTGGTTTTGCTACATCGCCCTGTACCGCAGATAAATGCTGATGCGACATCTGCAAAGTTGAGTGATAAATGCCTGTCGCACATGACGGCGCTTGCAAGGCTATCTGACCATCTGGATTGGCAATAAACGATGCTCCGTCAAAAATTAGCTCATCTTGGCCTTGCGCTTGGTTTACATAGGCAAAACCCATTTTCAAGCGTGTAGCTAAGGTCGTAAGTAGCTGCTGCCGCTGTGCCAACTTGCCAATTTCAAAAGGCGAGGCATTTAGCACTAAAGCAAACTCGGCACCTAAGGCGCGGGCATCCGCCGCAGGATAGGCTTGCCAAACGTCTTCGCAAATAAGGACCGCAAACTGGTGATTTTTAAAATTAAAAATAAAGCTGCGATCGCCGGGAGTAAAATAACGTGGCTCATCAAACACCCCATAATTTGGCAATGCTTGTTTGAAATAACGCCCGATCAGTTGCCCACCGTTAAAAACGGATGCTGCATTATATAAACAGCCATCTTGCCGCCACGGGTGGCCAACCACTAAAACGCCGGCATAAGCAGCCTTGGCGATCGCCTCTAAGCCATCACAAACGGCTTCATGTAAATCATTCCGGAACAATAAGTCTTCTGGCGGGTAGCCCGTCAACGTCAACTCTGGAAATACCACAATATCGGTATTAGCAGCGACGGCCAAATCAATGATTTTCTGGGTATTTTCTTTGATGGCACCAACCGAAAATCGTTCTTGGACAAGACTAATTGAAATTGAATTGGACATGCTTCACCGCTAAGAGCTCAAACTGGGCGCTATGTTATCGATTTTTAGATGTTTTCTCAAATCTGCGCAGGCTTGCCGTGGTTTAAGTTAGCGACTATGGTTTAGGAGGTTGTAAGGAAACGACCAAATGTATGTTCAATACTTTCCGTTATTACTACTAGTTTTTGTTTATTTCGCACAGAACAAGGATGCTCTGCTGATGAAAATACCTGCCCTAAACCATCTTCGTGGCTTCACCCTGACTGAGTGCTTATTGGTGTTATTTTTAGTTTGCGTTGTTGCCAGTTTCACTGTGCCTACCATGCGCGAACTTTGGGTACGACAACAAGCCGAAAGTTACATGCAGCAACTGCGACAAGCACTTAATCTAGCACGGGTTAAAGCTGTCAGTGAAAACCAAACGGTCAGTGTGTGCCCACAACAAGGTAATCAATGCCAGTATGATTGGAGCAATCTGCAGATCGCCATTTTCAGTGGCGAACCAACCGCATTTGGCAAAGTGTGGAAGGTGCTCCCACCACCGTCGAGCAACCATCAATTACGTTACAACAGACCATTGTTGCAGTTTCGCCCCGACGGCAGTTTAAATGGCTTACAAAATGGCACTTTTGCCTATTGTGTGGATGGTTATCCTTGGCATTTAACCTTGAGCTTTAGTCAAGCTGGACGCAGCCAAAGTAGTATTGAAGAAACTCCTTGCGCGTAACCCGACAGACGGCGCTTGACGGCGCCGCGAGCACAATCGAAATCTTCGATTGCACTTTCCTGACTAACAACAGCCAGAATCAACAACGCCGAAAAACACCAGGTAAAGCAGACTGCTAGCAAACGGATAGAGCCAATAACATTACTGCGCCCAACAGCGTTGTGTTGGTGAGCTTTCTTTAACGCCAGTATGGTCAAGCGTAAAACGACGACACTCTAGATCTTTTTGTTGCGGCCCAATTGCATCGGCCATTAATTGATAGCCGTTGGCAGTTAACAAAACTTGTAATTTGTATCGGCCAGAGCTGGTAAGCCCGTCTGTTTGCGCAATGCCAAGTTCATCAAAATCACTACTAAAACGACCATGTTCGGCCAACATGTTAGTTTGCAACCCTGATAACCTGAGCAGCTCTGAGCTCGCTTCAAGTCGATAACTCTCTAATACATGACGTTGATAACTAGGCACAATTAACGCGGCTAAGATACCGATGATCGCCAAGACCACCATGATATCGATCAGAATAAACCCCTTGGTGTTGCTCATAGTTAGTATGCTCCTTGCTCCGGCTGATAACTGGCAATCCGTTGCCATTTAGGGAATTGAGTTGGCAATAATACTTCGCTGCAGCCAGCACAATCGCCGCGAACCCCGAGCATCCGCGGCACTATCGCTTGGGATCCGGTCATTAAAGTCAGTGCATTATTTTGGGCCGCAATGGACAATTTAACCGCGACTGGTGAGCTAAAGCTCAGTAATGGTTCGGGATAGACCGCATTGCCATAATACAAATGTACAGCCAGTAGTTTGTCCATTTTCATTGGCCCAGCGCATCGTTGCTGCGAATCCGCTAAAGGCAAATACAGCACCCCAGCCATGACAGACGGCATCGCGGCGATATGTCCTGACAATTCCAGCCGCCAGCCGACTGGCGATGCAGCAGGACCGGCCTCTAGACTTTGGACGCTGAGCTCTTGATATTGCATAACACGGTCATTGTTTTCTGGGATTTTAAGCACCAGTAGCTGCTGTCGCTGATCTGCTTTTGCTTGGATCATCAACACATCGCCGACCTGCCAGCCCGTAGCCAAGGGCCAACGGGATCTTGAAGCGGTCAGCGACGAGGTGTATTGCCACCCCGATTGGCGTAAATCCGCAACAAGACTCAGCCGAACTTGTAGGTTTTGCTGCACGTGCAATCGATATAACAATCCATCATCAGTGATTTGATAAATCCGATCCAAAGCGCCATTTAAATCAGTATCTAAGGTGGCAGGCATCGCCGAAGCATGCAAAGGTTCGCCACTCGTGTTGCTGCCAAATGGCAGCACCCGACCGGTACTAGGATCCAATAATTGCACACCAAATTGATTGCGAGCCGGCAGCACTAAAACCGATTGTCTGCGTGGTGTATCTACAGTCGACATCACGAGTGGCGAAACTGAATCAGCATCGGCATGGGGTGGCATGAACGCAAATTGCCATAAGGTTTGCGGTGCTTGGTTGGTTGGCACCATCACGGATTGCACATAACCACGCTCCCGATCGGCAAATACATAAACCGGCAGTGAAGATTTTGCTTGTTCTGCGCTCAAGCGCAACCATGGCTGGGCTTGCATTGCACCAGGCTCAGCCAATTGCCGTTGCATCTGTTGACTTAACAACACTTGCCCTTCCCCCAGTAAAAAATGGCTATTCGTGGCAAAAGTCCCCACTTGCGCCAAGCCTTCTGCACAATAGTTCTGTTGAAGTAATGCTTCCAAGCGGGCGGGCCAATTAGCGACTTGCTGCCCCAACAACCAATTGTGCATTGCCAACGGCGCATCATCCGCACTAGCCTGCTGCCAAGGCTGCCCAGTTTGGTGTTCTAACCAGATAGTTGCAGCCTGTAGCGACCAAGAGCCAAGACATAAACCGCTCAGCAGCCATAGATAGCAACAATAAATGAAATGTTTCATTCTTGTGCTCCTGTTAACTGCATCCGAACTAATAAGCTACCTTGACCAGGTTGATCGTCGGTTGCAGCCGTCTGCAGCCATACTAATTCGCACACTGAAGGTGCATTTAGCCACAATGCGTATTGCGCTGGGCAATCTGCAAGCTGGCGTTCGGCTGGCATGTTTTGCGAAACTTGCTGCAGCGCTTGATGGTGTTGCTCGGCAAAAAAACGTTGTTGTAATTGCGTGCTACCCGCGGCAGCAATCATCTGACTTAATTGACTAACCGTTAATGTTGACCACAACATACAACTCATTAACGCGACAAGACAGAGGCATAACACGAGCACAAATCCTTGTGATTTCATGATTTTTTCCTATTGAAGCTAATTAATTAAAGTAACTGAACTGCTCAACTGTAAACGTCGGAAATGATCTCCCGGCGCTTCAAACCGCCTTGGTCCCAACTGGTACTGCTGATGGTTGGTATAAGCCGGATCTGGATCCACACTTCTTAACAAAATATGGAACCGAATTTGGACAACCTTTGGGGTAACTGCATTGCCATTATTATCAAGCCCTTGTGTTGTGAAGTGATCGGTAACACCATCTTGATTGCGATCAAAACCGCTTTCGAAAACCATGGCCTCAACACCGTCGAGCACCGCATCGGTGTCCATCGCTAATTGGCCACTTTGCTGGCGTACCAGTCTTTTTCTCATCAGGACGGGAACCGCGCGACCTTGCTGATACTGGCGAGCGACATAAAAAATTTGATGTAAGTACGGCCAATAGTTTGCGTCACTGGCGAGTTCATCAGATGTGGCGGTGACAAACCGCAAACCGCTGTGAGATTGCGCTAAGTACACGCGATTTTGGCGTAATGCCGTTTTTGCACTGAACTCACCCGCAAGTCGTTTTAGCTGTAAATAATCACTATGATTAATCGCATTGCTCAAACAGGTAGGTGAACCAGAATCACCGACAGTGCCAGTTCGAGTTAACTGAAAAGGTTGATTATCAGCTGGAAAGCTACCGGAATCATCCACGCTAAAACAGTCGTTTTCCACTGAAAACTCGGCATGAACATCGCTACCAATTCGGGCTCCCGCCATAAAATTGCCGTTACGAAGCTCCCGCTGCAGCAAGCCCAGCGCCAATTGCCCGGTCTGCTGCAATTGCGCAAGTTGTACCGATTGTCGTGTCATCTCCAGGGTAAATATCAATGTTTTGGCAAACAACAGGATCAATAAACTGGCAAGCGCCAGCGAGATGAGTAAGGTACTGAGTGTCCAACCTTGGCAACTTTTCATAGTTGGCCTCTGAGCTTAATATGGACTTGGTGAAAAGCGCCTGTGCGATGGCATTGGCCGCTGCCAATATTGCGCTGTAACTGCCATTGACTCGCCCAACTAAAATTTAATTCTGTGTTTGGATAGTTTCCGCTCAGGCAGAGCTGCGCATCGGGGAACATACTGCCATCAAATACCTGCGCTAACATCGGCTGCAATGTATGCATAGCTTGTGCAGTTGCGGCACAGGCCCGTGCTTGGCAATTTTCCACGGCAGGGATTGGCGCTGCGAGCGGCCGCTGCAACTCACTCGGTAAGCTTGGCAGTTGCTGAAGTGTCGCTGCAATATCAGACAATAGCGCGGTGGCTGTTAACGTTTGCTGTGCCAGTACAACTTGCTGACGAGCGCGCCAGTGGGCTTGCAGCACTGATAGCGCCGCCAGTTGAAATATAAAAATGGCGATGAGGATCTCGACAGTACTAAACCCAGTTGCTTTCATTGCCAACTCCCTTTGACAATTACACGATGCAACTTTAAATTTACTTAATAGTCACCAATAAGCAAATTTAACTGCAACATTTTTTATCGTAGCGGAGTTTTCTTTTATTTTGCGACAAAAAAAAACCGACAGTAAAAACTGCCGGCTTTTCTAAATATTTGATTATTAAGAAATATATTTACCAATCACCAACACTTGCGGATGGTGTCCGCATCTGATTGTCCGTTTGCCGTGCGGTCACTCAGCTGATTGATAGTTAATGTGCCACAAGCATCACCCGATTGTGTGCCCGTCGGCGTCGCTTTCACCGTAAAGGTCGAAGCATCCTTGACCAAATCAAAATTGTAATATCCGGTTAAATCAGAACGGCAGTTCAGTGCCGGTAACGCGACTGCCGCACCATTGTTAGTGGCATAAGTCATATTGGTACTGAAGTTCCGTTCCATAAATTGTGCATATTCGGCTACACAACTAGCCGCAAGCGCACGCCTGGCCGAAGACATCTGGCTCTTATACGCTGGAAATGCAATACCCACCAAAACACCCAGTATCACAATAGTGATCATCATTTCCATTAATGTAAAACCAAATTGTTTACGCATAACTACTCCAGATTATTTGGAAATTTCTCGCCAAGATTGCATGCCGGTGTTTTTGGTCGGATCAATGGTTCGACCTTCGATACACGCACCTTCACAGTTGTTATAACTCTTAATGACATCCCCGACTTTGGCCAGAGTCGTCACACTATTAAGGCTACCCACTTTGATACCACTCGCAGGAACCGGTCCATCAGTCGAGGATATTTTGTCGGATTCATTAAATACATCGTCACCGTTCAAATCAAAGAATGGCTTTTTCAGACGGCCACCAGTAAATGGTGAAATAGCCATCAAATAACCAGAGCCACTTGGGTTACACACGTTAGTGTCTGGGATCACGGTATTCATCAGCAATTCGCCGCCCACCAACATTGGCATATCAACAATACGTTCACGACTGGTCGGCAGGTCCATGTACCAACCTTTTTTGTCGATAGCGATAGTACTGGCTGCGGATATATTTCTGGCTGTAGAGCCCACATTATTGATATACCGCACGTCCAACTGGCTGCGACCACTAATCACGGAACCGTCTTGTAAACCATACCAAGTTTGCACTGCCGCATTACTAGGATCATCTTGGTTTAAGTAACGGCCTGTCCCAAAGAACACCCAAACTTTACCAGTTTTTGGCTCCATGACGCTCATGACACCACCAGTAATCATCTGGCGATTACCTGATCCATCTTTCGCTTGAAATAATGCAGAACCGCTGTAGTCCACTTTCCACGCACTGGTCGACGAGCCGCTTAAGTCGAATTTCCAGACATTCCCATGCAAGTCACCGCCGTACACCCAGTCAGTAACGCCATCGGCATTGATATCCAACAAGCTAAGTTCTGACATACCATTTGGATCTGTTGAATTACCCGCAGTGGTTGGAATTTGCTTTAAAATCAGTCCGTTTTCCAGGTTAACAATCAAGATACCTGATTTGTAGCCACTATTATTGTAGCCATAACCTAAGATAACGACCCATTGCCCGGTGTTAGTCCGGGTAATCTGCGGTTCACCTAAATAAGTGACGGTTTCACCAAAGGATTTATCCCAAAGCACTTTAGAACCATCAAAATTGTCCGGATCAGTGATATCTAAAGCATAAAAGCCACCACCGCTGTGGTTTGCACTACCGCGACCTAAACCACCCACTAAAATGGTTTTCCACGACGCTGGTGAGCCGATAAAGACATCGACTGCCACCGGGGTGCCATCGACCGAGAAGCGATGAATATATGCTGGCTCAGAGTATTTTTTCAGCACGTTAACAGTATCACCAACCGCTGGTGTCATCACGTTCTTCGGAATATAGGCAAACTTCTCAGCCCCGGTCGTTGCATTAAAGCCATGCAGCATCCCGTCATTGCCACCGACGTAAATCATTTGGGTTCTGTTCTTCGCTGGACCTTCGATAAAAGCGCGGTATGTTGACGAACCGCTCCAGTTATAACGTTGATAGTTTAAGTCTAGGGGCGACGCCACTAACTCTGGTGATGAATTAACTAAATCGCCCAAAATTTTATTACGATTGCGATAGAAGCCGCCGACATTACGTTTCTCAAGACTTTGATCTCCACGAACATAATCGACGACAGTGCTCACTCCGCCCATGGCAGTTTGCTCTGTCGTTGTCATGTTTGACCAATAGAACTCTTTTGCAGTCGACGTTGAACCGTAATAGATTTTCCGTGCGGTATGCGCCGGCATCATTTCACTGGCTTTCCACTCCGGCGTTGAAGTGTTAGTTACATCGTAAGACCATAAATCGCCAGACCATTCTCCCGATACATAACGAGCTTGGTATAAATTCGACTCGGTTTGTAACGAGTTAATTGCCGTTGCAGCGATGTTGGACGCTGTACCAACGCGCTCTGCGATATTACTTAAAGTCTCGGCAAGGCCTTGAGCAAAAGCTAGTGGATCTGCAGCGGTAAAGTAGCCACCACGGCCATTGACCGCAGCGTGTAGCATATCATCAATTTTACCGGGATCATTTGAAGTCGAAGGCCAAGAAACTGAGCCACCGCCAGTAACCGCATTAAACGCAGTCGTTGGATTCACCGTGCCAGTGACACCAAAACCCACAGTAAAGGTCACCATATGTTGCCAAAAAGCTGGGTTTTGCGTGGTAGTTGGCACTGTATTATCGAGTTTGTCCCCAGGTGCCCATCCTGCATCTAATTCATTTTTCCAGTAATTCATTGCGATGTCGGCAAGGGTATTGCTAGCACTTGATGAAAATGGCGAGCGCGGTGCATAGGTATAAGTGACACCTTTCGGGCTGGTGATCGTAGAACCTGGACTGCTGTCGTGTTCACCACCAGTATCGGAGTCATTGTAATAACCATCAGTCATCAAAATAGCGTAATTCTGACGGCATTCCAAAAGCGCAGAGTTGGTATCAGTTGGATTGGTGCGCCATGGCTCTTTTGTTTTGAAGTATTCACCTGCACTGGTCAGCGCCGTGCGCAGTGGTGTACCGCCACCGTTGTGCGGCAGCGCGTATAACCAGTCGAAAAATGCAGTCCGTGGTGACCCAGAAAACTGTTTGACCCCGACTTTAGAGCCCATTTTATTGATGGTGCCATAACCCACACGCATTGCTGTGCTTTGTTCATGGAATGCTGAACCTATACCGGCTTTGGCGGACAATAACCGCGTGCGGTAGTAAGAAAACCAGTTGGCGAAATTTAGTTTCTCTTCGGCGGTATTCAGACTTTTATAGGTGTAACAACTATCGGAATAGACGCTATTCGAACAACCTGGATTGTACACGTAATAAAACGCAGGAGATTCGTTCGAATTTGGTGAAATTGAAAAGTTTTTGGCGGCACCAGTACCAACCCCTGACGGCGGGGCTGACATCATAGCGCGGTATTTAGATCTCAAATCAACAGTGGATGATGAGCTGTTATAACCATCAACACGGGCCGAGTTGAAATTAGAATCACCAAAGGAAGAACCGTCGCCTTTTTTCGGCACCGGATAGGTAATGGTCGGGTTGTAATAAAGTTTATTCAAATGCGCCGATGCCAAGTAAGCTCTGCCGGTTGTACTCAAGAAACAAAACTTATAACTGGCATAGGTATTTTCCGAGCAATTCGGTAACGACGCGTTATCTTCTAAGTTTTCCGGCATCATGCCCTGCAACATGGAGCCTGAGTCATCCAACATAAAGAAGATGTTTGGATCAACTGTAGTTCCAGTTTCAAGTGGCGCCTGCGATATATCAATGGCCGCATAAGCATTGGTAGCACTTAACGCTGCACAGAATAAAAATAGCTGCCACTGTGGTTTCGAACTTTTCATATTGAACTCCTTGAGCAGCGAATTACTGCCGCCATACCACTTGTAACATGACACTGGAACGCCCATCCACCGGAGTATTTCGGGCAGTGATTCGGAAAGTTTGCCGCTCACAAAGCGGATTTTCTTTTGGCTTGCAGGTCGGATCTTGCCGACTAGCCCATAAACCTAAATTTTCGACAATAAATTGACCGGAGTAATTCACGCTGTTAATGGTCACAGTCCGAGAACCGGCGTTTGCCCAAAAAATGGGATTATTCCATTGATCCGCAGTACCATTTGCCGGCACCGGCAATGCGGCGGTATACCAAGCACTGCCATTCGCCACAGCCAATTGCGTCGACGCGAACGTCAAAGTTGCTTCAGCAATTTGTTTGGCTATTTCGCGGTCACCTAAATTCCCTGCCATTTTTTCTTGCATCGTTGTATTACGGATAGCACTAATCGCCAGCAAAGTGATTGCAACTAGCATTAACAAGCTAATCACTAAGGCTACACCGCGGCTCTTGCTTAAACGAGTCATGTCATCTCCTTAATGGTTACGCAGGTTTATCACCTGACTGATTGTTCGCATATTTAAGCTCACTGGCGTTTGCGCGTTGTTTTGCATCACCAATGTCACTCGCAATGCCACGACGTCTTCCCAAGCATTCACTGCATTGGCATTGACGTAGTTTGCACCGCCACGTTCCAGATACTCTAATTCCATATCTTCCACGCCTGAGAGAATAATTTCGTTGCGCATTGCGCCAGCAACCAAAGCAACCCGATAGAGTGAGCTCACGCCATTTTCAGTACCGACAAACCAAGCCATACTTTCCAATGGCACTATCATGCCGGCATCTGGCGTTAAGGTTTGTGGAATATTGATGCCATTCGCACCAAAGCCGAAGTTGTTGGAGGTATTCCCTGGGGCTCCGACGCCGACGGCATGGCTGATAGAATTACCCGCAATAGCCGTTACTTGAAAAATCACCGCCATTTTTGAGTCGCAACCAATCACGATATCGTTGGGCAGAATGCCAGCCATATTTTGGTTAATCACTAAAGGCGGATTTGAGGTTAAATTGTGTGATACCACAGAGGCACTCACCCCTCGGCCATACATCATTCGAATCGCGTCGGAAGTGGTCACCGGCACTACACCAGCACCCGCAAACGTTGGAATGGCGACGTTTGAAGATTCATAACCTTGCAAACCTGAGTATGCGGTAACACCACCAAATTGGTTCCAGTGCGCCCACCAATCCGCCCCGTCAATACCAAGCACATTCACCACACGCTCTGAAATCATATTGCCACAGCCGGTAAAGCCCGAGTGCTGCACATCTCTGGTCAGCAGTTGAAAGGATATTTGACTGGCTTGCTGCGCTTGGGACATCACGTCATTGACCTGACTCGTGCGCACGTTTGCAACGTATACTGACACAACACCGCCAACTAAAAATGCACTTAATACCAGTGCAATCATCAGTTCGGTGATAGTAAAACCGCGGGATAACTTACGCATGTTTTGCATTTCCATTATAAGCTAACCAAATTACGAACTGCCATGTCAGCACGTCCACCCAAAGCTTTGGAATCATCCCAATGGACGATTACTGTATAAGTTCGAGTTCCGGCTGAGTAAGTAACTTCGCCACAAGTGGTTGATACACTGCCAAGGCTTGCCCGAATTTCGTCAATCCAGTTTTTCTGCTCAAGTTGTTGGATATTACCAATGGTGGTTAGTGCGTTACAGGTTTTGGTCAACGTAAAACTACCCGCTAATGCGAGGGTTCGATTGGCTCGAATGCGCTCTGCCATGCCGGAAGCCAGCAACACCGCCATGGTCCGTTGATGTGCGCTTTGAGAGTTACGTAGGTTTGTCGTTTGCAGACCCGCCACACCTAACAACCCCACAGACAACACCATCACGGCAATAAGTATTTCCAACATGGTCATGCCACGTTGCAGCTTAAACCCTGGGGTTCGTCTAGGAAATTTACTAACTTTTTTCATGGGCAGACTCCAAAGTTGTTCACTTTAACAACCTCACTGCGACCACCGGAATTAAAGGTTACAGAATATAAGTTTTCAGCAACCTCAGAACTAGCGATACAGACGTCAATTTGCGCCGACAATGGCGCGTTATTACCAAAATAACGCGCCAATCCCTGAGAATTGTACCGGATCACGTGCTGGGCCGAGGTTAAAACTCCATTCGATGACACCTTAAGTGTAGAACGGTCAATTAATCCATTGCGCAGCACTGTACCGACTTCAGCGCCAATGCTATTACCAGCACGAATGATGATCCAACCTTGCCAGCCTGTGTTGGACGGCGCTGAACAAACCAATAAATCCGACGAATGGCAAAATACTACATTGTCATTGAGACGGATTGCTTCATTCCGAGCGTAATTTAAAGCAGTCCGAATTTCCGAAGACTGCGATGTCAATTGGTCTTTTTTCGTTAAGCTGGTAAATGCTGGCACAGCCAACGCCAAACCGATGCCCAATAATGTCACTGTAACGAGCAGTTCCACCAGGTTAAAACCCTGTTGTTTTTGAAAACGCTGTTTCTTCAAGCGAAACCTCCCCAGTTCCCCAACTGCTGTCGAGAATTTATTTGTTGAGCCTAAATTAAATAAATTGCATGGCAATAGCCACTGGTATCGGACTAACGGTCATTTTTGCCGACTAACGGTTTTGCAACAATCAAAGCAATAATTGTCGAAGCTTTGCCAGTTCGCGGCGGCTTATTTCCAATAATTCGTGGTGTTGTTTAAGTTCAAGCAGATGCTTCCCATCAGGCGTCTGATGGATCGCTTTTATCCGAGCGGCAAGTACCAGCGTATTGCGATGGATCCGCAATAGCTCATTTGGATATTGTTCTTCTAATTGTTTCAAACTTTGCTCTAGCAAGGCTTCGCCGCCTGCAAACACCATCCGCACATATTTATCACCGGCTTGCAGATAAAACAATTCGGACAAGGCGACCCGACTAGTAACGAGGCCAGTGCGATAACTCAGCCATTGACTCTGTTGTTTCTCAAGATGGGCTCTGGTTTTTGCCCCTAACCGACTTAAAGTCAAGGCTAGGCGTTCAGCGGATACCGGTTTCAACAGATAATCAGCAGGCGCCACCTGATAGGCCGCCAGCGCATGTTGTGGATGTGCAGTCACAAAGACAACTGCGGGCGGCGGATCCAGCGTAAGCAACTTCGCAGCAACGGACAAACCATCAGCGTCAGGCATTTCAATATCTAAAAATACCAGATCAGGCAACAAAGCAAACGATAGCTCAACGGCTTCTTTGGCAGTGGCTGCTTCACCAATACAAGTGAAACTGGCATGTTGTGCTAGCAGGCGTTTAAGTCGCGCCCGGGCTAATGATTCATCGTCAACAATCAACACTCTCATGATGCACTGATCACCTGTGCAGGAATAACCAACTTCACGCGATATTGCCCATCTTGACTACTGGTGGTCAAACTCGCGCCGTCGCCGTACATAAGTTCAAGCCGACGCCGAATATTGACTAAGGCAATGCCATTTCCGCTATGTTTTTTCCGATTATCTCCAACTGGATTCATCAGCACAATAGTGGCAAATCTCGCACTTGCTACCAATTGGATCCGGACAATACCGCCGGTGGCACAGCATTCAATCCCATGCCGTACGGCGTTTTCCAATAGCGGCTGCAACGTCAAACAAGGCATACGGATATGCGGAACATCTGCTGGTAAATCCCATTCAACTTGCAAACGCTGATCAAGCCGCAACTGCTCCAATGCTAAATATTGCCGCGAAAGTTCCAACTCTTCTGGAAGACTCACTTCAGCTCCAGCATGCATCGCTGCTCGGAATAACGCCGCGAGATCCAGTAAGGCAATTTCTGCGGCTTCAGCATCTGTCTGGGTTAATTCTGCGGCAGCATTTAGGCTATTAAACAAAAAATGTGGCTGAATACGGGCTTGCAGGGCATCTAATTCCGAGCGAGATTGCGCGCCTAAGCGCCAACTGTGTTGGACATAAAGCGAAAATAACTGAATGCCCATGCCGCCAACGAGCAAGGCAATTAACATGGTTTTAAGCAGAAATAGGTGGAAAGGGTCACTTTGCGGCCACGCATTTTGTTGCAAAAAGCCATAGGCAAAAATGCTCACAAATAAGGTTACGAGCATGAGCAGCAATAAGGTCAACCAAGCCAAGACCGTTGGACTTGCATGTTCCAGCCGACGTCGAAATAAACATAACAACGCCGCACTGAGTAAAGTCACCCAGTGCAGAAAGATTGAAGTGAGTCCAAGGCGGGACCAGAATTCGTTACTAACGCCTGGCACCAAAGCTAATACTATCGCAAGGCCTTGGGTCAGGACAAAAATCCGCAAAACAATGCCCGAGCGACAGAACTCGGGCAGCAATTGTTGCATTGGCACATGATGAGATTGCGCGTCCATGCATGTGCCTCAGTGCTAACGTAGTTCGGCAGGGACGGCAAACACCACGTTTTCTTCCCGTCCTGGATGTTCAATCACTTGTTTACCACCCCAAGCGGTTAATTGCTCGACCACTTGTTTGACGAGCACTTCCGGTGCTGATGCGCCAGCAGTGACCCCAACAGCAGCGACATCTGTTAGCCAGTGTTGCTGTATATCCGCAGCAGTGTCGATAAGATAAGCTGTGCAGCCCATCTTCTCAGCAAGCTCACGTAAGCGATTGCTATTACTACTATTTTTAGCACCAACCACCAACAGCAAATTCACTTTTGCAGATAACTCACGCACAGCGTCTTGCCGATTTTGCGTGGCATAACAAATATCGTCCTTGCGTGGGCCCTCGATGTCTGGGAATTTATTTCGAAGCGCTTCAATCACATCAGCAGTATCATCCACTGACAACGTGGTCTGGCTTGAGAAACAAAGATCTGTTGGATTCTTCACTTGCAGCTTTTCAACATCTTCCACAGATTCAACAAGATAAATACCGCCTTGCGGATTATCGTATTGGCCCATGGTGCCTTCAACCTCGGGGTGTCCAGCATGACCAATCAAAATACACTCAACGCCCTTACGACTGGCACGGGTCACTTCCATATGCACTTTGGTGACCAACGGACAGGTTGCATCAAATACTTTTAAACCACGTTGCCGCGCATTTTCGCGAACCGCTTGCGACACGCCATGTGCGGAGAAAATAACGATATTGTTATCTGGCACTTCGTCGAGTTCATCGACAAACACCGCGCCACTGCGACGCAGACCGTCAACCACAAATTTGTTATGCACCACTTCATGGCGCACATAAATTGGCGGCTCATATAACTCAAGCGCACGCGACACAATGCTGATAGCACGGTCAACACCTGCACAAAAACCACGAGGATTAGCGAGGAAGATATCCATAATCAGTTACTGACCTGCACAATTTCAATGTTAAAGGTTAAGGTTTGTCCTGCCAGCGGATGATTAAAATCCACAGTCACCGAATCACCAACTACTTCGCGAATCAGACCTGGCAATTCCGAACCATCAGGCATCCCGAATCCAACAATCATGCCGACTTTCGCTGGCGCTTCCAATGAAAATTTACTGCGGTCAACATAATAGATGTTGTCAGGATTTGGCATCCCATAGGCATCTTCTGGCGCCAACGTGAACGTCTTTTGCTCGCCCGGTTGCATACCAGTCAGCTGCGCTTCAAAGGCTGGAGACAAGCTACCATCGCCCATTTGCAATTTTGCTGGCTTGTTATGCACTCGTGTACTTTCGGCAGCGCTACCATCCGCTAATTTGATATCAAAATGAAAAATCACGGTACTGCCCGCGCCAATTACGCCCAAACTCATGAATTCACCTCAGGTAATTTCGCGTTTTTATCTTCAGTAAAACTGTCCCAGATTAAAATTGCCGCGCCAATACAAATCGCACAGTCAGCAATATTAAACACTGGAAAGTCCCATGACTGATAGTAAACATGCAGAAAATCAACCACATAACCATAAATGCTACGATCAATTAAGTTACCAATAGCACCAGAAACAATGCACACTAACGCAAGTGAAAGTTTAATCTGAGCTTTCGGCAGGCGTGCCAACCAAATCGTGAGACCAGCGCTAACACCTACCGCAATAGCAGTGAATAACCAACGTTGCCAGCCGCCAGCATCGCCTAAAAAGGAAAATGCGGCGCCATAATTCCGTGCATAGGTAAAATTAAACACGGGTAATAAATTCACCGACTCGCCGAGTGCAAAATTGTTAATGACATAAATTTTGCTCAGCTGATCAGCAACTAATACCAAAACCGCAATCCACCAAAAGCGCCAACCAGTTTCAGAAAATAATTTCATTAGGCAAAAATCCTTGGTTCACCTTCGCCTTCCACATTGCTGACACAACGTAAGCAAATTAATGGATGAGCTGGATTGGCGCCAACATCATGACGATGATGCCAACAACGGTCACATTTTGCCGCCGTTGAGGTATGCACTTGCACCGCAAGGCCAGCAATTGCAGTCGCAATCGCATCCGCAGGTGCAGCACCGGTTTCAACTTTTGCCGTTGAAGTGATTAGCACAAAGCGCAATTCGTCAGCTAGGCGTTTTAGCGTATCAGCCAACTCGCCTTGGGCAAATAAAGTCACTTCGGCTTGCAAAGAAGCACCAATCTTGCCTTCTTTACGCACGGACTCAATCACTCGGTTCACTTCATCACGTACTAATAGCAGTTGTTGCCAGAAAGCGTCATCGACTTGGCCTGCCGGAACGTTGTTTAATGCTTCATACCAAACACCAGTGAACACAAACTGTTCAGAGCGTGCTGGTAAACTTTCCCAAATTTCTTGTGCAGTGAAACTCATCACTGGCGCCATCCAACGCACCATGGCTTCAATGATGTGGTAAAGCGCCGTTTGGCAAGAACGACGGGCGTGACCGTCAGTTTTCGCGGTATATTGGCGGTCTTTAATCACATCAAGATAGAAGCTACCCAATTCCACAGTACAGAAGTTCATCAGTTTTTGACTCACTTGGTGGAATTGATAATCGTCATAATCGGCAACGATTTCTTGTTGCAGCGCAGCAGCGCGTTGCACCATCCACAGGTCAAGTTCAACCAATTCATTCATCGGCACTAAGTCTGTGGCAGGATTGAAGCCATTTAAGTTCGCCAGAATAAACCGTGCGGTGTTCCGAATACGACGGTACTTGTCAGCGGCACGATTTAAAATCTCATCAGATACTGTCATTTCTGAGGTGTAGTCGGTGGTAGCGACCCACAGACGCAGAATATCGGCACCCAATTTGTTCATCACATCTTGCGGCGAAACCACGTTGCCCAGTGATTTTGACATCTTGCGACCTTCGCCATCCACGGTAAAACCATGGGTTAACACTTGGCGATACGGCGCGTGATTTTTGATAGAAACGCCAGTCATCAGTGATGACATAAACCAACCGCGGTGTTGATCTGAACCTTCTAAGTACAAATCGGCTTGCGTCGCGCCACCGAATTCTGGACGTGGGTCAATTACACAAGCATGGGTTACGCCCGAATCAAACCATACGTCTAAAGTGTCAGTCACTTTGGCATATTGACTGGCTTCACCACCGAGTAGTGTGGCTGGCTCTAAATCGAACCAAGCTTGGATGCCCTTTTCTTCAACCAAACTGGCAACTTGCGCCATTAACGCTTGGGTATTTGGATGCAAAGCGCCAGTGTCTTTGTCGACAAATAGCGCGATAGGCACACCCCATGTCCGTTGACGAGAGATACACCAATCTGGACGGCCGGCGACCATATTCTCAATGCGTTGTTGGCCCCAATCAGGGATCCAACGAGTTTGCTCGATTTCACTCAGTGATTTCGCCCGAAGACCCGCTTGCTCCATACTGATAAACCATTGCGGCGTGGCACGGAAGATAATTGGCGTTTTATGACGCCAGCAATGCGGGTAACTGTGGTTATAAGATTTGTGTACAAGCAAGGCGCCCGCTGCTTTTAATGCTTCAACTACAGAATCATTGGCTTTAAACACGTGTTGGCCAGCAAACATTGGCGTATCTGGCAAATAAACGCCGTTGGCGCCTACTGGGTTCGCCACTTCCAAACCGTATTTTAAACCAACCACAAAGTCTTCTTGGCCATGGCCTGGCGCTGTGTGCACTGCACCAGTGCCTGAATCGGTGGTAACGTGTGTACCTAATACCACAGGCACTTCGAAGTCATAAAGTGGATGCTTCAGTTTTGCTAACTCAAGCGCAGCGCCTTGGCAAAAACCGAGGGCGTGATAATGTTCGATGCTGGCGCGAGCCATCACATCTTTCACTAAGTCTGTGGCGATAATGAGACGCTCAGCGCCATTTGGCCCCTGCTCGACCTGCACTAAGCTGTAACTTAGCTCAGCATTTAATGCCACAGCGCGGTTCGCCGGGATAGTCCATGGCGTGGTGGTCCAGATCACAATTGATACTGGGCCTTGACCTTTATGACCTTCCGGATGATCAAACTTATCCACCAGCGTTTCATCAACTAAGGCAAAACGCACATCAATGGCTGGCGAGATTTTATCTTGATATTCAACTTCAGCTTCAGCGAGTGCTGAACCACAGTCAGTACACCAATGCACAGGTTTAAACCCTTGCTGCAAATGGCCGTTATCGATGATACGCGCTAAGGATCGGATGATATTGGCTTCAAACGCGAAATCCATGGTGCGGTACGGATTGTTCCAATCACCAAGCACACCTAAACGAATAAAGTCAGTCTTTTGCGCTTCAATTTGGGTCAGCGCATATTCGCGGCATTTTTCCCGGAATTCGGCAGCGGATAATTTAACGCCTGGCTTGCCGTATTTCTTTTCAACCACGAGCTCGATTGGTAAACCATGACAGTCCCAACCTGGCACATAAGGCGCGTCGAAGTCTGCCAAAGTTTTCGCTTTGACAATGATGTCCTTGAGGATTTTATTCACAGCATGGCCGATATGAATATTGCCGTTCGCGTATGGTGGGCCATCATGCAAAATAAAGGTCTTTTTGCCTTTTTTCGCAGCGCGGATCTGACCGTATAAATCGGCCTGTGTCCAATTGGCTAACATCTGCGGCTCACGTTGCGCCAAATTGGCACGCATGGCAAACGTGGTATCCGGTAAATTCAAGGTCTGCTTGTAATCGCTCATCCAATAGATTCCGTTTGACTGTCTTTGGCAGCAAGCTGCCATGGGTTAAATAGTTGCGAAATATTGCTTAGCCGCTGC
>JACCDZ010207062.1_pt1 | contig 25734 bp, 25 predicted proteins | sample 7449551 | NCBI WGS metagenome assembly JACCDZ01 (sample SAMN15323452, study PRJNA562643) | freshwater metagenome | isolation source: river surface water | place: USA:Blue River Watershed | collected 2017-08-18 | reverse complement strand
ATTCTTGCAAACTGCTCATCGCTAATATCGCTTGGATATAATTTTTTACTCATAAAGCTCCCCCTTTGTTTTTTAACAACAAAGAATCTAGTTAGTGTTTTTGTCAAAGATTTATGATGGGTTCTAAGAAAAAATATGAAGGTTTGCTTTGCGGAGAAATTTCTGCAACAACCCAATTTAACCGTTTGCCAACTCCAATGCTAAAATTGTTAGAGCGTCCAAATCTACATGAAAAGGCTTTTGAATGGCGCGATTATCCTTTAACTGCAATTAATCTGATTATTCAAACAAGAGCGCCAATATTTAAATGAGATTTATCAATATAACCCGCTGATCTTTGCTTATGTTTTGAAACGCACAATTCGTCATCCAAAAACAAAAAATGGTTTTGATAAAGCGGTTTTTCAGGGAATAAACTAAGAAATTGTAATTCAAATTTAGGTTCTAATATTTAAAAAAGCAGTTTTTTGTCTAAATATTATCAATCAAAAACCATATTTTACACTGAATTTTAACATTTATTTTGCGCTCATCACAAAAACCTTGACTTTTTTTGTTAAAGGACTCTAAATTGCCGCCCTTCTTTCCCCTAATTGAAGTAAAAGCTCTTTTCCTTACAAAAGAGAAACATCGCTGAATATAGGCTTTGCAAGGCTTAGAAAAGCATTTAAATGAAATATTATTTTAAGAAATTGAAAAATATGCGATCTTATACAGCAAAAAGCTATACGGCAAAGCCGAGCGAAATTGAAAGAAAATGGTGGTTAATTGATGCTGAAAACCTTGTAGTTGGTAGAGTTTCAACAATCATTGCTAACATTTTACGTGGTAAACATAAGCCAACATTCTCACCAAACCTTGATTGTGGTGATCATGTGGTTGTAATCAATGCAGATAAAATTAAATTTACAGGTAAAAAATATGCTAATAAAAAATATTACTGGCATACTGGACATCCTGGTGGAATTAAAGAAAGAACAGCAAGACAAATTCTTGAAGGAAGATTTCCAGAAAGAATTTTAGAAGAATCAGTTTCAAGAATGATTTCTCGTGGACCATTGCAACGTGATATTATGGTGAAATTGCACATTTATTCTGGCGCTGAGCATAAGCACCAAGGACAAAACCCTCAGGTTTTGGATATTGCCGCAATGAACAGAAAAAATAAAAAATAATTTCTTAAATAAATATGTCTTTAACTGCAAAAGAAAAAGTGATCAAAGTTGATCAAAATAGAATTGAAGCTGAACCAAGAGAGCAAAAAATTGATGCTCAAGGAAGAGCTTATGCTACTGGCAAAAGAAAAAATGCTGTTGCTAGAGTTTGGATTAAAAAAGGAACTGGTAAAGTTGAAATCAATGAGCGTGATGGTAGAACATATTTGGGCAGAGAAATCTTGTTCAATATTATTAGATTCCCTTTTTCAGCAACTAAAAACGACAATAAATTTGACGTTGTTGCGACAATCACTGGTGGCGGATTAACAGGACAAGCTGGAGCTCTTGCTCATGGAATCAGTAAAGCTTTAGTTGCTTTCGAACCTTCAAATCACAAAGCTCTTAAAGCTGGCGGATTCTTGACTCGTGATTCTCGTGTTGTTGAACGTAAGAAATACGGTCTTAAAAAAGCTCGTAAAGGTCAAACTTACCGTAAAAGATAGTTTGGTTTTATTTTGGATTAACTGCCGGAGTAAAAAAGATTTTCTATTTGAGGCGTTTGGTGGTTTTTTATCACCAAACGCTTTTTGTTTTTAAATGTTACAATGAAAAAGTTTCTTACTAAAAAAATTTCTATTGCTTCCGATCACGCAGGTTTTGATTTGAAGAGAGTTCTAATTTCTGAGTTATCTGATTTGGGAATTGAGGTGGTCGATTTAGGCTGCAATTCTGCAACAACTTCGGTTGATTACCCAGATTATGCAAAAAAATTAGTTTCGGAAATTAAAGAAGAATATGATTTTGGTATTTTAATTTGCGGAAGTGGCATAGGAATTTCAATTGCGGCTAATCGTTTTGTTCACATTCGCGCTGCTTTGTGTTATAATACAAAGTCTGCAAAACTTTCAAGAGCGCATAATAATTCAAATGTAATTGTTATTGGTGCAAGATTTACCAAATCTAAGTCAGCATTAGCAATGGTAAAGGCTTTTTTAACTACTAAATTTGAAGATGGAAGACACAGAAAAAGAGTTGAAAAATTATCACAAAAATAATTCAACATATAATTCCCAGAAAGTTGTAATTAGAAGTTTTGGACGCATTAAAAGTCGTAAATTATCTGATAATAAAAACCACTTATTAGAAGACTTTTTGCCAGCTTACAAAATTAGAGAAAGTGATTTTTTTGAAGAGCAAAAAACTGCCAAAAATATTTTAGAAATTGGCTTTGGGTTTGGTGATTTTTTGTTTGAAAAAGCTAAACAAAATTCTAACCACCATTTTTTTGGTTTTGAGCCTCATCTTAATGGAGTAGTAAATTTACTTGCTAAATTGCAGCAAGAGCCTCTTGAAAATATCAAAATTTCTACTCAAGATGTTAGATTAATTTTATCTGAAAATGTGAAAGAATTTTTCGATGAAGTTTATATCCTATTTCCTGATCCATGGCCAAAATCGAAACATTTCAAAAGAAGATTAATAAATAGTGATTTCTTAGATTTTCTAAGCAGTAAAATGAAGCCAAATGCAAATTTAATAATTGCTACTGATCATGATTCTTATAAAACTTGGATTTTATCAGTAATTTCTCAAAATAATAATTTTAATTGGTTGGCAGAAAGCAAATCGGATTGGCAAAATTTTCCAAATTGGTGGACTGAAACTAAATACCAAAAAAAAGCGGCTTTAGAAGGACGTACATCTGTTATTTTTAAATTAGAAAAATGTCTGAATTAATTTCAAAATTACCTCAAGTTAGAGGAGAATATAGGTTAAATGCCGAGTTGAAAAATTGGTTTAATGTGGCTGCCAAAGCTGAAGTTTTATTTCGTCCCGAAGATATTGAAGATTTACAAAGTTTTTTACAAAATTTGCCGAAAGAAATTCCTGTTACAATTCTTGGTGCAGCTTCAAATGTTATAATTCGTAGTGGAGGAATTAAGGGGGTTACAATCAGATTCGGTAAAAATTTTGCTAAAATTTCTCATGACAATAATATAATCAAAGTCGGAGTTAGTGCCCTGTGTGGAAATGTTGCTCTTTATAGTAGAGATGCTGCTTTAAAAAATCTTGAATTTTTGACAGGAATTCCAGGGTCAATTGGAGGAGCAATAGCAATGAATGCTGGTTGCTATGGATCAGATATGTCTCAAATTGTTTTGGTTGTCAAAGCTTTGGATTATAATGGTAATTTGCATGAATTACAAAATTCTGATTTTCAATTTTGTTATCGAGGCAATAAAATTGCTGAAAAATTTATATTTGTGGAAGCTTTGTTAAAAGGAGATGACTCAAATTTTGAAGAAGTTGCGCAAAGAATTTCTGAATTCAATCAAAAAAGAGAAGAATCTCAACCTATAAGAGCCAAAACTGGAGGAAGTACTTTTAAAAATCCAAATTCAAATTTAACATCAAAAAAAGCTTGGGAGTTAATTGACGAATCGGGTTGCAGAGGATTGCAAGAAAATGATGCCCAAATTTCTACAAAACATTGTAACTTTATGATTAATAATTCTAATGCTTCAGCCCTTGATCTTATTAACTTGGGCAATAAAGTTCAGAAAGCAGTAAAAGATAAAATGGGTATTGAATTGCAGTGGGAAATAAAAATTTTGGGGAAAGATTAAAACATATCTTGCATTTTAAACTAAAATGGTGAGATTATATAATCTCTGACCTAATAAGTTAGGTGGGTTTTTCTTTAAAAAATATTAAATATAATTATGAAAAAATTCTCTTCTTTCGTAACAAAAGCTCTTCTTTTGTCTTTCTTTATTTTGACAGTTGCTCCAGTTTTAGTTCCTGGAATTGTTGGTGAGGCAAAAGCGCAATCTACCTCCACAACCACAACCACCGACACATCCGCTGTTAGCGCCGATAGCAATAACAACGCTCTTGCCAAGACAATGTGCAATGCTATGAAGCTTGTTACTGGCAACGCTGGTAAAGCTTTCGCTGCTTTCGCAATTATCTCTTTAGGTATTGGTTTTTTCACTGGAAAAATCTCTTGGGGTTTGATGATTGGTGTGTCAATGGGTATTGCAGCTATGTTTGGTGCTCCAACTATTGTTGCTGCTCTTTCAGGCGAAAATGCAGTTGATTGCGGTTAATTTTATTTAAAAAGTTTTAGAAATTTAAATTTAGTTATGTCTAAAAGATGTGAATTACTTGGTATTGGAGTTATGAGTGGGAATAAAGTTTCTCACTCTAACCGTAAAACCAGAAGAAGATTTATGCCAAATTTAAGAGAGCTTTCTTTTAAAAGCGAAGCTCTTGGGTGTGATGTTTCTCTAAAAATTGCTACTGCAACTTTGAGAACAATCAACAAATATGGCAGTATTGATGATTTCTTAGTTAACTGTCGTCACAACAAACTTACTGACGCTGGTAAAAAACTTAAGACTCAAATTAAGAAAAAATTAGTTAAGCTTGGCAAATTAGAAGAAGTAAAAATTGTAAGAGAGAAAAAAACTATTACAAAAAATTCTTCTGAGAAGAAAGCTAAAGCTACAAAATAGTTTCTAAAAATAAAAGCTATGAAGCTTTACTGGTAATGCTGGTAAATCTTTCGCGTAATTCGCTATTATTCCTTTGAGGTATTGGTTTTTTTATTGTAAGTCTAGTTCTAAGTTTTTTATCTCAAAAAAGGCTGATCTTTTGTTTAAAAAAGATCAGCCTTTTTGATGTACTTAGTATTTATTTAACTATTAATAATTTATTGCAAATCCAAGAGAATTATTAATTTAACTCTTTTAAAACTCTTTTAAAACTCTTCTTAACTCTGATAAAGAAGCATCTTCAAGGTTACCTTGGTAACGTAAAATTATTTTTCCTTCTGGATTAATAATAAAAGTTTCAGGGACGGCTCTTATTCCAGCAATTTGAGTGAGTAATGCTTTGTTATCTGTCGCTACTTTTATAAAAGGATTGCCTGATTTTTCTAAGTAATTTCTAGTATTTTCATTAATATCTCGCCAAGCAATTCCATATATATCAATAATTTTTTCATTTTGAAGATGTAGCAAGTAGTCATGTTCAGCACGACATGTTGTGCACCATGAAGCAAAAACATTAATTACTGAGTATTTTCCTTTTAAGTCTTTAATAGAGAATGAATCATCTCCGTTGTATAAGTTTGGTAAATTTAAATTCTGGAGTTCAATATTTTCGGCTATAAAAAAATCAAGCGGATTTTGATCTAAATTATTACTAAATTTGTTTTCTAAGTTTTGTTGTTTTGCCTTGATTTTGTAAGTAGAAAATCCAATTATTATTACAAAAATAACCAATATAAAAAACGGCCAAAAATTACTTATTTTTCTCATATTTGTATCTATTCAATGTTAAATAAATTTTTTTTTAATTTAAAAAATACTAACAATAAAGCAAGAAGAGGTGAAGTTGTTACCGCTCATGGAAAAATTCAAACACCAGCTTTTATGCCAGTTGGGACAGCTGCAACGGTTAAAGCAATAAAATTTGATGACATAAAAAAATCTGGTGCGGAAATTATTTTGGGCAATACTTATCACTTAATGTTAAGACCTACTGCAGAATTAATTGAAAGACTTGGCGGTCTTCATAAGTTCATGAATTGGGATAAACCAATTTTGACTGATTCTGGTGGTTTTCAAGTTATGTCTTTATCAAAAATTAGAAAAATTACTGATGAAGGCGTTGATTTCTCTTCTCATCTAGATGGGTCAAAGCATTTTGTTAGTCCGGAAAGATCTATTGAAATTCAGCATAAATTGGGAAGCGATATTACAATGATTTTTGATGAATGTGTTCAATTTCCTGCGACCTATCATCAAGCGAAAGAAGCCATGGAAAGGTCAATAGCTTGGGCCAAAAGATCAAAAGAAGCATTCAAAAAAAGAGATGGTTATGGAATCTTTGGAATTGTTCAAGGATCAACTTTTCGTGATTTGCGTGAAATTTCTGCAAAAAAATTAGTGGAAATTGGATTTGATGGTTATGCAGTTGGTGGTTTAGCTGTTGGAGAAGGGCAAAAAGTTATGTTTGAAGTTTTAGATTATGCGGTCGATTTTTTACCAAAAGATAAGCCGCGTTATTTAATGGGAGTTGGTAAGCCATCTGATATAGTTGGAGCAGTTGCTCGTGGAATTGATATGTTTGATTGTGTTATTCCAACAAGGTCAGGTCGAACTGGTCAAGCATTTACTAGAAATGGCGCTATTAATATCCGCAATGCTAAATATAAAACTGACGACAAACCTTTAGACGATAAATGTTGCTGTTATGCTTGTAAAAATCATACTAGAGCTTATTTACATCACTTAACAAAAGCTGGTGAAATTTTAGCTTCAATGCTACTTAGCGAACATAATATCTTTTATTATCAAGATTTGATGAAAGATATTAGACTAGCAATTGAAGAGAAAAGATTTGATGATTTTGTAACTAATTTTTTTGATGTTGAAGAGTTATCTGAAATTGAGAATTAGACAAAAAAATTATTAATATATTCTTGATTTTTTACAGATTATCCTTTTGTAAACTTACCAAATTTATGGTAATTATCTCCTAAAACATAATTCAATTACTAATTCAAACTGTTATCCTGAGTAAAAGGGAAGAATCTCAAGAGTTTTAGCTCTGAATTTAAACTTAAAGATCCTTCGCTTCCTTTCGTTCTTCTGTGTTTAATGGTATAATTCCAAAATTTATAGATTTTGCAAATTGACTATTTCAGCAATACCTTCAAAATCGGTACCTTCCCTTATAAATTTAATTTTTGAGTAATGACTAAAATTGTATCACTAAAAGCGCGCGAAATTCTTGATTCACGCGGTTTTCCAACTTTAGAAGCAGAAGTTCATTTATCTGATAAATCAATGGCAATTGCTGCAGTACCAAGTGGTGCTTCAACAGGAAGTTTAGAAGCTTGTGAATTACGCGATGGTGATAAAACAAAGTTTTTAGGAAAAGGTGTTTTAAAAGCTGTCGAAAATGTTAATACTACAATTGCAAAAAAATTAATTGGTTTAGAGCCATTTAATCAGCAAGAAATTGATAGTATAATGATTGAACTTGATGGTTCAAAAAACAAATCAAACTTGGGTGCAAATGCAGTTTTAGCTGTTTCTTTAGCTGTAGCGAAAGCTGCGGCAAATTCAAAAAAAGTACCTCTTTTTAAGTATCTAGGTGGAGAAGAAGCTCGTGTTATGCCAGTTCCAATGATGAATATTATCAACGGTGGTAAGCATGCAGATAACAAAATTGACATTCAAGAGTTTATGATCATGCCAGTTGGAGCATCTTCAATAAAAGATTCAATCAGAATGGGTTCTGAAATTTTCCAACATTTAAAATCTTTGCTAAAAAAAGATGGGCACAATACCAATGTTGGTGATGAGGGGGGGTTTGCTCCAAATTTAGATTCGGCGAAAGAGGCTTTAGATTATATTGCTAGTGCCACTCAGAAAGCTGGTTACAAGCTTGGTGATGAAGTTGTATTAGCGCTAGATTGCGCTTCAACAGAATTTTATAAAGATGGAAAATATGATTTGGCTGGAGAAGGACTAGTTCTAACTTCAGACCAAATGGTTAAATATTATGAAGAATTAGTTAACAATTATCCAATTTTTTCTATTGAAGACGCATGCGCGGAAGATGATTTCGTAGGCTGGAAGAATGTTACTGCAACCTTAGGAAGTAAAATTCAATTGGTTGGAGATGATTTGTTCGTAACAAATCCGGAAATTTTGCAAAAAGGTATTAGCGAGAAAATGGCTAATGCTTTGTTAGTTAAATTTAATCAAATTGGTACTTTGAGTGAAACTTTAAAGGCCATCTCAATCGCAAAAGCGGCAAATTACAATAATGTTATTTCTCATCGTTCTGGAGAAACTGAAGATGCAACAATTTCTCACATTGCTGTTGCAACAAATGCTGGTCAAATTAAGACTGGATCGCTTTGTAGATCTGATAGAACTGCAAAATATAATGAATTGATTCGTATTGAAGAAAATTTGGAGACCAAAGCCAAATATGCTGGTAAATCAATCTTGAAAAAGGTCTAAATTTAGCCCTTCCTTAATTGATTTTTGGAATGAGTTTTTATGATATAAAAGACTGTTTTATAAAAGTTTGTTTGGTGACTAATATAAATAAAAATTGGTAAATTCTATGTCACGTATTTCTTTTCTTAATGGAGAATTTCTTCCGCATGAAAAATGTCTTGTTCATATAGAAGATAGAGGATTTCAGTTTGCTGACGGAGCTTATGAAGTTACGTTGTTTAAAAACGGCAAGTTAATTGATGGAGATGCTCACGTAAAAAGATTATTTCGTAGTCTAGGAGAAATGAAAATTGAACATAAGTTGGAAAAAGACAATTTGCTTAAAATGCAAATCGAATTATTTGCTAGAAATAATATGGATGAAGGAATTTGCTATATTCAAGTAACTCGCGGAGCAACTAATAGGGTTCCTTATGTTCCTAAAAACTTGCCAGTCACAATTTCAGCAACAGTTTCTTTGGGCAAAAAGATGACACAAGAAGAATTTGAAAAAGGCGTTAGTATTATGACTCATGAAGATATCCGTTGGAAACGTTGCGATATCAAGTCAGTAGCACTTTTTGCCTCAAGTTTTGTTAATCAGAAAGCTAAAGACTTAGGTTTTGATGATGCAATTTTTGTACGTGATGGATTTGTTACAGAGGGTACTTTTGCTAATGCCTTTATTGTTGATGAAACTGGGAAACTGGTGACAAAACCTTCTGATAACTTGATTTTACAAGGAATTACCAGAAATCGCTTAATTGAAATTGCTCAAAAAAATGGAATTAAAGTTGTTGAAAGAAATTTTGATGTTTCTGAGTTAGTAAAATCAAAAGAAGTTTTCCTAACTAGTTCTAGCCTTATTTTAAGGCCGGTTACACAAATTGATGGTAAAGTTATTGGCAATGGTAAGGCTGGTGAAGTTTCACAAAAATTAGCGTCTTTATATCAGGAATTTACTTCTAACTAGTTTGTTTGTAGAATCTAGTCTTTTGATATATGATCTGGCACCAGTTGAGTTTTAAAAAGTTAATAAAAAATATTTGCAATCTGCTTAATTTAGCGTCCAAAAAAAGGTTGACAAATCACTCCTCCTTTGTTGGTTAACAACAAAGGTCTAGTTGGTGTGTTTTTAGTAAGTCAAAGATTTATTATGGGTTCTTACAAAACAAGAGAAATCTAGCTCATTAATTTTTGTAATCTTCGAGAAAAATCAGCAACATTTTCAATTGGCTCTCCTTCAATAACACAGGCTAAATCGAATAAAGTTTTAGCAAAATCTTCATTTTCTGATTTTTTGGATTCGTCTGATAAATTGTCGTTTAATTTTTTTATAATCGTGTTATTACCATTAATTTCTAAAATTTTTGCAGAAGCAGAAACAATTTGCTTCTGTTCAAGCAAAAACCTTTCCATTCTCATATCCATTGCCATAGCATCAACCGCCAAGCAAACTGGGCTATCGGTTAGTTTTTTAGAAATTTTAACTTCTTGAACTTTCTCACCCAAAATATTTTTTATAAACTTAGTTAAATTTTCAAAAGCAGAATCAGTAACATCTTTTATATCTTTTGCTTTTTCGTTTTCCGAATTTTCTTCATTTGATTTCTTTTCAATTTTTTCTAAATCAATATCACTGCGATTAATTGATTGAAATTCTTTTTCTTTGTAAGGCAAAGCAACTGTTACCCAAAAATCATCAACAGCATCTGTTAAGAACAAGACTTCAACATCTTTTTTTAAGAATACTTCTAATTGTGGAGAAGACTTTATTTTCTCAACTGACTCACCACTCAAGAAATAAATTTTCTCTTGATTGTCTTTAACACGTTCTAAATATTTTTCTAAAGAAATTAACTTATCTGGAGATTTTGAAGAATAGAAACGACAAATCTCCAAAATATTTTCACGCATTTGCGAAGATTCACACAAACCTTCTTTTAAAACTGCTCCAAAATTGTCCCAAAATTTTAAATATTCTTCTTCATTTTCAGCAGATTTTTTCTTCAATTCAGACAAAACTTTCTTTACAACTGATGTTTTAATTTTTTCAAGCACTGCATTGTGTTGAAGAGTTTCGCGGCTGATGTTAAGAGGCAGGTCATCAGAGTCAATTAAGCCTCTTAAAAACCTCATGTAAGCTGGAACAAGATTTAAATCCTCGGAAATAAAAACTTTTTTCACATAAAGTTTTACAGATGTTTTGCGATCTGGATGAAACAAATCAAAAGGTTTTGTTGAAGGAACAAATAATAAGTTTGTGTAATTTACCAAACCTTCGACTTTATTATGAATTGTCATAAAAGGCTCACCTGGTAAGTGAGAAATATGTTTAAAGAAATTTTGATATTGCTCGTTGGTAATTTCATTTTTGTCTTTTGCCCATAAAGCAGAAGCTGAATTCAGAACTTCAATTTTAGCTCCTGCTTCCAAATTTTCTGGAATAAACTCAATTTTGATATTTATATGATCGGAGTAAGTTTGAACCACATGTTTAATATGAAAGCGATCAAGAAAATCGGTTGCTTCATCTTTTAAATACAAAATAATTTTTGTGCCACGAGTGCAATTTTCTTCAACTTCAGAAATATTAAAATTCGCACTACCATCAGATTCCCATTTATAAGATTTTTCATCATCAAATTTACTAGAAATTACTTCAACTTTATTAGCAATCATAAAGCTAGAATAAAAACCAACACCAAATTGACCAATCAATTGCACATCTTTTTGTTTGTCACCGGTTAAAGATTTGATGAAGTTTTCTGTGCCAGAACGCGCAATAGTGCCTAAATTTTGAATTAAATCTTCACGGTTCATACCGATACCATTATCAAGTATTGTTAGTGTTTTCGAAGATTTATCTGTTTTAATAGAAATTTTTAGCTCTTCTTGATTTTGTAAAATTTCAGGATTTTGCACTGATAAATAACGCAACTTATCACAAGCATCAGCAGCGTTTGAAATAAGCTCACGCAAGGCAACATCTTTGTTGGTATAAAGCGAGTTTATCATTAAATTCAATACTTTTCCAACTTCAACATCGAAGTTAAATTGCTGTTTGTTTGTCATTTTGATCTAAAATTATTTGTTAAAAAATTTAAATTCTTGATTCAGATAATATCTGATTATAGTAATTTCAAGTACATCAATTACAAACTCATCTATTTTAAAAAAATTGAACTTATTTCCTACATCATATCAAAAGTCATGAGAAATTTTGCAGTTATTGTTTTTAGTATTTTTTTCTACCAATCTGCACTGGCACAAGTTGACACAAGAAATATTAGTATAGAACCCAAGGCAATATATGGAACTAATAAAAATGACATCAGAATTAGAATTGGAAATGGTGGAGCTGGCGCAACTGGACTTTTAGCAAAATTATCAGAAGACTATCTAACCCAGAAACAAGCAGATTACTCAATTGCTTGGTATCAAGACATTAGCCCCAATACTTTAAAACAATTAAACGATAACATTATTGATATAGCTTTAATTTATGATAAAGATTTAGGCAATAAAGCAATAAAAGAGGGTTGGGCAGGATATTACACTGTTATTTTTAACGATCATTTTATAATTACTGGGCCAAGAAATAATAAAGCCAAAATAGAAACAGAAAACTCAGCAGAAACAGCTTTTTTTAAAATTGCTAAATTAGGGAAAAGAATAAAAACTCCTGTTTTTCTATCTCGTGATGACAATTCAGGAACAAATATTAAAGAAGTTTCTATTTGGAAAACATTGAAAATGAACCCATGGGAAAAAGATGATAATTGGTATTTTAAATATCACGCTTTTCCGAAAGAAGCTTTGATTTATGCGGATCAAAATGCACTTTATACTATCACCGATTGGGCAACTTTTATTAGTAACGCCAACCAATTAAATAATAGTATAATCTACGTCAGAGGAGGATTTTCTTTGCTTAATCAATGTTTTGCTTTGCTGAAAAAGAATCCAAGTGAAGAAGCTCTTTCTTTTTTACACTACTTGAAAAGTCCAAGAGCCCAGAAAATAATAGAAAATTTTGGCAAAGATAAATATGGCACTCCTTTATTTACAAAAGCTACTCAAATGAATTTTTAGGACAAAAACTTGATATCAAGTTATTTATTAAAATTACAATTCAGTTTCTGAGAATTTTCTTTTTAATAAATTGATAAAATCTTCGTCACTAATTTTTTTCTGTAGAATTTCTTCAATTGACGTAACTCCAAATTCCTTAATTCCACATGGCACAATATTTTGAAAACCCGATAGATCTGGACTTAAGTTTATTGCAATCCCATGGTAAGAGACCCATTTTTTTAATTTTATACCAATTGCAGCAATCTTTTTTTCAACGCCATTTTTATCTATAACCCAAATTCCAACACGTCCTTTTCTGATTTCACCTTTAATTCCAAACTCAGCCAAAACTTCAATTACCCAATTTTCCATAAACTCTACAAATTCAGCAACATCTGGTGCTTTTGGTACAAAAAAGCTCTTCAAATCAAGCATAACATAAACAATTTTCATTCCTGGACAGTGATATGTATATTTGCCACCACGATTAGTTTTAAAAACAGGAATATCCGTTTTGTTTAGTAAATCTGAATCTTTAGCACTTATTCCAGCAGTATATACCGGATAATGCTCTAATATCCAAATTAAAGATTTAGCTTCATTTTTAATAATTTTCTCAACACGATCTTGCATAAAACTCAATGCATCTTCAAAATGCACCAAATCTTTACTTATTAACCACTCAACGTTATAATTGCTCTTCTGTAACATTATTTGTAAATTGAAATTCTTGAGAAAAACTAATTTGAATTATAAAACAAAATAAAAATTTATGATTGGAAAGCTTAGAGGTTTAATTGATTTAATCAATGAAGACAAATGTATAATTGATGTTAATGGAGTTGGTTATGTTGTTTTCTTATCTTCAAAGACCGCTGAATTTCTGAAAAATTTCCCAAAAGACAAGGAAGTATCCCTAATTATTGAAACAGTTGTTAAAGAAGATGCTATAGAACTTTACGGTTTTGCAAGAGAAATTGAGAAAATTTGGTTTAGTGAACTCACAAAAGTTCAAGGAGTTGGTAATAAAGTTGCCTTAAAAATTTTGGGATTTTTCGCAATTGAGGAACTAGCAAAAGCTTTAATACAAAGTGATGAGAAATCATTTTCCAAAATTTCAGGAATTGGTCCCAAATTAGCCAGCCGTATTGTAACAGAATTAAAAGAAAGTCCTAAAAAACTTGGTGTGGATATTAATTTTGAAGCAATTGAACATAATAAATTGCCAGATTTATCTAATAATGCTTTAGTATCAGATGCGCTTTCTGCACTTGAGAATTTGGGTTATAAAAAATCAGATTCACTAAAAATGATAACTCATTTTATTGAAAGAAACTCACAAATTACGCTAGAAAATTTAATTACTTCTTCTTTAAGAGAATTAAACAAAAATAAATTTTAAGAATGACCAAAAACGAAGAATTAAGTGCCGAAAAACTAGAACAAGACAGTGGAGAGAATATTCTGCGACCTCTTTATTTAAAAGAGTTTTTGGGGCAAAAAAAATTAAAAGAAAACTTAGAAATTTTTATTGGTGCTGCTAAAAATCGCGGTGATGTTTTAGACCACGCTTTGTTCTATGGCCCTCCGGGACTTGGAAAAACTACTTTGGCACAAATTATCTCTCATGAAATGGGAGTTGGATTTAAAGGAACAGCAGGACCTGTAATCACCAAATCTGGAGATTTAGCAGCAATTTTGACTAATTTACAACAAGGTGATGTTTTATTTATTGATGAAATTCACCGCCTCAATAAAAACGTGGAAGAAGTTTTATATGCTGCAATGGAAGATTTTAAATTAGACATCATCATTGGTGAAGGGCCTGCTGCTCGAGCTATCAAGATTGATTTGCCAAAATTCACTTTGGTTGGGGCCACAACTAGAATTGGTTTAATTGCGAATCCACTAAAAGACCGCTTTGGAATTCCACTTAGAATCAGCTTTTACTCAGAAAATGAATTAGAACAAATTATAATTCGTGATGCCAAAATTCTAAAAATAAAGATTTCTCCACAAGCAGCGCAAGAAATTGCCAAGCGTTCTCGTGGCACACCAAGAATTGCCATTCGTTTGTTAAAAAGAGTGCGAGATTTTGCATCGCATGCCAATGAAGATATTATAAGCATTGAAACTGCAGACTATGCTCTAAAATGTTTAGAAATTGACGCTTTGGGTCTTGATTCGCTTGATTATCGTTATTTGCAATTCATTGCCAAAAATTATCGTGGTGGACCAGTTGGAATTGAAACAATTGCCGCTGCAATTGGAGAAGAAAAAGATACTATTGAAGACACTGTTGAACCTTATTTAATTCAACAAGGATTTGTGGAAAAAACTCCACGTGGTAGAATTTTAACAGCTGAAATTATTAAACATTTAAAGTTCTAATAAGATAATGAAAAACAAAAAAATTTTACTAATTATAACTGGATCAATTGCAGCTTATAAATCAATGGACTTAGTTCGTTTACTTAAAAAAAATTCCTTTGATGTTACTTGCGTTTTAACAAAAGCCGCTTGCGAATTTATCACGCCACTTTTGGCATCAAGCCTTTCTGGAAATAAAACTTACAATGAACTTTTTTCAATTGACGACGAGTTAGAAATGGGTCACATCAATCTCTCTCGTCAAAGTGATTTAATTGTTGTTGCACCTGCAACTGCTGATTTTATTGCTAAAATGGCGAATGGAAATGCTGATGATTTAGCTTCAAATGTTGTTTTGGCTGCCAATAAAAAAATTATTATTGCGCCTGCAATGAATGAAAAAATGTGGGAGAAAAAATCAACTCAAGATAATTTAAAAAAATTGTTCGAATCTGGTTTTTCAATTGTTGATCCACAAAAAGATGTTTTAGTTTGTGGTGAATTTGGCATTGGAAAGATGGCTAATCCAGAAGAAATTCACAACAAAATTGAACAATTTTTCTTAAATCAGAATTTACTCAAAGGGAAAAAAATATTAATTACAGGTGGCTCAACTTATGAACCAATAGATCCTGTAAGATTCATCGGCAATCATTCTTCTGGAAAACAATCAATTGCAATTGCTGAAGTTCTAAACGAAATGAATGCTGATGTTACTTTGGTTGCAGGAAATATTCGCGAAACAATTTCTCTTCCTAAAGAAAAAATAATTGCCGTTAAAACAGCTGAGGAAATGTTTAACGCTGTCAAAAACAATATGACAAAACTTGATGTTTTTATTGGATGCGCAGCAGTTTCGGACTTCAAGGTAAAAAATTTCTCAAAAGAAAAAATTAAAAAAAATGCTAAAAAAAATCCAGTTCTAGAATTAGAAAAAACCCCCGACATTTTGGAATTTGTTGGTAATAACAAAAAACGTCCCAAACTTGTGATTGGCTTTGCTGCTGAAAGTGATAATTTAGAAAAATATGCTAAAGAAAAATTGCAAAAAAAGAATTGTGATTTAATTGTGGCAAATGATGTAAAAGAAGGAAAAATTTTTGGATCCAACCGAACTGATGCAATTTTCGTTAAGAAAAACAAAGTTGAAAGATTAGGAGAATCTTCAAAAATCCAAGTTGCTTTAGCTTTATCGCATTTTATTTGTGGAAAATTTTAAGATATAACACAACCAGATTTATTTTTAGGACTTTCATTTTTTGGATTCATTATCTCCAATATTTCTTCAATAACACCCGATGGTTTTTCTGCAACAGCATTGTAATACTTTAAAATATCCATTATTTGTGGATTATTCCTTGCAACGTCAGCTGCTTCTATCGTTCCTCTTATACCAGGTGATGTCTTACTAAAATCTACTAATTTATAGTTGTAATATAGAGGACCAGAGGGATTAATTTCAAATTTTTCAATCATTTTATCTACCATATCTGGCAAGTTGGAAGAACAAGCAATTAAAAAAGCAGCATTTTTTTCTGAAGCCCTGAAATCATCTTTCCTGATTGAAAGAGCATCTATTAATTTGGGATTATTTTTTATAACCGAAAGACTTAGAACCTCTGCTCCATCAAATTGCCTGATTGTTTTCAAATTTGTTGTGGGATTTTTAACAAGAAGCTCAACTATTTCTGGAAAATTTCTTTCTATGGCAAAAAAAAGTGGTGAAATGTTAGCTTCTAATTTTCTGCCTTTGCAAAAAACAGGTGATGGTGATTCAATATTTGGATTAGCTCCTCTTTCCAATAAAAGTTTTACTGCTGCGGTACGACCTTCACTAATTGCATGATCAAGAGGCGTACCACAAGATTTAGAATTTACAATATTTTTTTCATTTGTATCAAGACCTAAATCTAGTAAAAACTTTAAACTATCAACAGCTCCAAATCTTGAAGCTCTTGTAGCTAAATTAAGATTCATAAAAACCGAATCTTTATTCATTCCTTTTTCAGATATTAAATGCCTTAAAACTTCCACTTTATTATTTTCTGCTGCTGCTGCTAAAATACATGCACCAATATTATCTTCTTCATGCGAGTGAAGAAAAAGATTGAAATTATCATTATGTTTTACAAGATTTAGAAAAGTTTGTTCATGATCTGTTGTTAGCAAATCTAATAAAAAAGAGGCAATTGAAAGTTGATTATCAAAATTATTAAAAAACTTAACATTTTTAATATCAGCTCCTTTTTTGACTAAAAAATCAAACATTTTTATAGCATACTCATTATTATCATTGCTCTGAGATTTTATATGCGGAACTAAATAGTCTGAAATTATTTTTTCTAAATTTCCAGACTGCGTTCTAATAAATCCTTTATCAATTGCAATTTCCAGTAATTTTGGACTTTTTAAGAATAACGCCTTTTCTATTAATTTTTGTTCTAAATTCTGTTTTTCTGTTTCTGAAATTGGACAGTTTTCTATAATAGAACAAATAGTTGGAATTTTATTGTTCTCTATCGCCTTTTCTAGAAGCAGCTTGGTATCTTTTTCATTAAATCCAGATAAAATCTCGCCACCAAACATTTTGACCAACAAATTAACAATATCGACATCAGCGCTTAATGTTTTGTTATTTAATATATAATTTAATCCACTCAAATTAGTATCTGGAACTATCTTTTCTAAATCCAAACCATCAACAATTAAACTTTTAACAACATTGTTCTTATTGTTTCCAACAGCGTTACGCAATATCATTAAATTAGTTTTTTCTTCTTGTTCTTTTAATTCTTGTTTTTTTAATTCTTGAGTATTTCGTTTTATTTTTTTACAGAGTTTATCTCTTTGGTTATTTGGCTTATTTTTAAGTGTGGAAGTTATTTTATTATCCGAATTACCAGAAACATCTGATTTCTCTTTTGGCACATTTTCAGATTCTATTTCTATAGAAGATGTTTCTATTTCTTTTGTGTTTTTCTTTTGATTGTTTTCTGCAATTGGTTTTTGCTTCTGAATTTCGGTTAATTTGTAATCTAAAAAATCCGTTAAATTTCCTCCCTGCGTTAGAAAATCTTTAATTTCTTTATCTGAAATAGTTAAATAATAGCATTTTGTATTTCCATCTTGCTTTGAAGCAAATCTTTGAATGGATTTCGTGTTTATTAAATCACGCCTTTTTGTTGCAGAATTTGTGACTAACTCTTTTCCTTGTTGACAAAAATGTGTTGGACCATCAACTTCAACAAAAAATACATTTAAAGTTTTTTCACCAGTTTTTTCATCTATAACTTCAAAATGGTAACTAATATCAATATTTCGCAGCTTGATATCATTTATTTGATAAATATTTGTTTCTAAATTTGTTTGTGACTTTATTAAAGAACGCGCAACTGATTTTTGCAAATTTGAGATGGCGTTATCTGATTTTGCTGATTTATTACAAATTTTTTGCAATCTTTCTTGATCAAAAAGAGTTCCACAATCATAAAGATCATAGATCATCTGGGTCTGTAACAAAGAAAAAGCTGATTCTGGTGATAATTCTAGAATTTTCTCTTCTGTAAGTAAAGATTGGTATTCTGTAATTTCTTTAAGATTGCTAAAACTTCCCATTACTGCCAATGAATGAACTAAAGTAGCAACTCCTTTGGAATCAATTTCTAAAAGTTTATTATTTTTTATTAAATTTTTGACTAATGTATCTGTTGTTTTTCCAATTATTCCTTCTTCCGACACATATCCCATCTGAGCAAAAGCATGTAGAGCGATTATTTTATTTTTATCATTAATGATACCAGAATTTATTTTGATCTGATTTGATATATTTTCCACATCAAGATTCAATTCTTGCTTATCAAAACGTAAACGTGATAAAGCATTGAAGGATTTTATAACATCTTCAACGTCAGATGATTTAGCTTTTTCGTTAATAATTCCAGTAATTTTATTAAAATCTAGAAGAGACAAATCAGATTTTTTATATTTCAAATCTGATAATAAATTTAATAGCAAATTGATTTGTCGTAAATCAATACTTGGTAATTCATTTACTCTACTTAATATATTATTTAATTCGTATCCACTGATTGTATTTTCTGGCTTTATCTCTGGTTTTTCTTTGTTTCTTATTGTAAAAAACACATTAACAATATCATCTATATTACATCTTTTTATATTTCCTAAAGTCTTTAAAACTAAATCTCTAGAAGTTTCCGATCCAAAATCTTGCTTCATACAAAAGAATTAAACTTTACACATATTGAATCTAGCCAAAGTAAAATTTCTTGATTTATTTTGGTAGAAAAATATTGCATAATTTGCTCATGATAATTTATCAGCCACTTCTTTTCAGGGTAAGTTAACATCTTAAAATCAATTAAATTCGGATCAATTGGTGCTAAAGTTAATGTTCTAAAACATAAAAATTTCTCATCAAATTTTTCTACCAGCATTAAATTCTCAATTCTAATACCATATTCTCCTGCTTTGTAGAAGCCGGGTTCATTTGATAAAATCATTCCTGGCAACAATTCTTGTCTGGATCTTTTGCTAATTGCACAAGGTCCTTCATGAACTGATAAAAAAGCTCCAACACCGTGTCCTGTACCATGATCATAATTAAGTCCTGCTTGCCATAAATGAAAACGTGCCAAAACATCTAAATCAGCACCGCAAGTGTTATGTGGAAATTTTGCACGCGCCAGCGCAATATGACCTTTTAAGACTCTAGTGAAATTCTCAACCATTTCAGAACTTGGCTTACCAATTGAAATTGTTCTGGTTACATCGGTTGTACCACAGAAATTTTTACCTAAATATTGTCCACCCGAATCAATCAAATAAAGCGAATTACCTGCAATTTTTTTATTAGTTTTTTCTGAGGAATGATAATGAATAACTGCACCATTTGCAGCAAAAGAAGAAATTGAGCGAAAACTTGGATAAAGAAATTCCGAGCTTTGTTGACGAAATTCCAATAATTTTTCCTCAGCTTTTAACTCATCAATTTCTTGTCCTTCTTTTAATGATTTTTGTAACCAAAACAGAAATTTAGTTACAGCCAATCCATCAGATTTATGAGACTCAATCGCACCATAAATTTCTGCTGAATTTTTAATCGATTTTTGCAGCTCAATTACATCACTTTTATTAATAATCTCACAACCGTTTATCTGTAAAAAATTATATAACCAATAATTTGTGGTCTTCTCATCAATTTGCAAAGTTTTTAGTTCTTTACTAAGATCTCTAACTCTTTTCTCAAAAGCATATGTTTCAGTAATTTTTACTTTTTCTAAGTTTGAATTTTCAATATCTTTTAGACGTGATTTATCAACAAACAGCTCAACTTCACCACTCTTAAACAAAATTGCATAAGCTAATAAGAATGGAGTAAAATCAATATCAGAAGCTCTTAAATTAAGTAGCCAACACAAATTCTCTGACTTTGTTATAATCAAAGCATCCGCTGTAATTTGTGGTAGAATTTTTTGCCTTTTTTGCCAAGAATTTAAACCCACAACTTTTTCATCACAGAAAAATACTTCAGAATTGCTGCTATTTGGTCTATTTTGCCAAATTTCATCAATTGGATTTTCTTCCAAAAATACAATATTTTGTGAAAAGTTTAGCAATGTTTTAACAAAATTTACGCTTAGAATTTTAGAATCTATTGCTATTTTTTTTGTTCCAATATTTTCTTGCAGCCATCTAATTAAAGGTTTATCAGCAATATTAAGAATTTCAAATTCTTCCAAATCAAGTTCATTTTGCGCTTGTAAAATATAGCGTCCATCAGTAAAAAAATAAGATTTTTCTTGTCCAAAAACAACCCAAGCATTTGAACCAGTGAAACCAGTTAAATACTCTATTCTTTTTTGATTTTGGGGTAAATATTCGGAGAAAAATTGATCAGAATTAGGAAGTAACAAAAAATCCAAATCCTTACTCTTAAGAAAGTTCTTTAAAGCAACAAGATTTTTTTGGTTTTTCATCTTATAACTTAGTTAGTTGCAAATTTTTTGAAGTAATTTTGTAGCTTTATTTTTATTTTGATTTGCGGCTTCAATTCCCATTTTTATTGCTGAATCAACTGTAAAATTTCCTTCATTTTTGGTTACAAAAGATTCACTTCCGTCATAATCTAGGATGATGGTTTTTAAGTGTAGTAAATTATTCTCTTTCCATGCGTGTACCGCAACTGGTGTTGAACAAGAAGCACCAAGCTCCGATAAAAAAGATCTTTCCGCTCTTAAACAAACTTCGCTTTCAAAATCATTAATTTTATTAACTATATCAAAAATATTTTTATCATTTTTTCTAACTTGAATTGCTAAAGCTCCTTGTCCTCCAGCTGGTAACATAACGTCTTTTTCAATAATTTTATTTGTTTCATCGTAACCAAGTGGACAAGCTGAATTTTGCTCTTTTCTCTCTTTAAGACGCGTTAATCCACAAATTGCCAAAATTGTTGCATCAACTTCATCATTTTCTATTTTCTTTAGACGCGTATCAACATTACCCCGGAAATTAACAACTTTTAGATCAGGACGCAATCCGAGTAAAATTGCTTTGCGACGCGCCGAAGAAGTGCCAATAACTGCTCCTTGTGTTAATTCGTCAATTGAGTTAAATTTTTTTGAAATAAAACAATCCCTAGAATCAAATCTTTTGCTAAAAGCGGCAATTTCAGTATCTTCATGTAAAAAAGGGGGAACGTCTTTAGCAGAATGAACTGCTATATCAATTTTATTGTAAATTAAAGCTTCTTCTAGTTCTTTGATAAAAAGGCCTTTTCCCCCAATTTCAGATAGGTTGCGATCTTGTATTTTATCGCCAGAGGTTGTGAAGTGAATTATTTGGACTTGCTCTTCTGAGACAAGCTTATTAGTCAAAAGAAAGTTTTTTATTTCTTCAACTTGTGCAAGTGCTAACTTGCTTGCTCTGGTGCCAATTTTTATTTTAAGCATGATAACTAAATTGGTGATAAAGCAGACCAATATAAAATCAGCCAAAGGATCTGCTTAAGAGCGAATTAACCTTGTCTTGCTTTGAAGCGAGGGTTAGTTTTGTTGATTACATAAAGGCGACCTTTTCTACGAACGACTTTACAGTCTTTGTGTCTTTTTTTTGCAGACTTTAATGAATTGTAAATTTTCATCTTTTCTCCTGATTTAAGTAAGATTCTTTAAGTGAAAGAAGCGATTTTAAGGCAAAAACTTTGAAATATCCAAATTTTTTAGACTTCTTCGAATTTTTATTCAGCTTTATTTAGCTTTAAAATTAAGGGCGGTCAATCTAGTGTGATTAAAATTAATTGTCAACTATACCAAACTCAAATAGAAATTATTTAATTAATGCCCAAAAAGGACTTATCCATTTATATTCATTATCCATTTTGCAAATCTAAATGTCCTTATTGCGATTTTAATTCGCATGTTAGAGATCAAGTTGACTATGATAAGTTTTTAAAAGCTTACGAAAAAGAATTGGAATTTTTTTCTGCAAGAATAAATCATACTAAAGTTAAAACTATATTTTTTGGTGGCGGAACTCCTTCTTTAATGCCAATTTCTCTGGTTGATGGAATTCTAAAAAAAATCGGTCAACTTTGGCAAATTGACGCAAATTGTGAAATTACTTTAGAAGCCAATCCCACTTCATCAGAAAGCGCAAAATTTCAAGATTTAAAAAATATTGGAGTTAATCGTTTATCAATTGGAATACAGGCTTTAAATGATTCTGACTTGAAATTTCTTGGACGTGAACACTCAAGTTTAGAAGCAATTAAAACAATTGAAAATGCGGTTAAAATTTTTGATAATTTTTCATTTGATCTTATTTATGCTCGCCCTAATCAAACCCTTCAAAACTGGAAAAAAGAACTTGAAACAGCGATTAATTTTGGCACCAAACATTTATCTCTTTATCAGCTTACAATTGAAAAAGGCACAAAGTTTTTTTCACAATTTGCTCGTGGCGATTTTGAAATGCCAAATGAAAACTTAGCGGCTGAATTTTATGATTTAACTAATGAAATTACTGCTAAAAATGGTTTTGAAAATTATGAAATTTCCAATTATTGTCGTCAAAATTACTCTTGCAAACATAATCTAGTTTATTGGCAAGGTGATGATTATATTGGAATTGGTGCTGGGGCGCATTCAAGAGTTTATTTTGAATCTGAAACTGAGAGAAAAGCTATATTTATGATTCATGAACCAAATTTATGGCTCAAAAAAATTTCTGAAAAGTGTGTCGGAATTCAAAAAATTGAAAGAATTTCCGAAACAGAACTGCTTGAAGAATTGATTTTAATGGGACTTCGTTTAAATCAAGGAATTGATGACCATATTTTTTTGAATCATTTTAACAAAAATCTAAAAGATATTATAAATTTTAATAAACTTAAAAACCTTACAGAGCAAGGGTATTTAGAAGTTGCCTCGAATAATATCAAAATTACAAAACAAGGTAGAATTTTAACTAATTCAATAATTAAAGAAGTATTAAAATATGTATAATTATGCTAACGAGAATCGTTACGAAAACCGTCATAAACAAGAAGTTTATTTTGCTTCTAAATCTGACTTAGCTGGTATGTTAGAAGTTTTAAAAGCAAATTTAATTTCTAACAAAAAAATTCATCACCTTAACAAAAACAAAATTGAAGCCAGTGGTTTTCTAATTGGTCCTTTCACAGCCGATGAAATTGTCACTCATTTAGAGGAAAATCAGAATCCAATAATCTTAACAGTTAAAGAAGAAGAGCGCGTTGTTGGATATTTAATTTCTTACGCTTTAAATCAAGTGAATGAAAAACTTTATCAAGAATTTACTGATTTTCCTGAAATTAATAATATTGAAGATAAATCAAAAATTCTTTACTACCGACAAATTGCTAAACTTCCTGGCAAAGAAAACATTGGCACCAAACTGATTGAAAAAATGTTAAGTGAAGCAAAAAAGCTTGGTTATAAAATGATTGTTTGTCGAATTGTTCACGAACCTTTTTGCAACAAAATTTCAATAGGGTTTCACGCAAAATTTGGTTTTAAATTACTGGGCGAAGTTCAAAACAATAACAATATCAAATTAGGAATTTACTTTAATAAACTATAGACACCATAAGCAATAATACCACAAACACCAACAATTACAGACATTGAGATAAGTCCATTAAAAGGTAAAAAACTTACCACAAAAGAAACCGTGACAGCAAAAACAAACTGAATTGCACCAAGCAAAGCTGATGCTGAACCGCTATGAACAGTTTGCTTTTTCAAAGCAAGCGCCGTCAAGTTTGGCGATGTTCCTCCAATGCAGGCAAGAAAGATAAAAAATATAAAAATAAAAGCCCAAAAAACAGGACAAAATACAGTCACCAACAACAAAATAAATCCTGAACAAGCCATAAAAAACAAAGATTTTCTTAAAACTTCTTCGATTTTTAATTTTTTTAATATTCTTGCGTTAATTTGAGCAGCACCAATAAAACCAAGCGAATTAAGAGCAAAAAACATGGCATATTCCTGAGAATTCATCCCAAAGAAATCCATGTAAACACTTGGTGAACCAGTAATATATCCAAATAAAGAACCCATTATAAATCCACTGGTAATAGCGCAAATTACAAAATTCTTATCACACAAAATTTCACGATATTTTTTGAAAGCACCGGAAATTTTTTCATCTTTGTTGGCAAGTTTGGTTTGTGGAATAAATTTGTAAGAAACGTAAAAACAAATTAGTCCAAAAATAGCAAAAAAGATAAAAATTCCACGCCAGTTAAATTTGAGCAGAATAAAACTTCCTAAAATTGGCGCTAAAACTGGAGCAACTCCCATTACAAGCATTAGGTGCGAAAATACTCTTGCTGATTCTTGAGTAGAAAAAATATCACGCACAACTGAACGTGGAATTACCATTGCCCCGCATACCCCAATTGCTTGGAAGAAACGCAGAATAATTAGCTGTTTTGCGTCTGTAACAAAACAGCATAAAATTGAAGTAATTACAAAAATTATCAATCCAATGAAAAGAGGAGGTTTTTTCCCAAAACGATCAATTATAGGTCCATAAATCAGCTGACCCAAAGTCATGCCAACAAAGTAAGAAGTTAAAGAAAGTTGAATTAAATTATGAGGTGCCGATAAATTTTCTGATATGTCCGAAAATGCGGGTAAATACATATCAATTGCCAAAGGACCAATTGCCGTAACACTTCCTAAAATAAGAATTAGAAATATCAGATTTTTACCACTCTTGCAATTTTCAATATTCATTTAAGAAAAAAATTTAAGTCCTACAATTCCAGAAATTAACAAAGCCAAAAACAAAACTGATATCAAGCTTAGAGAATCGCCAAAAAATAAAACTCCGATTACAACTGATCCAACTGTACCAATTCCAACCCAAATTGGATAAGCAATTGATATTGGAATTTTCTTAACAGCATAAGCAAGCAAAATCATACTAATTGCTAAAGTTACAATAAAAACAGCAGGCGCAACTTTAGTAAAACCATGTGATTGCTTCAAGAAATAAGCCCAAACCACCTCAAAAATTCCGGCAATAATTAATGCAATCCAAGCAATATTTAACGACATTTTTAGATTTTTTGTTTTTGAAATTTTAAAAAAGGAAAGAGTATTGTTTTATTTTGAAGAGTGAAGATATTTCCCTGATAACTGATTGTGATTTTTGAAACTATGATATTTAAAAATAAGTCCGCAGAATGTTCGCAAAAAATCTGACAACTTCTAAGAGCCTGTCCACTATCTTTCCATTGACTCTTTAAGCTTATTAATACGAGCTGTAGCAAGTGTTTTAATCAATTTTGGAGAGGTATGAGAAAAAAATATCAAAGCGACATTAGTCGCAAACAGTTTGAGTTAATACGGTCTGATCTTGAGTCGGCTAGAAAAAAAACAAGACCAAGAACTATTGATCTTTACGATATTTTCTGTGCGGCATTCTATGTTCTGAGGTCTGGTTGTCAGTGGCGGATGTTGCCAAGCGATTTTCCGAATTGGAAGAATGTCCACAAACATTTTTCAATCTGGAATGAGACCGAAGTTTTGAACAAAGTTTTAAAAAAAATT